>OBEQ010297506.1_pt1 | contig 16959 bp, 15 predicted proteins | sample 1670901 | NCBI WGS metagenome assembly OBEQ01 (sample SAMEA104232315, study PRJEB22302) | groundwater metagenome | biome: forest; feature: aquifer; material: groundwater | place: USA | collected 2011-08-07 | depth 5.4 m
AGCCACGCGGAGCGTGGAAAAACCTTTTGGATTCGGGAATTTTTGGCGGGAATGCAGAACAGACGGCACTTCGTGCCGACCCCATTTCGGCTTCCGATTCGGATTTTCAATTTTGGCGGTGTTTGTTATTGTATGAGATTCGAACTTAGGAAGGGGTCGGGAAACGTGAGTTTCCCGATGGGGAAATATTAAAACCGCTAGGTTTTAAGGAGCGAAGTGACGTGAGATTCTCACCCTCACCGCCCCCATTATCAAATAAATAACACCTTCAAGGTGTTATTTATTTGATAATGCGCTACTCTATTTTTATGAAACTGAAAACGGAAGATATTATTAAATATGCTTTTGTTGGTATTTTTGCAGCCATTGCTGTTTATTTCTGGCCGGGCTATCAGAAGACGATGGTATTAAACAATGATCCGGGCAAGAGTGTGATGGCTGAAATTAACGACCTCTCCCCCAGTGCACCTCTCTCGTTGATTATAGAACCAGATCAAGGAATAGGCCCGGTCATCGAAGCTATCAAGCACGCCAGCAAATCGATTGACCTGATAATGTATGTACTGGATGACTCGGATGTTGAGGAGGCATTAATAGATGCCCAAAGTCGTGGTATTGAGGTGCGTGTGATTTTGGATAACAGTTATCACTTTGGCACTAAACCAAATCTACCAGCCTACAATTATCTGCGTGCTCATGGTGTTGCAGTTGAGTTTGCGAAAAAATATTTCCCAATCACGCACCAAAAAACTTTAATCATCGACAATGCCTTTGCTATAATTATGACTTTTAATCTCACTCCCCGTTATTATCCTTCGGGCCGAGATTTCGCGGTTATCGATAATGATGCCCGGGATGTCAAAGCGATTGAGGCGGCGTTTAGTTGGGATTGGCAAGGCTTAGAAAAACCAGCTGAAAATGGCAATGATCTGGTCTGGAGTCCAGGATCTTCTGATATGCTACTGGCACTTATTAATTCAGCATCGAAATCACTCGATATCTATAATGAAGAAATGGCTGATAAGCGGATTACGAAGGCTATTGAAGTAGCAGCTGCCCGTGGAGTTGATGTGCGTGTCCTCATGACTTATGCTATAGGGTGGAAGGCTGTATTCTTAGAATTAGCTACGTTTGGCGTCAATGTCCGTACCTACGCTTCGACTGCGTCACTCTATATACATGCCAAGGTGCTTATCATTGATGGCAATAAGGCTTTTGTCGGTTCGGAAAACTTTTCAATGCAATCTCTTGATGCGAATCGGGAGTTGGGCATCCTTATCGCCCGTCCTGAAATTATCTCTTCACTTACGAATACTTTTAACGATGATTGGCTGTCGGCGAGACCCCTTGGTTCTGTTACTGGACAAATAAAGAAACAATCATCGTCTTCAGAATCAGCCGCTGTCATTAAATTAACCTCGAGCGGTATTTGTCATAAGCCGAATAATGCCTTATATAATCGGATAATACATTACACTGCTTATACTAATCTTGAAGATTGTCTCGCCCATGGGGGTCGTTCGTCTGCCAATATTAAAAATTAAAGATTTTTCTGATTGATCGGAACTGGTGTATAATGTTCTCAATGGCAAGAATCCTCGATCTTAAAAATAATACGCACAAATCAAAGCCTGACTTAACTTTGAACCGGCAAGTTGAGGTAACCAAGTCGATTCCGCAAGCAGTTCCCCTATCGGCGATATCGATGCCGGTTTCAAGCGTTGAACCACAGACACACCCTAGTCCCCAACGAAGCGAGGACTCTGTTTTAGCAAAAACCTGTGCCTGGGTTGGGCCGATGCGTTTGCATGAACCCAATATAAAATTGGTTTCTATCTTCGTCTTATTTTTATTTGCTATTGCGGTCTTGGTTCAGGTTTTTCAAAAAAATATTATCACGACAACATTCTTTGGTTTACTGGGAGTTATGATTATAGTTCAAGCCAAGAAAAAACCTCAGACTGGGAATTTTCAGGTCAGCCCGCTTGGCGCCAAGATTAACGACAGTTTTTATGAGTACCACGATATAAAATCGTTTTGGCTGGAATACAACTCACAAAACAATATTAAGGAAATAAGCTTTCAGCTTAAAAGGTGGTATATGCCTTTTATAAAGATACCGATTGGCGACCAGAACCCTGTACAACTTCGTTCAATTCTGGTAGAGTTCATACCCGAAATGGAACACGAAGATACATTGATTGATATGGTCTCAAGAAAGTTAGGAATTTAGTGAGATAGAGTAAAGATGCGCCCGTAGTTCAACGGATAGAACGTGAGCTTGCGGAGCTTGCGATAGAGGTTCGATTCCTCTCGGGCGCACATCATTAAAATAAAAACGGCACATGGCCGTTTTTATTTTATCTATTATTCTCAAGAGGAATCGAATAGGATAGGGTCGACAGGAAGAGTCTGGGATTATTTCGAAGTCACCTTGATCCATCTGACTATGCCAATCGAACCGGTTTTTTTATTGAAAATTCCAAAAACCTTTAGTGTGTCCTTTGGTTTTATTTGTTTTATCAAGATACTCTTTCCAGTCTTGGTCAACGATGTTTTGCTGTCTATACTGATGACTTTGTCTTTGTTGTTGAATACCTTAGCATTCTTGCTGGTACTGGTAATGTGCAGAGTTATCGTATTGGCGGTAGTGGATACCACGGTGCCCTTTAAAATAAACTTGGCCATGCCAACTACTTTTAGTGGTTGAGTCTTCTTTGCCTGTGCAGCGGAAATCATAGGAAGCACAGCAAGTCCAAACGTAAATATGCTCAGGGTGGCAGTCGCTATTAATTTTTTCTTAAAATTCGTCATGTTACTTGAAAGTATAATTTAAAGCCTGTGCGCGTCGGCCATTGATATACAGGTTCAGGGTGTAGGCGCCCTTGGGATAATCGCCGATTCCTTTTTCAAAAGCAAAATAGAAATTAGTAATGCCGTTCTTGTTCACTAGAGCGACTTTTGAATCAACATATTTACCATTCAAGTATCTGATATACGAAAGCTTGGTGTTTTTAGTGGCTTTTGCAAGGGTGAGGACCGCATAGATGGTTTTATCTGTCTTTACATTGAAAGTTGTTGCTATTCCGATGGCATTGCCCTTGGCATCAATACTTCTGGAGATTACAGCTTTTACGATTGCCGGGGCATTAGATGATATTTGAGCCGAAGGAGAGGGTTTCAATGTCGGCTCGATACGGATTCTGCTAAAAAGAAGACCAGCTATCACTATGACGGCCACTGCGGCGATAACGATATAAATAAGTTTCTTATCCATTTGATTTGGAGATTGATTAAAACTACCTCTTTGGTTTAATTGGCTTTCGGGGGTCATTTGTCCTGAAAGATTTTTGTCATTCATAAATTACTGGTTGCTATCAAGCTCTACTATTGATTTGGCTCGGGACTAGAGTTCTCTTCTTCGTTTGGGGTCGGAGTCCCGTTTTCAGGAGAGTTTTGTTTGTTCTGTTGTTCATCGTTCATTTCTACATCTTCCTGCGCCTGATGCTCATTTATGATTTCCTGAGACTGTTCGTTGAGATTATTAGCATCATCCACCTCATCGATACCGGAATTGTTGATGTCTTGATTGTCTTCATTCACGCCCTGACTATTCTCAGCGCTTTGTATGTTGCCAAACTCATTAACGCCTTCTTGGTTGTTGTCGCCGTCTCCTTCACCTGCCATTCCATCTTCGCCATCGACTACTTCATTTTGATGCCTTTGGGCCGTCGGGTCTGTTTTAAGCTCATCCTTGCCGCTTTGCGCATCACTATCGAAGTCATTACCGGTGGTATTCTGTTCGTTTACGTCTGGAGTAGGAGAGGAGATAGGGGTCGGAGTTGTTTGAGCAAAAAGAGGGTGGGCGGCAAACAATAACACGGCCGCCAGAGAGACTAGGGTTGAAGATATGAGGCTTCTCTTGTGGGAGGGATATTGGGACATTTGATAATTTAAGAATAGCCCTGCATACGATTCTATACAAATGGGTTTATCCACAAGATGAATCAAATATTGGTTTTAATTGCTTTACAAATAGTTGGAAAGGGTGTATAATTTTCTTGTTGTTCTTTTATATGGAGGACTAAATAATGGCAACAGCAGTGCTTGAACTACCGCCGGCCTTTAGGCCTATGCTACAGATAGCTCATGCTACCGGCGTGCATAGAAAAAGAGAGATTTGGTTTTTTGACCCGGATCATAACCATCACCATAGAACAATTTTAGAAGGACTAATAGGTAATAGGGCAACGCTTCAGTGGCAGGGCCATTTTGGGTCAACTTTTTTTGAGGTTTCGGTCTTGGCCAATTTATTTCGACATGCAATCGTTGGAGATAGCCATACCCTAGCGGGAATAATTATGGAATTAGAGCTGAGAGACGATTTGTATAAATCTGGAATAGATCTTCTGAATTTTTTTCATGATTGTCTGCCTGAATTTCCTGTAATTGTAATCTCAAGCTCGCAAGCTATTTTAGGAAGCCATCCAGTTCTGAGAGAATGTCGCCCAGTTGGAGTTTTTACATGGGAAAGCCTGAGGCAAGAACATCATAGGTTAAGTTTTAATAGACTTATAAATCGAATGTTGCATCACCACTAACAAGTTCTTTGCAAGATCGGTCCCGTTTTATCGGGACTTTCCCGCCTAAATTTTTGGACTGGCGCTTTGCGCATTGCCGCAGGCAGGTCCAAAAACTTAGGCGGGCTTTTTATTTTGTTTGGTAAGTGTTATTAAATTAACAGTATGCTTGATCTAACTACTCCAATTGAAAAACTTAATCACGTAGGCCCCAAGAGTTTACTTCGCCTAAAACAGTTGGGGATCAATACCGTAAAGGATCTTCTTCATCACTTCCCCACTCGCTATGATGACTACAGTAATATAGTTCCCATTTCAGAAATTAAAGAGTCAGGAATGACTGTTGGTATTCAGGGCGAAGTCACTGACATAAAAATCAATCAGCTTTGGCGGAGAAGAATGTCCATTACAAGTGCTGTTATAAGCGATGAAACCGATGAGGTACGGGCGGTTTGGTTTAATCAGCCTTATCTTGAGAACTCATTACCCATAGGGACAATAGTAAGCTTGGCCGGAAAAGTTAACACCGATAAAAAAGGACTATTTCTTTCAAATCCTCAATACGAAAAAGTTTTTAAAAAAAATGAGCTGACCCATACTGGCAGGCTTGTGCCTGTTTACCCTGTCACTAAGGGCATTACTTCTAAGTATCTAAGATTCTTATTAAAGCCAGTATTAGCACAAGCCAAGTCATTGCCTGATCCATTACCCAGCCCATTACTCAGCAAATATGATTTCCCCGGTATTAATAAAGCGCTACAACATATTCATTTTCCTGAAAATGTGAAGGAGGCGGAAGGTGCAGGCAAAAGATTTGCCTTCGAAGATATCCTGCTTTTTCAATTGAGAGTTTTACGCGATCATCGCCAACTTCAAACTCTTAAGTCTTCGCAGATTAAATTTGATAAGGATTTAATCTCTGACTTTGTCAAGAATCTGCCTTTTGAGCTGACAAACGATCAGCGCGTTTCCGCTTACGAGATTCTCCAAGATCTGGAGAGATCATACCCGATGAATAGGTTGCTTAATGGCGATGTCGGTTCAGGTAAGACCATCGTGGCCTTTGTTGCCGCATATCAAGCTGTGTCACTAGGATTGCAGGTTGCCTTCATGGCCCCGACAGAAATACTTGCCAAACAGCATTTTGAGACCGCCGTAAAAATTTTTAATAACAAAAAGACTACCGTAAGAATCGGTCTTTTAACCGGAAGTGAGGCGAGACAGTGGCCGATCGATGAATTGGAAGAAGCCCCGATGACTTTAAGTATCGGGGTCCCGACTGATAACGTCGGGAAAAAAATCAGCAAGAAGCTCATGAATCAAAAGATCGCTAATGGCGAAATTGATCTTCTAATAGGTACCCATGCAGTAATTCAAAAAGGAGTTCAGTTCAAAAATCTGGCCCTGGTCGTTATTGATGAGCAGCATCGTTTTGGTGTTGAGCAGAGGATGAAGCTGGTTAAAAATCAGAATCTGGTGCCGCATCTCCTGTCTATGACTGCCACGCCTATCCCCCGTACTCTTGCTCTGACCATTTATGGCGACCTAGACGTTTCGTTGTTAAAAGAAAAGCCCAAGGGCAGGCAGGAAATCATAACCAAAATAATTTCTGACACGCAGCGAGAAGAAGCTCATAAATTTATTGAACGGGAAATAAAAAAAGGCCGCCAAGTTTTTGTTGTCTGTCCCAGAATCGATAGTTCAGCAGCTGCCAAGGATGGCCAAAAGATTTCGCAAGCCAAGTTATTGTGGGCCGAAATCAAAGCTGTGACGGATGAATATAAAAAACTGTCAGAAAAAGTATTTCCAAAATATAAAATTGCGATGCTTCATGGCAAGATGAAGTTCGCAGACAAGAGTAAGATTATCGGTGATTTTAAAAATGGCGACTACGATGTTTTGGTATCTACCTCAGTTATTGAAGTTGGGGTGGATATTCCCAATGCAACGATCATGATGATAGAGTCAGCCGAAAGATTTGGCTTGGCCCAGTTACATCAATTCCGTGGCCGAGTGGGGCGCGGCAGCCAGCAGTCACATTGTTTATTGTTTACCAGTTCCGACAATGCTCCAATAGGAAGACGTTTGCGTACTCTTGAAAAAACAAACGATGGTTTCGAGCTGGCCGAGATGGACTTGAAAATAAGAGGTCCAGGAGAGTTTACTGGCATTAAACAATCAGGCTTGCCGGATATCGCTATGGCCTCGCTTGGCGATATTGAGCTTATAAAAAAAGCCCGCCTAGAGGCGAAGCTTTTGTTGAAGGAAGATCCAACTTTGAAAAAATATCCTGCCCTGCTAATCCGCCTTGCAGAGATACAGAGATTGGTTCATTTTGAGTAATTAATCTAGTTTCTTATTCTACGGCCAAGCCCGGACAATTCAGCCGGTGGCCCAATAACTGGCGGGTATTCAAATCTTTGAGGCTGAGTTTGTCTTTTAATATAATTTTCAACTCTATCTCTAGCTTGACTTGCGGGTTTTTGGTGTCACCCAGAAACCCATATATTTACCAAACATCAGACGTGTTTGTGCATCCAGTGCAGGTATGGCGCCAAAAAATACAAAGTTAATCGGGAATAAGATCCATTGCAAAAACATCCACAGCCATTTGTGCTTTCCATAGTTTATCGGCTTAGGCGGTAGTAATAGTATAGCAATGATAGCCGACGACAACAGGCCAAACATTGCCAAGTCCATTATAGCACGAGTTATCTGTGGAAGGTTGACTGACAACACTGTAGAGTTGAAGGCCGTTCCACCCACCATGACAGGCAGCCAGCCAAGCAGAAAAATAATAATTGCATTGGTGCTTGCCGAATGAGTTTTTTCGGTTAAGGTAAAGCTGAAGTATAGCTTCTTTGCCGTGGATATATTTTTGTTCTTTAAAAATCCAAACATGAAATATGGATTATTCTCTACCCCGTAGTGCCAGCGGCGTATTTGTTTATATTGATTTTTAAAAGTTTGCCAAAACGTGGGAGCGAGGTTGGCATCCATATATACCGGATAGTAGATAGGTATTGTCCTCCAGTCACCGTCATACCTCAAAAAGCATTGCCAGAAAATCCTGGAGTCCTCGCTAACCATATTAACTTGCCAAAAATCTACATCAACCAATGCTTTGAGGCCTATTGATTGGGATGAAAAGGTGACCAGTTGTTCAGGCCGTGATTGCTGTATCATCTGCCAAAAAGTAGTAGAAAAAGCGAAAACCCTGGCGAACGCCGGTGCCTGCCATATGTTGTTCGTATATAAAGGTATTGGCTGATAAGCCGCTCGTGTCGGATGAGTGGTAGTAAGATATGTGTAGGTTAAAAGAGAGAAATAGTGTGGTGGTACCACGGTGTCTATGTCAAAATTTGAGACTATAACCTTGTCATAATCAATTTCCAATATGTCGATCACTTCTGCTTTTGCCTGTCTGGCTGCAAAGGTGGCATTCGATCCCTTGCCTATGATTTCGCTGGGTGTATTTGCCGGATGTCTGGTAATGATAAGTTTGAAAAACTTATCGGCGTATTCCTTTTCTATTCTGGCCTTGATCTCATCAGCCTTGGCGCCGGCTCTTTCTTCTTGGGCTAAAACTACTATCATCTTGTCTTTGGGATAATCTGACTTTAGTAGGCTATCGATTGAGGGCAGGATAATATCTATGTCTTCTTTGTATGTTGGCAAAACAATCAGGTGATAAATTTCATGCCACGAACTGATCTTTGACAAAGAATAGTCAGAGACCGGCAGTTGATCTAATTTCTCGAGCCAGTTTACTTTTAGCACGACCCTCATTTTGTTAAAAGCCGAGCGCATATGGGTCGTAAGGTAAACTGTTTTAATTAGCCAGTATATATCGAAAATAATAATAAAAACCGCCATGAAGCGGGGTGTTTTGAAGGATAGCAAAACCATAAGGCCTATAGTAAACCAGGCCAAAGATCCCGGTAAAATCTCAAAGAACCGATATATAAATCGGTCTTTTCGGCCAGTCAGGTCGCTATATTTGCTTAATTTTAAGTAGTTTTCCATTGGCCTAGAACCCTCTCAGCAATGCTTTTCATGTCGAAATTTATCAATTTTGAGCGAAAGAGACAAAGAAGGAGGAAGAATAGTAATGACTATTCTGACGAGTTCTGAGCCTTTTGCAGCCAAAATTGAGAAATTGCAGACGAAGGGGCATTGCTGAGAGGGTTCTCACTATATTATATGAATTTCAGGCCTATGTAAAAATAAAAGAGGGGCTTTATTACCCCTCTGTTTTTTTGATGACCTAATTTGGAGGGGTACCTTACTGGTTATCAGGCCTGACACATAGTTAGAAATTCTGATTTCTTCATGTAGTAGATCTATAATTCTTTGCAGTCTATATTGTAGGTTATCAATTTTAAGAATTTCTTCCCTGTCATCTTTGCTCGTGTACTCAATATAAAAAAGAAAGTCCCAAGCGATCGAGTAAGCATATGCCCCCTCTCTAAGGGAAGAATAAACCTTTTGTTTAAATGTCACTACTTTGTCGAGTAATCTTTTTTCTGTAATTCTTTCTTCAAGCCGACAGAGCAGTACATATATGGTTTGAACGCAAGCCTTGGCCATGCTTAGTTTATCGCCGGTTAACTCTGGCAGTAGCGGGTCATCAATCAGCTCACTGATCCCAGCTTTATAAAGTCCAGTTTTTGTATCAAGTGTTAGTGTATGGACATGGGCGCGATATTTTCCATCAAGATAGTATTTTTCGTCTTCCTTTCTTAGCGAGCAGAGTATGCCCGTGTCAGAATATTTATCCTTACCTTCGCCTGGCTTTTTAACTAGGCATATGCAGGGAAGATTATCCTTAAGGCATTGAAGTATAGTTTTGGTGTAGGGAGGGCTGTAATATATGCTAGTCCCAGGATAAACAATTAACGAGGTCAGTTCTTGGACCACTACTACAAGTTGATTCTGATCCTCTTCCATTTGTCTCCCCCATATTTTAAGTTTCTATCTCGAAGATAGCAATTTTATGCGAGGCTATCAACTCAGTTCATAGAAAAAATGAATTGATATAGGCCATCACTCATATCAATTTTTCCATTTTTGGCATTTGCTTCGGTTTGAGCAAGCCTAGAGAAAAGACTTACTAATTCTTCCAGATCAAAATTCTTGGACTGATCATAGGTTTTTCTGACTACAAAGGGATGTAATCCTGTTTTTTTTATTATATCCGGGTAGGGCACGGCGTTTTTAATCAAACTTTTTACGCGAAGCAGATTCCGAAACTGATAGACTATTATATTAAAAAGAGAATAGGGATCCTCGCTGTTTTCAAGGTGATGCCAGACTAGTGCAGTAGCTTTTAGCTTGTTTTTGGAAGCGATCGCATCCACGGTTTCAAAGATATTCAGGTTAACTCTGGGTGTAATTAGTAATTTAATGTCAGGAACCGTAATTGTTTTATCATCGCTTGCGATTTTATAATTTACCAGCTTGTCTATTTCTTGTTTTAGTCGCCAGCTTACCGCTAATTGTAGTGTTTCATTTTTGTTTAAATTGCCCGCCGTATAGTCTATCAATAGTCTCATGGCCGGTTGTTCGATAGTGAGACCCAACGATTTTATCTCTTTGTTGATCCGACTTTCAAGCTGACCACCACCCAATGGTTCAAATGACTTGGAGATATTTGGTTTGGCGGCAAGCATTGCGAATAATTTTTTATCCTTTTTAACTAATTCGGCTTCACTTGCCTCCTCAACTAAAACTAATATTTGATTTTTATCCAAAGACAAATCCCAGGTCTTTATTAAAGTCGCCAGTTGTTTGTTGATTGAGAAGGGATTTCTAACGACAATCAGCCGCTTCTCATCAAAAAAGCTCACTGTTTTTAATAGGTCTTCAACTTTTGAAGCAAGATCAGAATCGGTTTCTTTTTCGGTCGATAAAATAGAAAAAGACATGGTATCAACATGTTTTTTCTTGTATTCATCAACGATTTTTTCCAGACCCTCTTTTATTTGGTAGCTATCGCGACCGTATAAGAAAATAATCATCTAGGGGCGTATTAAGAAGTTTATTCTTGGATGCGGGCGTCTATTTCTATCCAGATTTTTCCTGCGACAAATGTAATTTCTTTATGATTCGCATCATAGAAGTACAGTTTTGACTTATCATCTTTCTTTTCCCAGGTGCTGCTTATAGCTTGTCCGTTCTTATATATCATTGCTTCTCCTGAGCCGACAGTTTTCACTCTGATGTAGTCCTTGCTTATAGGCGACCAGTTGGTTTTCATTAGAACGACATTTTTGACTTCCGCTTGTTGTTTGGTATTTTTATCTATCTCGGCTTTACCACTGCGATAGCGAGGGTAGGCGTTGTTTTTTTGATTGTATTTCCAGTTGACCTGAAACTTTCCCTCATAAATCGATGCCGGTTCAATTTGTCCCAAGCTTTTGTTTTTTGTTTCGTGAGGATAGCCGATGTCATTGTTGTTTGTTTCATAACCCAAATCTCCTATCGTTTTACCAAGGAGGGCAAAATTGGTAAAGGCATTGTGGGGACGAGGTATGGATTTCTTTCTGTAATAAGTAGTTCCGTCATATTTCAGGCCGTCTATATTATCAATTATGCCGTTATTCAATTCTTCCAAAACTGTATGTTCTCCGCCAAAGTGGGCGTAAATAGCATTAAGCCCAAGAGCCAATGGCACGAAATCTAGTCTTGAAGAGCGTATAGAGCCCAATTCCTTGGGCCTCCCGCACTGATATACTGCCATCATTCTAGTGAAGCCATTTTCAACCACCGGCATTTCAAAAACCAAATCAGCTTCGCCGATTCCAGACAGCGGTCTGGCTTCTTTATCAGAGGACATCATTACAGCGATTGGTCTGGACTTTGCATCTGCACATGCAATGCCACTGATAGAGCTAATACTGAGGACTGGTTTGGGTGTCGAGGTTTGATTAATTTGTGCTGTTGTCAGCTTATTTACTACATCAATGTTTTTCTTGCCAATTTTGGCAGACACCAAGCCACCTACAGTTATGGCCAAAATAACCCCAATCCATACATAGAGCTTAGTTTTAGAGATTTCATTGTTCATTGTAAGTACTTTAGCAAAAAATCCTGTTTAGCCCAAATACCGCTCGAAAGCTCCAAGGCCATCGGCTATTTTTCTCCTGTGTCCTCGCGATAAAATAATATATCAACTTTCTAGCTTTTCTAGATAAAAAAATCGTACCCCTTCCGCTCCGCTACGTCCCAATTTTATTTATCAAAGAAAATCTTCGAAAATTGATATTTATTTTTTACCGCTCAAGCCAATGGAGAAAAATAGCCGATAGCTTTTTGCTAGGATACCAAAGCGAAGTCCCTCTGATTTTAAAACATTTGTAATGAATGAACGAATAAGCGCATATCAATCAGAATTGTCAGAAAAATTAGGTCGAGAACGAAGTAATAACCCCGCAGTAGCGGGGTTATTACGAAGGTGAGGGTTACTTAATTTTGATGGCTTACAATTCTATATTGATATAGCTTAGGAGTGAATGAGGGACATTGTTTTAAAATCAGAGGGGTTTCGTAATATGTTATTCGCTTTTTACCTCCTCTTTCACTTCTTCTGTTTTTGGCTCTTCGGGTTTAGTCGAAGGCTCCTCAGGTTTTGCTTGTTGGGCCTGCTGATACATTGCCTGACCTATCTTTTGCGCCACTGCGGATAATTCTTCGGTGGCTTTTTTAATATCGGCAACATTGTCAGTTTCTTTTGCTTTTTTGAGAGCTTCAATTTTATCCTCTGCCTGTTTCTTGTCATCTGCCGGAACTTTGTCACCGCCTTCTTTTATCGCTTTTTCGGAAGTATAGATCAAGGACTCGGCCATATTTCTGGCTTCGATTAATTCTTTTTTCTTAGCGTCTTCAGTCGCAAATTTCTCCGCATCGGCAGTCATTTTTTTCTTTTCTTCATCGCTCAATCCCGAAGACCCCTCTATTCTGATTGACTGCTCTTTATTGGTGGCTTTGTCTTTGGCTTTAACACTAAGTATGCCGTTGGCATCAATGTCAAAGCTTACCTCCACCTGAGGAACACCCCTGGGAGCTGGTGGAATGCCATCAAGTATAAACCTGCCCAGTGTCTTATTGTCCGCTGACATTGCCCTCTCACCCTGCAAAACATGGATCTCCACGGACGGTTGATTATCAACCGCGGTAGAGTAGACCTGCGTCTTTGAGGCCGGCACTGTGGTATTTTTATCAATCATCTTGGTCATAACTCCTCCAAGAGTCTCAATGCCAAGCGAAAGCGGAGTAACATCAAGCAACAAAACGTCGCGAATATCACCCTGCATGATACCGCCCTGAATTGCAGCGCCAATAGCTACAACTTCATCAGGATTTATGTCTTTATGCGGTTCTTTCCCGAACAATTTTTTAACAGCTTCAATAATGGCCGGCATCCTGGTCTGTCCACCGACCATAACAACTTCGTTAATGTCAGAAATCTTCAGTCCTGCATCTTCAACCGTCTTCTTGGTCAGCTCAATTGACTTGTTAATGTAATCGCCCACAAGCTCTTCCAGTTTTGATCTAGTAAACGACATACTGAAGTGCTTTGGACCAGATGCATCCGCAGTCAAAAACGGGATATTTATTTCAGTTTGTGTTGTACTTGATAGTTCGTGCTTGGCTTTTTCGGCCGCATCCTTCAAGCGCTGGATTGCGAGCTGATCCTTGCTTATATCCATCCCCTGCTCTTTTTTAAACGCATCTACCAAGAACTGAATTATGCGCTGATCGAGGTCATCGCCGCCAAGATGGGTATCACCGCCAGTTCCTTTGACTTCGATAGTATCTTCAGAAACCTCCAGAACCGAAACATCAAATGTTCCGCCGCCAAAATCGTAGACCACAATCTTCTCGTCTTTCTTTTTGTTAAAACCGTAAGCCAAGGCGGCCGCTGTCGGTTCATTAATGACGCGCTTCACATTCAAACCCGCGATCTCTCCGGCATCCTTAGTTGCCTTGCGCTGAGAGTCGTCAAAATAAGCCGGAACCGTGATGATGGCATCGGTAATTTTCTCACCAAGCTTATCTTCGGCATCAGTCTTTAACTTTTGTAATATCATTGCTGATATCTCTGCCGGCTTATGCCATTTATCGCCCATCTTCACTTCAATGTCGCCATTTGAACCCTCTCTTATTTCATAAGGCAGTAACTTCCTATCTTGCTGGACTATTGCATCTGAAAACCGGCGGCCAATGAGGCGCTTCACTGAAAAAATAGTATTGGCCGGATTAGTCATGGCCTGACGCCTGGCAGTAACACCGACATAACGCTCGCCATTCTTACCAACGGCAACCACTGACGGGGTGGTGCGCATCCCCTCTTTATTTTCCAATACTCTTGGCTGTCCGATTTCTACAATCGCCATCGCTGAATTAGTTGTTCCTAGATCAATACCCAATATTTTACTCATATTTTTGTTAGTTAATTATTTTTTATTAATTTATCTATGTAGATCGACGGTCTACATATTCCCAGGTTAGCCGGAATATCTACTGTTCCCCCAGTAGGTCCAGCCACCCTAGACATATTAATTCTGGCACTCACAATACCGATTACTTTTCCGGTATCTGCCGAGAATAACGGTGAACCGCTTGAACCATTATTAACGTGAGTATCTACAAGATAGAAATGCAGGCTACCGTCAGACCCTCTCCGCTTCACAGAACTGACGATGCATTTATTCGTTGTCATAGTCAGTCCAAAACCCATGCTCAATAATTCTGTGGCTAACGGATAACCGACAAACAGAGCCTCATCACCCTCAACAATTGATTCCTCGGTCTCTATGCCCTCTATGGTTTTAAAATCAGTCTTATCAGATACTATCTGCATCAATGCCACATCGTTCTCCTCATCAATACTCAAAAGTTTAACGGGGTATCGGTTATAACTTATACTGTTTTTACCATTTGCCTCACCAGGAACCGATGCTCCCAAGAGATCAATCTCATTGGACGGTATCTGCTTATAAACATGGGCACGGGTTATAAACTTGCCGTCAGAGGACACAACAAATCCGGTTCCCCTGATGCTAATTTGCTTCTGATTACCTTCACCCTGCTTATGCAGATCGATTAGCAGAATTGCCGCTTTATTTTTTTCTATAATTTGTGATATTTTCATATACTTTTTATTTTGTAATTTTTATTCTCGCGGGCCTGATAACTTTGCTATGCATAGTGTAGCCGGCTCGTACTTCTTCAAGTTTGTCACCCTCCATACCACCTACCGCCTCATGGAAAACGGGATCAAACGCGCCATCGGTCTTAATTCTTTCGACATCGTATTTTTTTAATAAATCTTCAAATTTCTTAACCGTTTGATCTAGGCCTTGGTCTTTGTTTTGTTTGGCCGCTATATAAAGATCGTCTAGCGCATCCACCAATTCCAATATTACAGACTCTGTCGAAAACCTGACAAACTCTTCCATCCGCTTGGCTTCGTCCTTTTTGTAATTTATAAAATCCGCCTGCGCTCGCTTCCAGCCGTTCAAGTATTCCTCGGCTTGTCTTTTGCAAACATCCAACTCACTCAACACTACTGGCTCGCCCGTAGGGCTATGCCCGAGTGGTTCCGCTACTTCTTCTTTTTTAATTTCTTCTGTATCCATAATTAATTCTTAAAGCTGATGCCAAGATGCTTTAGGGGGATTCCAAAAGTGTGAATTGCATGGTCAGTTCGGAGTATAATTTCCTCACTCCAAACTGAATTCACATTTTTGAAATAGCAAAGCGAATCGCCGGATGAGCGACGCGTCCTCATGAAGCATCTTGGCATCAGCTAGTATTTATATTGTTAAACCTGCCTTGAAAGTTTATTTAATTCTTCGGTCGTATACTTGATTAAACCGATATTTCTGCCGTAATCCATTCTTGTTGGTCCCACCAGAGTCAATGATCCGGTAAAATTGTGGGGCAAATTATATCTTGCAAACATCACGGTTTCTTCTTTTATATCCTTGATTGGGTTCTCGCGACCTATGAAAACATTGATCTCGTCATTACCATCCCATCTCCCAGAGCTACCGCCAAAAAATTCTCTAGCCATCTCATCAAATAAATTCTCAAACTCATCAAAAAAGTTCGTCATCCTAAATGCTTTATCAAATTCCCTGAACTCCGGTAGACCAAATAAACTTGAAAGCCCAATTTTACAAAACTCATCCTGCTCTGCGATATTTGTAATGACCAAATTGTCAGACAATTCAGAGAGTAGTTGGGCAATGGTTTTGTTTAGCTCTCTCAAATCATCTCCGGTTTTGTAAATAACGTTTTTAATCTTTCTCTTTGACTGCTCATCTAACTCATAATTTTCTTCCTCCATTAGGTTATCCACAAAATACCTATAAGCCCTGTCAGTCGGTACGCGGCCGCCAGAAGTGTGAAGCTGAGCAAGATAACCCAAGCTTTCCAATTCATTCATCTCCGATCTGATTGTAGCTGAGCTTAAATCAAAAAATCCTGATTTCTCCAGGAACTTTGAACTAATTGGCTCCGCAGATCCAATGAAGCTTTCTATTATAGAGGCGAGTAGGGATTCCTGTCTTTTTGTCACCATATATTATAATTATATTCATTGGCACTCTGATGTCAAGAGTGCCAATGAATGAGCGCACAGAACATTGACATACACATAATCAGTATTAACATTATATTAGTACTTTAAAATTATTAGCGAGGGGTAAGAAAATGAAACCAGCGCCGGAACCATATCTTGCGCCCAGGATTATTATTAATCATTTGGGATCATGTTCATCCGGTGAACTCACGGGAGATGTGGATGTTTTTTATTTGGGTACAACAATTGAGAGCTTATTAACAACCTACATTGAAGCTGAAATAGAAATATACTTCCCTGGTTCATCCAGAACCTGGATTGAGCAACTCCCCGGTAACCCAAGATCAAAAACTGGTAAAAGTAGGATCGTACACGGCTTTAAAATAACAGGAGTAATCCCGCTAGGGGCAAACGTTAAACAGACTATCTGGATATACAAAGGAGGAACCGGCAGAATACTCGTAGAACCCATGGATGGAATACTGGGAGGTTGTATCGATGTTCATTTGGAGGAAAGCGTTGATCGCTTCGAAAGAGCCGGCGTCAGGGTCACATGGAATCTCGATGCTTTGTTTGTTAGGGATTACAAACAATTTCAGTCTATTATTAATACTACTTTTGAAATTGTAAAAAATATCCCAATATTAGGCTACTTTGCCAGGTATCCCCTCCAAGTCGCCGAAATATCCAGAGATATAATCCTTATATTTGTTTCCAGGGTAGTCGTATGCCACTCCATGCGCATACCTCCAGCTCTGGCCAGGATTGATTACGAATTAAGAAATCGCA
>OBEQ010561871.1_pt1 | contig 16955 bp, 11 predicted proteins | sample 1670901 | NCBI WGS metagenome assembly OBEQ01 (sample SAMEA104232315, study PRJEB22302) | groundwater metagenome | biome: forest; feature: aquifer; material: groundwater | place: USA | collected 2011-08-07 | depth 5.4 m
CGCATTTTTAAATTCCGAGGGCGGCATCATTTTATTTGGCGTTACTGATGATAAAAGATTGATTGGTCAAGAAGTATCAGATAAAACCAAGCGTGAAATTGCTGCTGAAATAACAAAAATATCACCTGTACCTAATATCGAAATTGATTATGTCCCGCTGAAAAAAGAAAACACTTACATCATCGTTTTAAATGTTATCGCAGAAAACGATCATAAACCTTACACTTTTGATGGTCGCGCATATTTGCGTAATCAATCAAGCACAAGTCGTATGCCCCAACAAAAATATGATCAACTAATTACAGAAAGAGGCGCACTTTCAAATAATTCTTGGGAAATGCATTGTTCTGCACAATTTTCAGCAGATGATTTGGATCATGAAGAAATCAGACGGACGGCAAAAATTGCCGTTAATGTGAACCGACTAGATTCAAGCGTATTAGATGAATCCATTCCCGATGTGTTAATGAAACTTGAATTGACACGCAATGGAAAATTAACCAATGCAGCAATGGTATTATTTGCAAAATCAGTTTCATTTTATTTTCCACAATGCATGATAAAAATGGCGCGTTTTCGTGGTAAAACGCAGCTCGAAGGATTTATTGATAACCAGATGGTGGATGGTAATGCATTTCAAATCATGAAAGCCGCCAATGATTTCTTGATGCGTCATCTTCCAGTCGCTAGTTTTTTTGTTGATACGCAAATGGAAAGAATTGATAAACCAATTCTCCCGGTGCTGGCAATCAGAGAAGCATTGAGCAACGCGATTTGTCATAAAAATTATTCCATACCAAATAGTGCCATTACACTTGCGATATTTGATGATCGTTTGGAAATATGGAATTGCGGCACCCTACCCTCTTCGCTCAACCTCGAAGATTTAAAACATATCCATAAATCTTATCCGAGAAATAGAGCCATTGCCCGCGTATTTTATTTACGACGTTATATTGAAACGTGGGGAACCGGCACAACAAAAATGATTGAGCTGTGTCGTGCGAATAACGATCCTGATCCTGTCTTTACGGAATATTCCGGTGGATTTGCAGTAACTTTTTATTTCAAAGAACCCATGCATACAACCATGATCACTAGTGAGAAGCACTCAACCGCAACCCTTACTGATCGCCAACAAGAAATTATTAGGGTGCTGAAACAACACGGCGATCTATCAACTGATCAAATACGTAGCTTTATGAAAAACCCACCAACAGAACGCTGGTTGCGCAATGAATTAAATGATCTAAAAGATCTGGGTTTTATTGATGTGAAAGGCCATACGGCAGCAAGAAGATGGTTTATTTCGGAATAGCTTCGGAAGTCTTCGGAACCGCTTCGGAAGCCTTCGGAAGTTCTTAAGAACGTACAATTACTCATTGGTGGCCATTCAATAATGCGGCGGTTATTAAAATGCGATATAAATCAATAAGTTGTAATTTTGCAGACGTGTCTGCAAAATTGACGCAGTCGACCAGCTAGGATATGAGGAATCTATGAAACAAGTCTATATCCCGCTAGCCATCTTCGACAATGCCGAATTTCTAAAGTCTGATACTCCACCACTTCACTTATCTGAAAATTTCAGCAGTGATTTCAGGCACGCCAAACAATTTTTATTGAGCTACAAAAACAACGATTCGACGTTTAATAGTTTCAGACGCGAAATCGAGCGCTTTGCACAATACTGTTGGTTTGTCGTGAAAAAAAATATGTGCGATATGAAGCGTGAAGATATTGAAGAATACTTATTGTTTTGCCAGAAACCGCCAACTGTGTGGATCAGTAATCAAAATGTACCGCGCTTTATTATGAATAAAGATGGATTACGAATACCAAATAAAAAATGGCGACCATTTTTAATAAGAGTTTCAAAATCAGAAAACAAAGAAGGCAAGACACCCAATCGCCGCGACTATCAATTATCCGAAAAAGCCTTCCGCGAAATTTTTACGATTTTAAATTGTTATTACAATTTTTTAATTCAAGAAGAGCTTGCTCAAATTAATCCTATTGTACAAATCAAACAAAAAAATCGTTTTTATCGATCGCATCAAACAAAAACTAAAATTCGTCGTATATCAGAATTTCAATGGAAAACTGTGATTGAAACGGCAGAAAGAATGGCTTCAAGCGATCCTGACAAACACGAACGCACTTTATTTATTATTTCAATTTTATACGGTATGTATTTACGCATTTCTGAATTAACAGCAAACAAACGCTGGACACCAATGATGAATGATTTTGCAAAAGATCATGATAATCATTGGTGGTTTACAACTGTTGGAAAAGGCAATAAAGAACGTCAAATTGCGGTGAGTCCTCCGATATTAAGTGCACTCAAACGTTGGCGAAAATATTTAGAGTTATCTCCCGCTCTACCATTACCAAACGATAACTCGCCTTTAATTCCAAAAATGCGCGGTAATAATGCTATGACCGATACCAGTCACATTCGAAAAATTGTTCAAAATTGTTTTGACGAGGCGATTTTTGTTCTGCGAAAAAATAAATTGGAGAATGATGCACAAGAATTATCGCAAGCTACAGTTCATTGGTTACGTCACACTGGAATTTCAGAAGACGTCAAAATTCGCCCACGTGAACATGTACGTGATGATGCAGGACATAGCTCCAGCAGTATCACAGATAAGTATATTGATATAAACTTGAATGAACGACACGCGTCAGCAAGAAAGAAAACAATAAAAATTAATAGTGCGGAAGACAGTCATGGTAGATAAAAAACAAAACTTAACGTGCTGGTATGGCTGAAGTCGTCAATACAATTTTGCATAACGTGGGAAATATATTAAATAGCGCAAATGTCTCGGCTGGAGTATTGATAGATAAAACCAGTCAACCTGATTATATTGAAAAATTAAAGCGCATTGCAAATCTAATCAATGAAAAATCATCACAATTATCTGACTACTTTATAAAAGATACAAAAGGAAAATTAGCTCCGGAGTATCTAAAAAAAGTTACTGGGATCATAGAAAATGAACATGAAAAAATTCACCAGGAACTAAAAAATATACGTAAGCAGTTAAATTTTGCAATCGATATCATTTCAAAGCAAGAGTCCGCTGTAGAGACGTCCATTTTTCTAGAACAAACGTCCCTTGATGAAATTTTAGAATTTACAATAAAAACAGGTGATCTGAAAAATAGCGGAATTACAATAATTAAAAATATTGATAGCGAATTTTACATACTCACAGATAAAATCAAATTATTACAAATTTTAACTAGTCTTATTGTAAATGCAAAAGAATCTCTTTTGGAGGGCGCAAGTCCAAATAAATACATTACAATCTCTGTTAATAGAAATGATGAACAAATCGATATTTTTATACAGGACAATGGTTCTGGAATTTCTGAAGAAAATCTTAAACGTCTTTTTTTGTTTGGATTTAGCACAAAGAAAGAACATTATGGGTTTGGGTTGCACAATTCCTTCTTGCTTGCAAAAGAATTAGGTGGATCTCTTTGTGCTAAAAGTGATGGAAAAAACAAAGGCGCTACTTTTGTTTTGTCGCTTCCTTTAAAAAATTAATTGTGCCAGCTGATAATGAGTTGCATCCATATGTATATTGCCTCACTTAGATTTCTTCAAAAATTTCTCCAACTCGGCGGCCACTAATGGTTTGCTAAAATAAAACCCCTGTCCTTCCGTGCATGAATTTGCTTGCAAAAAATCCAATTGTTTTTTAGTTTCTATCCCTTCCGCAACCACCTCTAAGTGTAAGCTATTTGCCATCGTTATAATCGCTTGAATAATGATTTCATCACTTGCTTTTACATTAATATTTTTTATAAATGATTGATCTATTTTCAGTTTATCTAATTTAATATCTGAAAGATAACTTAAGCTGGAATAACCTGTTCCAAAATCATCAATTGCGATTGTAACACCCAATGCTTTTAATCCTGCAATCTTATTCATTGCTTCAGCATGTGTTGTGATCACATTTTCTGTTATTTCCAACTCCAGGTATTCTGGTTTTACGCCTGTATCAATAAGAATGGCTTTAATTTTTTCTACTAAATCAGGTTGTTTAAATTGATGCGTAGTGATGTTCACTGCTATTCTAATTGGTGAAAACCCCATTTTTTGCCAACGCACATTTTGCTCGCACGCCTCTCTAATTACCCAATATCCTAAGGTTGCAAAAATACCGATGTCTTCAGCAAGTGGAATAAAATCAATAGGTGTTAAAATTCCATGTTTAGGGTGTTTCCAACGGATTAGCGCTTCAACTGATAACATTTTATTTTTAGTCAAATCAACCTGTGGCTGGTAACATAAAAAAAATTCTTTATTTTTTATTGCGGCATGTAAATCGGTTTCCAATTCAAGATGTTTTAAATTTTCTTGCTGCAGATCTGAAGAATAAACTTGAAACTGATCACCACCTAGTTCTTTAGCGCGATACATGGCTAAATCTGCACATTTCATTAATTCATCCGCAGTTTTTGCATCATAAGGAAAAACAGTGATGCCAATACTAGATGATATAATGACCTTGTGTTCTTGTAATATAAAAGGTTCACGTAATATTCCTAGCATTTTAGCGGCAATTTTTTTTGCAATTTCCGGGTGATCAAAGTCGACCATCACTAAAACAAATTCATCACCACCCAATCTTGCTAAGAAATCATTACCCCGTAAATTTTGCTGAATACGTGTTGATACCTGCACCAATAAATCATCCCCTGCCGCGTGACTAAAACTATCATTAATTAATTTAAATCTATCCAAATCAATAAACATCAAAGCAAGTTTTGACATTCCATATTTGGATCGCTTAATAGCATCATTCACAAAATCAAATAAAAACTTCCTATTGGGAAGTTTTGTCAATGAATCATGCAAGGTTTGAAACTTTAGAGATTCTGTTCTTTCTTCTACTTTTTCTTCTAATATTTTTGTATTTAAAAAAGTTGCTTGCATTAATTGCCATTTTTTTGTGAGCGCCATTGCGATTTGACGTACCGCAACATGATCAAATGGTTTTTTTAAAATCAATAAATTTTCTCTTTGCCCCAACTCCTCAATAATTTTTTCCCATGAGTAGTCTGAATAAGCAGTGCAAATAACAATTTGAATATTGTTATCGATTTCTAGAATACGTTTAATCGTTTCAATACCATCTATTCCCGGTGGCATGCGTATATCAACAAAAGCTAAGGCGTATGGCTTTTTAACAGCTACAGACTCTGTGATTAATTTAACGCCTTCCTCTCCTTGTGATGCTGTATCAATATGAAATATAGGGAGTGCAATGACGGGTTTTTCACTTTCTCCAAATAACGCTTCGTCCAAATTATCAAGCTCCCCCTTTACTTTTTTTTCAAAAGTTAATATTTTTTTGAAATCTCTTTGAATTTCTGGGTTATCATCGATAATCAAAATACGCAATTCATTATAAGTGTCCATATTTATTCATCCCCCCCCCCCCCCCCGAGTATTCAATCGGAAACCTAAGTGTAAATGTTGCGCCTTGATCTCGCCCCTGACTTGTAAATGCTAATGCACCACCCATTTCCCTTGCAGCAATGGCACTCATATGAAGTCCAAATCCATGCCCACTGCTTTTCGTTGTAAAACCCATTGAAAAGATTTGTTTTACATACTCTGGCTCAATGCCAATGCCATTATCTGAAACCTGAATTTCAATTAACCCTTTTTCGTATTCCTTCACCTTTAAATTAATTATTTTTTCCTCAGTTGTTTCGCGCAACATCAAGGCATCCTTTGCATTTCGAATAAGATTAACCAAAATCTGTATTAATTTTGTTTTATCAACAACAACATCGCCTTTAAATTCAAAAACCTGTTTTATTTTTATCGTATTGTTTTCATCCAAACCATAGCTCATTTGTATTGCTTGATTGCAGATATCTTCTATTGATATTTTTTCTTTAATACCAGCGATACCACTAATGGCATTTTGCATCAATACGATATCTTTAATATGATCAATGTGTTTATTTAATTCTTCCATTTCATCTATCATTTCTTTTTGTTTGATAGCGAAGCTTTCAGATAATTTTAATAAATAGGTCGGGACTAATTTTCCCTTGGTATCTGATATAAGATACTCTGGATTTTTAGTAATACCTTCCTGAAGCATTTTCGCGATATTTTCTAATTTATCAATTTGATAATGACTCAATAATTCACGTAACATCACTATTGACACATTCGCGCTATTTAAAATATTGCCTATATTATGCAAAACAGATGCGGCGACTTCAGACATACCCGCTTGCCGAGACAATGCAATTAATCGTTTGTTTAATTGTTTTGATTCTTCTTCAGAACGTTTGCGTTCGTCAATGTCCATTATAGTGCCAGATAAATTATATCGACAGGGCTGTGATGGCTCCTCCATGTTTTCTATTGAAGTAGTCATTCCCCGTGCGTAAACCCATCTCACACTTCGATCATCACCGAAATAAATTCGCATTTCTAATTCGTAATTTTCCCCTTTGGTTATCGCGTCCTCAACCAATGTGTTAAGCTTGCCTCTATCTTCTTCAAAGATCAATTCAAGAAATTGATGGTAGTTTGCAGGCGTTACATTTTCTTTTAGTCCAAAAATGGAAAAAGTTTGATTTGACCATAATATTTTTTCTTCAGTAGAGCGATAACTCCAATGACCGATGTGCGCGATAGATTCTGCTTCTTCAAATTGTCGATTAATTTCTACAAATTCATTTGACGAAAGTTCCATAGAACGTTCTAACAAATAACGCTCTTGCTCAAAGTCAAAAAAACTAGCATTAACACGATCAAAAAAAGGTTTCCACTTTTTTAAATCGGAAGGCAAACAGGCTCTGCTGATTGAAAAATTCTTCATCAGTCTTTGCAGTGCAAAATAAATTTTTAATTCAGATGCATCGCTCAAATTACATTTCCTCTGAAAATGAAGTCAATGTCATTGTTTGATTATGTAAATCACAATTACCCGTTGCATAAGGCGATATTTCACCATAGGAATAGAAGCCAACCATCTGTGCGCTTTTTGGGAATGTCTCTATTGCGCTATTGGTTTCCTCCTCAATACGTTGACCTAGCAATAATTTTCTTCCCACACAACTCACTGCAACAACCAATGTTGTCAGATCCTTTTGCATTTTTCCTGAAATCACGAGTAAATCACTTGCTTCTTTTGCACCCGTAATTAACCGATCAAAATTAGCGCGCATTAATTGCGCTAAATAGCCTTGTGGCATATCACCAGCGAATATTAAAGAACCTGCTTTTTCGTCAACGCTTAAAATGGTTCTGACCAGACGAGTTTGATCAGTAGCATCTTTTCGAATGGATAAGGGGAATAACAATCCGCTGGCTGGCAAATCTTTTGCTTTTTCGCCGAGATATTGTTTATAAAGCTCTAGTGCGGGTTTACCGTCGAGTTCATACAGAATATTATTGGTTGAACGTGTAATGCGTCGCTCTACACCAAAAATATCCCAGCCCCCTTTAGATCCATGACCAATGCGAATTTGATCTCCATAAAATCCAACGGCAACTACATTGCCATGCCGAACCTGTCCATTTTCAATGACAAAGGTTTCTTTAAAGTTGGCGCCATCGCCTGCCAATCCACCGGTAATCACAGTATCTTTTTTATCAATGGCATTCAAACCTTTAACAAGCTCAGAACCATTAATTTTCAATCCTTCAGATAAAACAAAAATACCTGATAAATTTTTATCATTTAAATTCTTTGAAATTTCTTCTCCAACCTGAAATGAATCTTTGCCATTTTCAAGTGTACTCGTGATCAGCTTGAGCTGCGTTTTTTCAAATTTTGCAATGGCGACAGAAATGCTGTTGTCTAAAACGCTGGGGCCATAAATCTCACCAGCCGTTGAGCAACCAATCATTTTCGATTTTGGATACTGTTTTGCAAGGAGTTTTATTTGTGCTTGGTCTTTAAAGAATTCAGGAGCGCAAAAAACAAAGAGTAAGGTGTTTTCAGAATCCATATCTGGGAACGTTGGTGTAGACCAACCATTTTCAACGGTATACTGAAGCGTTTCGACTTGCATGCCAGTCACTCCTTTTTTAGCATTACAACATCATAACGATATTATAGCGTAATCTTTTGATAAGAAGTCAAAAATTTTGACAGGGTCGGGGTGTCCGGGTAGTGTATGCATTGATCGATTGAATATTGGGAGATTTTCAAATGAAGAAAAGGGATTTTCTTTTATTAGGGGCGATTTTATTATCATCTCAAAGTGTTGCAGCGTCTGTTAATTCAATACAACCATCAAATAATTGGTTCGTCAATAATTTTGATTTTTCAGCTAACACCACCCTGGCATCCAACTGGATGTTTCGAGGGATCAGTCAAACAAATAATGGTCCTGCGGTACAAGGTCAACTGAAAGTCACCTCTAAACAGGGATTTTATTTAGGCTCATGGGGCTCAAATGTTTATTTCCCGGATGCAGCGGGTGTAACAACATCACTAGAAATCAATTATTTTGGTGGTTATACCAATAAAATTAATCTCGTTAAATATGACCTTGGGGTTCTGCACTATTCGTACCCACAAAGACTGAGGGTAGATTTTACTGAATATTATCTGAATTTGAATTATAAAGTTTTTACCGCTGGTGTTTCCTATTCAGGAGATCTTTCTCCAGCTAAGGATACAGGCGTTTATTATTTTGGCGGTATTGATTACAGCATTCCAACCGGACCCGTATTCAAAATAAGCGGGGTTACCGTAGGCGGTCACATTGGATCCTGGGAATTTAGCAAAGGTAATAACAGTTACACAGATTACCAAGCTTACATAAGCAAGGCGTTGAGCAAGGTTGTCAGCGTTCAAGCGGCGTGGACGGATACTGATGGCGGCGCACACGCTGGAAGGTTAGCGGGAAGCACTATTATTGGCAGTATCACTGCAGCAATCTGATAAAACAGGTTTGTTGTGCAAACTTGATTCCCTCCAAGTTTGCGTTTCAAGCCTTGTGATACTGGGCATTATTTTTTTTAAACAAATTCAATGTGTTTTGCAATAAAACCGCTACCGTCACTGGCCCTAAGCCTCCTGAAACAGGCGCAATCCATGCTGCTTTTTGTTTCGCCACCTCGAATTCCACATCACCCTTCATGACTCCATCCGGTAGAACGGTAACACCCATATCAATGACTATTGCGCCTTGTTTAATCCATTCGCCTTTAACCAGATCAGGATGACCTACCGCTGAAATAAGCACATCCGCTTGTTTAACATAATTAGACAAATCCGGCGTGTAAATGTTGCAAACAGATACGGTGCAACCTGCTTGCAGTAATGAAAGCACAATAGGTTTTCCAGCATTAGACGCACCTAGCACTACGGCATGTTTGCCTTTTAATTCATATTGAATGGATTCCAGAAGAAGCATAATCCCTTTTGCCGCGCACGATTGAAAATCTGGCACGCCTTGCATTATTTTTCCTAAATTATAGGGATGAATGCTATCAGAATCCTTTAAGGGGTTAATGTTTTCAACAACAATATCTTGGTTGATGTGTTTTGGTAATGGCAAACATAGTTGAATGCCATCAACCGTTGAATCATCATTTAATTTTTTAATAGTCGCAATCAATTTCTCTGCTTTAATATTGCTGGAAAAGGGATAGCAGTCAAAATTAATTCCAACCTCATCGCATGCCTTTTTAATTTTTGTTGCATACAAATTAGAATGGCCATGCTCATTAAGATAAAGAAGTGATAATTTTGGAGAACGTTTTTTCATTTTTTTAATATCAATCAATTCGTTTTTAATTTTATGCAGTATTTTTTTAGCTATTTCTCGACCATTTAATATATTAGAAAAATAAGCTTCTTGAATATTCTTATCAAGATCTTCGTGCAAAATAATAATGGGTTGTTTTGCATTTTCAAAATAGACACCTGCATTAATTAATTTACAAGCAGAAGAAAATCCAACGAGTTTTGTTTGTGTTGGCAAAAATGTCAATGCTTCTTCAATTTTAGCTTCATCGCTACCAGATGAATTATTTTCATTCAGTTGGCATAGTGCAAGAACCGGTATCTGTTTATCACAAAACAAATTAGACTCTTCTTTTAAGTGATATTCTACATGCAATGCATCGCCAGATAATCCAAAAGCAACAACACTATTTTTCTTAATTTCCCCATTTGCAATTACCCAACCCAGATCTTTATTCTCTCTGGTGCTAGGCAATGCGCCCGAAATATAGCATTTTACAGAAGAATTTTGTGAATTTACACCGCTTATCAGTTCATTGAAATTTTTATTTTGACATTGAGAAAAAATAAAAATTTCTTTGGTTTTGTCATCGGATAATGTATTAATAATTTTTTTCCCTATCTCGTAACAATTATTTTCTGAGACTATTTCAGAAGTCATTGTTTTTATTTCTGTATGTTGAAAACGAATAACGGAAACAATTAAGTTATGATCAGAAATAGAAACAAGGGAAACGCTTTCATCTAAAACAAATGTACCAAAAACTCCACTTAAACTTGAGCAACCGATAATATTTGATTTCTTATAATGATCAACAAGCTCGTCAATAGGGGAAGGATCATTGATAAATTCAGGATCGGCAAATATTAAAATAAGTGTGTTTTCAGAATCTAAATCAGGAAAATTTTTAACTGACCAACCTTGTTTTTTTGTAAATTGGAAGGTTTCTAACTCCATGATGTCTCTCCAAGATTTGAAACAAAAACGGTGTTCTGTACAGTATAGTACATCATATTGATTTTTATGATTTTATGGCCTAACAATATGATTAATTAATATTTTTATGTCCTTTATAAAAAGCTGGGGAAACAAATCATCGGAAACCGAGTCACAAATCTGAAAAGTTGCAGTTTTTCTTAAGAGTCCGCGGAACTCCTGAAGTTGTTGCTGCACACTCGCCTATTCATCATAATAATCTAACCCTATTCAAAATTTTTCCTTGTGCATAAGGACATGCCAATGAATGTTTCCCAAAAATTAATTCACGCCCATTTGGTTGAAGGCAATATGACGCCGGGTGATGAGATCGCACTTCGGATGGATCAAACGCTCACGCAAGATGCAACGGGTACCCTGGTGATGCTAGAGCTTGAATCGATACAGCTTGATTACCGTAAAACTGAGCTTTCTGTGCAATACGTCGATCATAATTTGATTCAAGAAGATTATAAAAATCCGGATGATCACTTATTTTTACAAAGTGCGGCTGCACGTTTTGGCCTGCATTTTAGCGGGCCCGGCAATGGTGTTAGCCACCCCGTTCACATGCAATATTTTGGACGACCAGGTATCACAATGGCGGGATCCGATAGTCATACACCCGCTGCAGGTGCGTTGGGCATGCTTGCAATTGGCGCCGGTGGATTGGAAGTCGCCATGGCGATTGCGGGATATCCACTTTATCTAAAAATGCCTAAAATATGGGGTGTGAAGTTAATTGGGGAATTACTTGACTGGGTCAGTGCTAAAGATATTATTTTGGAAATGCTGCGACGTCATAATGTGAAAGGCGGTGTGGGTTATATTATTGAATATTTCGGAGCTGCATTAAAAAATCTTTCTGCTATGGACCGACACGTCATTGCGAATATGGGTGCTGAACTGGGTGCGACAACGACGGTATTTCCATCAGATGATGTCACACAAATTTTTTTAAAAAACCAAGGACGCGGAAATGATTGGCAATCACTCATCGCTGATAGTGATGCCACTTACGATCGTCTTGATGAAATTAATTTATCAACACTCGTTCCATTAATTGCGTGTCCATCGAGTCCGGGTAAAGTGGTGCCTGTCAGTGAAGTTGCAGGCAAACCGATTTATCAAGCGTATATTGGCTCATCTGCCAATCCCGGTTATCGAGATTTTGCGGTGTGTGCAGAAATGGTTGCAAATCGACGAGTAAAGTTAGGCGTGTCATTTGATATTAATCCTTCATCACGCGATATATTGGAAGAATTAACGCGCGATGGCTATCTGGGAAAATTAATTCATGCGGGTGCGCGTATTCATCAAGCAGGTTGCAATGGGTGTATTGGCATGGGTCAAGCCCCAGCAACGGGTCGGAATAGTTTACGCACAGTGCCGCGTAATTTTCCGGGTCGTTCTGGCACTGAGGAGGACAGCGTTTTTTTATGCAGCCCAGAAACGGCAACAGCATCCGCTTTAACTGGCGTTATTACTGATCCACGTACCATGGATATGCCCTATCCAAAAATAAAATTACCGAAAATCATTATTCGAAATCCAGAATCAATTGGACAACCATTACCAAAGGATAAAGCAAAAACAGTGCCGTTGATTAAAGGTCCCAATATTGTATCACTCCCAACAATAGAAAAATTTCCAGATCATTTTGCGCTGCCAGTGCTTTTAAAAGTGGGAAATAATATTTCTACCGATGAAATATTACCTGCGGGCGCACAAGTATTGCCTTATCGCAGCAATATTCCAAAAATCAGCGAATTTGCATTTCACGCTGTAGATAACACTTATCATGCCCGTGCGACAAAAAATGGCGGCGGACATATTATTATTGCCGGTGAAAATTATGGACAAGGATCGAGTCGCGAACATGCCGCATTAGCGCCGCGATATCTGGGATTACACTGCGTCATTGCAAAAAGTTTTGCGCGCATTCATTGGCAGAATTTAATTAATTTTGGGATATTGCCAGTCACATTTGTTGATGTGAAAGATTATGATTTACTGTCGCCAGATGACATTATAGAAATAAATAATCTACATCAATTATCAAAAAATAATATTCTGGATGTGTTTGTCAAAAATAAATCCTACCAATTTAAAGTTCATCACGAATTATCGAAAAGACAAGTGCAAATATTGCTGGCTGGCGGTTTAATTAATTTTGTGAAATCATCATGAAAATCATGATTACCGGAGCAACCGGTTTAATTGGAAAAGCATTAGTGGCGCATTTTTCAAATCAACATGAATTAACTTTAGTTGGAAGAATGCGTGAAAAAATACGATCACAATTTTCTAATCACTATTCTATAGTGACATGGGATGAATTAAAAACCTACAGCGAAACTATTATTAAACACCAAGATGTGATTATTAATTTGGCCGGTGAAAACATTGGCGCCAAACGATGGTCAGCATCGCAAAAACAAAAAATTTTAGATAGTCGTGTTGATGCAACACGGTACATTGCAAACATTTGTGCACACCTGGATAAATCGCCAAGAATTTTGAATGCCAGCGCAGTAGGTGTTTATGGTTTTTCAAAAGATGTTATTTTTACAGAAAATAGTGCATTAAAAAATCCTGAGTGTTTTTTAGAAGCAGTTGGCAATGCATGGGAACAAGCATTATTGACTGCAGAAAACGCCAATGTATCCGTCATTAAAATGCGTTTTGGCGTGGTATTATCGAATCAAGGCGGCGCATTAAAACAAATGTTACCAGCTTTTAAATATGGTCTCGGTGCCATATTAGGAAATGGTCAACAATTATTTTCATGGATTGCGTTATCCGATTTAATTCGCGCCATAGATTTTTTAATGCTACATCCAGAAATAACGGGGCCTGTGAATATGGTTTCACCGGGTGTTGTTTCACAAGCAGATTTTGCAATGGCGCTTGCACGCGCATTACATAGACCTTGTTTTATGCGTCTTCCAGCATCATTTATCCATTTTCTTTTTGGTCAAATGGGAGATGAATTATTATTACATGGACAATCCGTAAAAAGTGAAAAATTATTGCAAGCTGGATTTACGTTTCAATTCAACACCATTCATCATGCGCTAAAGAATGCACTAAACAAACCGTGATAAAAACAATGACAATCACACATAATCAGCTTCTTGATATTCGTCTTCCACTAAAATCTGCCGCATTATTCGGCAATTTGTACGTGCCACAACAGGCAACAGGCATTGTTTTGTTCGTGCATGGCAGTGGCAGCAGTCGTTTTAGCAAACGAAATCAATATGTGGCTGAATCTCTGAATCAATCGGGCTTAGCAACACTGTTGTTTGATTTGCTGACTGAAGATGAAGAAAAAATTGATATCAATACACGGGAATTTCGATTTAATATTCCATTGTTAGGAAAAAGATTAATTGAAGTGACTGATTGGGTGCTAGCACAGCCCACATTACACAATCTTAAAATCGGCTATTTTGGTTCGAGCACCGGGGCTGCAGCGGCACTGATTGCAGCAGCACATCATCAAAATGTGATCGATGCTGTTGTGTCTCGAGGCGGACGCCCTGATTTAGCCGATCAAGCATTGCCTCTTGTAAAAGCACCAACATTATTGATTGTGGGTGGTTTAGATGATGTTGTCATTGAATTAAATCAAACTGCAAAAAATAAAATGATTCACGCTAAAAATAAAAAAATAACTATTGTAGATGGCGCAACCCATCTTTTCGAAGAAGGTGGAAAATTAGATGAAGTGGTGATATTAGCCAATGATTGGTTTTTACAGTATTTAACGAATCGCTCAACTTCATCTAAACACGCGAAAAAATAAGATGATCGATCATGACTCAAAACATAAGAAAAATATTCGTCTATTTCTTTGTGGTGATGTCATGCTTGGAAGAGGAATCGATCAGATTTTATCGCATCCCAGTAATCTAAGATTACATGAATCTTATATTACTGATGCACGCGAATATGTTTATTTAGCTGAAAATAAAAATGGGGAAATTGCTTATCCTGTCTCGTCTGATTATATTTGGGGAGACGCATTACAAATTTGGAATAAACTCAAGCCAACTATCAAAATCATTAATTTAGAAACAGCAATCACTCAATATGATAATTATTATTCTCAAAAAGAAATTCACTATCGCATGCATCCTCAAAACATTGGTGTGCTAACGAGCGCAGAAATCAATATGTGCGCACTTGCCAATAATCATGTATTGGATTGGGGTGATGAGGGGCTCAAGGAAACATTATTGACCCTGAAAAATGCAGGAATCCAATTTGCAGGCGCTGGAGAAACCATTCAACAAGCGATGTCTCCTGCCATTGTTGAGTTAACGACACACAACAGAATATTGTTATTTTCAGCGGGATTTGTATTCAGCGGTGTTCCATCTGATTGGCAAGCCAGTACAAAAAAACCAGGTGTTTATTATTTTTCAGATATGAATGATGATGCAATTGCTGCCATTGCAGAAAATATAAAACAATATGCAAAAACCGGCGATTTAATTATTTTTAGTATTCACTGGGGCAGTAATTGGGGTTATGAGATTCCAAAATCATTTCGTTATTTCGCACATGCGTTAATTGATATTGCAAAAGTCGATGTTATCTTTGGTCATTCATCACATCATCCGCGCCCTATTGAAATGTATCGTGAAAAACCCATATTGTATGGGTGTGGTGATTTCATCAATGATGATGAAGGCATAGAGGGTCATGAAACCTATCGCGGCGATCTCACTTTTATGTATTTTTTAGATTTTAATAAAACAACGCTGCAACTGGAAAAAATAAAATTAATTCCTATGCAAATTAAAAAAATGCGTTTAAATCTCGCAAACCAGGAAGATTGTCAGTGGATGTTGCAAACATTAAATCAAACTGCAGTTGATAATACGAAATTTGTGCTGCAGGATCATGCGTTAATTTATTTGGCAAAATAAAAATCTAAATAGTTTCTTTATTGATGACGCAGCTTTAACAGAATTATCCGTTATTTTTCCACAATCTTTCACGGCATCTGGTGCAAAACGCCTTTTTGATCAAAAACTGCCGGATTATCCACAAAATATAGCGCGATTTTTGAACGTGGAAAAGTAGCATTATTAGTTGCTACATCACTGCTACCTGATATATCGTAACGCCAACAATCAATATGAAAAATCACATGGAATTAATCTCATGGAAACCATCATCCAAACACAAAACGTCACTTACCTTCATCAGGATATTGAATGGCCAATAATTCCACTGGAAGAAAATACGGTTGCAGCAGAAGAAATATCAAAGCCTTATCCGATCGATGCACTGCCTCCCATTATTCAAAACGCGGTTTCCGCTTATCATAAATATGGACAACAACCGTTACCATTAATTGCGTGTAGTGCGCTTGCGAACGTATCGCTTGCTTGCCAGACGCATGCAAATGTTGCGCGTGATCAATATTTAGTAAGTCCGGTATCGCTCTATTTTATTGGAGTCGCAGAAAGCGGATCGAGAAAAACAGCGAGTGACCATACATTCAGTAAAGCAATTAAGGAATGGCAATCGTCTGTTCGCAAAAAATTGGAGCCTGAAATTAAAGTGGCAACTATGGTTCATGAAGCATGGGTTGCTGAAAAAGAAGGCTTGCTTGGACAGATTCGCAGAAGCTCATTGGTCGGTGAAGACGCTGCTTATTTACAAATTGCGCTCATGCGACTGGTGGAAAACGAACCCATGATTCCCCTACTTCCAGTGTTATTTTTTGAAGATGCGACTCAAGAGGCATTGGCATCACATATTGCAACTGGATGGCCATCAGCCTCTTTGTGGTCAGATGAGGGTGGAATTGTCATTGGTGGTCACGGCATGCAAAGCAGTGCCACAAAATTTATCGCATTATTAAATAGGTTGTGGGATGGCAACCCGTTTACTGCGCACCGAAAAACCAGCAACAGCTTTACCATTGCCAATCGCAGATTGACCATCAGCTTAATGATGCAGCCTGGCATTTTAGAGCAAATGCTTTCTAAAAACGATGGCGTTAGTCGTCAAAGCGGATTTTTAGCCAGAAGCTTGATCGCATACCCTGAAAGTGGCATGGGCAGTCGATTTTATCAAGAACCACCAATGGCACTAGCATCGCTGCCAGAATTTCATCAGCGCATCACGGAATGTCTTGATGAGACGCTCGAATTAGATAAAAACGGTTGTCATGACTTACCGATACTTGCGCTATCAAA
>OBEQ012366645.1_pt1 | contig 16954 bp, 15 predicted proteins | sample 1670901 | NCBI WGS metagenome assembly OBEQ01 (sample SAMEA104232315, study PRJEB22302) | groundwater metagenome | biome: forest; feature: aquifer; material: groundwater | place: USA | collected 2011-08-07 | depth 5.4 m
AATGACACAGAATGTGAACGAGTTGTCAAGAATAACAAGAGATTTGAAATCGAAGTAATAATTCAAAAAATAATTCAAAATTCTTTAAAGTATTTAGTCGTACGACTTTTGCAAGGCAAAATGTCGTACTTAGTTTGTTTTAGAAATCTTTTTTAATATCATTCTATTACTTAAGGATATGGATCCAATTATTAATCAAATTGAAAAATTGCCTTTTGACATTTACAACAGAACTCTTATTCTTTTAGTACAAAGTGGAGTAAAACCTGCTGCTCTTATTGATATTTATGATAATTATTGGAATAATCAAGTTCCTGAGCAACATCCTTTTTTTGAAGAAAGAGAAAAAAATTTAGAGCAAATAGTAAAACTGCTTGGTATTTATTGTTCAAAAATTGATGTAGATGGTTTCAATACAAAAAATGGTCTCACTATCAAAAGACCATGCTTATATATTGGTAAAAATGAAACTAGTTTTAATCAATTAATGGTTGCATCATCGGAGTTTGAATTAGGTATAGCTTTAGGATATCCTTTAACTGCAGTTGAAGCAGTAGTAGAAAAAAAACCAGCATTGAGTTATTCATTTCATAATCCTGTTTTTAAAATTTGTTGTTATCGATTATCAGCAGAAAATTGGGTTGAGGAAATAAAAATTGCAGAAAATTGGTTAATTACATTAAGAACAAAAAGTATTAAGCTTTATCAAGAATTATTATCTCCCAATTCCTAACTTCCCAAGTTCAATTGCTATCTTTTCTCGTCCAGTTGGTGTTGGATAATTCCCCGTTGCACAAGCATCACAATAATCAACGTTCTTCAAAGGATCAAGTTCTCGGGCAATTGCAGTAATCTCTTTAATATTGCTAAATAAAACACTTTCCGCGCCAATTTTTTTTGCAATCTCCTCGCTATTGGGATGAGAAAATGCAAGCAACTCTTCTAAGCTTGGCATCGCAATACCCATCCAGCAAGGATATCTATTCATATCATAGCCAACACGGATATGGACGCTTTTTGCTCCGCCTACTTCTTTAACATATTGAATTATTTCTTTTGTTGTATTTCCGCGAACAATGCTATCATCAAGAAGTACAACATCAAGTCCATCAACAATTCCAGGAGTTATACGAAATTTTTCTCGTACTTTTTCAGCTCTTTTTAATGGATTATCATGCAGAAAACTTCGATAATCAGTTCTTCTAATTAAAAGATTGACAACAGCAGCAGCATTATCTTGCTCTCGTAATACTTTCATATAACCATCTAATAATGCCTGTGGCGTTTCAGGAATGATTGCAATGCGATGATTTGAATTAAACTTTAAATTTTCTTTTCGTGCTAATGCTTCTCCTGTTTTCATCCGAAATTCTTGCACAGAAACTCGATCAAGTATTGATGTGACATTTGCAAAATAAACATGCTCAAAAATACAGCTTCGAAATTCTTTTGGTTCAGTGTAAGGAACAGGTCCATGCATTGTTCCATCTTTTTCAATCATAATCATTTGCCCAGGTGGAACATCATGATAATCTGTTCGTTTAGTAAAACCTAAATCAAGTAATGCAGTCGTTTCTGATGCAATAAATATTCCACGAGAATCGGTAGCATAACACAATGGTCGAAATCCATAAGGATCACGTGCTGCAATGATTCTTCCAGTCGCATCATTAAAAACAATGCAATATGCTCCATCAAGAGTATTGCTTAATTTTTGAAACAGAGAACAATAATCATCAATTGTGTTATGAGGAGAATCATGGAGTAATTCATTTAATAAAATTTTCAGTAATTCTCCATCAGTTCTTGTAGTAAAAACCCTTCCATTGCTCTCTTCTTTTTGAATTAATAAATCAGTATTAATAATATTGCCATTAAATGCAACAGCAAAATTTCGAGAAATATCTCTGGATGAATTTTGGAGATAAGGATGTGCTAATGCTTCAATTTCATTTTGATTTAATAATTGGTTTGCTTGTGATGTTGCATATCTGCCGTGTGCAATGCCAGAATAGCCAGTAATTCTTTTTCTTGTTCCACGAAAACGTTTACTTTCAGGATGGCCAAAGCCTTGAATGACATCTCCAGCACGTTTTTCAATATAGAGTCTTGGAACATTTCTTCTTTCATCAGCATAAACAGCAACACCAACAGACATATTGAATCTATTTTTCTGAGAAAGCAACATATTATAGAGGTAAGGATAAATTTGTGCAGAATGGTTATATAAATAAGCAGCAGCAACTGCACATTCAGTACCAATGCTTTCTAAATCCATCCCCATAAAAAAAGAAATGAATAATAGTTAATAAATGTTTGTGCAAAGAAATTTACAAAAATTATAAAATAAAACATTGATACGAAGTATCACAAGAGCTGTGTTCCGCGTTCCGAACACAGTTTTTCTTTATACATTCCCTAAGTGAGTATTTAAAAAATATGAGAAAAGTTAATGATGTCCTCCTCCGCCATTTCCACCATAACTGGGTGTCATTTTTCCTGAAAGCATTGATATTGTTAATGATGCTAAAACTAAAATAAAAAGTACACCAAGTGTTTTAGGATGATAAAATGTTCGTTGAAGATTTGTTTGAAACTGCGTTGTCCCAGTTCCTCCTGTGTTACCTTGGCTTGAATAACTGCTGCCATCTCCTTGGAATGTGATTGTATCGCCATTATCAACCGTACCAGTTGTACTTCCACCAGTTGACCCTTGTAAATTATCTTGTCCAAATGCTGCTGACATAGCGCCAAGAGCAATGATGATTGCAATAATTGCAAGTGTCCATTGTAATCCACCATATCCTTTAATTAATCCATGAAAATCAGAATCTGTTGCGCCAAATAATTTATACATTACTAAACTAAATATAATAAATATAAATAATATAGTAAACCATGGTGCCATGAATGTAATCATTTTGATTAATGGTGGGTATAAAATAATTATTACAGAAATTGTTAATGCAACAATTGCATAAATAAAATTTTGATCTCCTACAGGTTTAGTATGGGATAATAATGCATAGATGAGTACTAAACTTAAAAGAAAAATAAATGCAGGCGTAAATTTTGCAAGCAAACTTAAATCAAGTCCAGGAGTTGCCATCTAATGATGTCCTCCTCCGCCGCCACCAAAGAATTTTCGTACATCTTGCAATACATTAGTAAATGCACTTGCTTTTGCACTATTTGATTCATCTTTAGTGATATATCCAATGATTAATCCAAATACAAGGATAATAATAATTATTGATGTTGTATCAGAACCCCACCAACTCGCAGTAAGATTGTTCCACCATCCAGAAGCAGCTCCGAAAAAATAAATAACTGCTCCGAATGCAACAATTGCAATAAGGCTTGAAAATGAACCACCGTTTGCCCAATCTGGTCCAACACCAAATATTCCAAGTAATAATAAAAGCATAATGATAGCAACAGCAACGATTGAAATATTAGGTATTGCTTTATTCATGATTACAACAATATCTTGGCCTGCTGGATATCTTCCAAACACGTGAGGCATAACTACCATTAATCCAAGAATTAATGAAAATGCAACATTAAATTGTTTTCTATCTTTTCCAAGAATATGTGATTTTTGCAATATTGCAAATACTACTAAAAAGATTAATAAGAACGGTAAAATAACATCACTTAATCCAAATCGATCTAAGTAATATAATATGTTTTGGCTACTACTACTATAACCATAACCAATTATTGGCATAACTACACCCTCCTTTTTTATAAAATGTTTTTATGATTCAACCTATATATAAATCTTTAGTATTTTAATTCAGTTAATGGAGAGAGATGAGATGAACTTTATATTTCTTAATGCCCATGTTCATCATGACTTTTATCATCGCTACCACTACCCTTTCCGCCGCTTCCTTTGCTTGGATCTTTCACAATCAAAAACATAAAGACGACAATAATGATGACAAGTACAATTGAGCTTACTGCTGTTGAATCAAAATTATTCATAACAGTATCAATCAAAATTTGGAGCCAGCTTTTGCCTGAATTATCAGTGATAGCATTTAAAAATATTAAAACAACTCCAAGAAGCATAACAACCATAAAAAAAGTTCGCCATCCTCCTACTAATTTAACCTCTTCTTTTTCTGAAAAAAATGTCCCGATTAATACTAAAAAGCAAATGATCACAAGCAGTAATAATACAATATTTGCGAGTGATTTATTAATAATAGCAACTAATTGTGATGATGCAATAACAAGAAAAGCAATAACAAATGCAACCATTGCATTTAAATTCTTTTTTGGCGTCTTATGACCTTCAACATCTTCTGTTCCAAACACTCTTGTTTTTTCAAACACTGCAAAAACAATCGTAAATACAAGCAAAAATGGAAGAATAATATCAAATACTCCTAATCGTTGAAAGAATTCAATGACATTGCCAAAAACAGTTTGATCAACCATTCTTTTTTTCCTATGAAAGACAATATATAAAGATTTCGTTTTTAATTTTCAAAGAAAATTAAAAACATATATAAAAACAAAACAAAATCTTTTGCTTTCATGACAATCATTTGTGGAATTGATGAAGCTGGCCGTGGTCCTGTCATTGGTCCGCTGGTAATCGCTGGCGTTACAATAAAAAAAGAAGATGAGTCAAAGCTTGCAGTATTAGGCGTTACTGATTCAAAGCTTTTACCTCCTAAAAAAAGAGAAGAAATGTTTGATGAACTTAAAAATACAGTCCAGAAATTTGAAATTTTAATTGTTCCTGCAGAAGAAATCGATCAAGCAGTGTTATCGCAAACATTAAATCTCAATTGGCTTGAAGCAGAAAAAAGCTGTATTATTCTCAATCGATTACTGCCTGAAAAAGCCTACATCGATTGTCCAAGCACAAATATTCCGGAATATGAATTATATATTAAAAAAAAGTTAAACAAAGAAATGCAGCTTTTTGTCCAGCATAAAGCAGACTTAAACCATCTTGTTTGTGGTGCAGCATCAATTCTTGCAAAAGTAACACGAGATAGAGAAATTGAAAAGCTCAAGCAAGAATTTAATGTTAATTTCGGTTCAGGTTATTCAAGTGATCCGCTCACACAGAATTTTATTAAAGAGCATTACAACAGTTATCCCTTTTTTAGAAAATCGTGGGATACGTATAAAAACGCAGTGATTAACAAACAGCAAAAACGATTGAATCAATTTTAAAGAGAATTTTGAATAATTATGAAATTGTCAAAATTCTCTAAGATAACTTTGCAATTGTTTATATTTTCAGACGAATTCGAAAAATAAATTTTCGAACTTTCTGATGAAAATGTAATTATGCAAAGTTCTCTAAAGTAAAAACAGAGGTGTGGATGGATGGTAGTTTCTCTGCAGCATCAGGATGATCCAGGGATTGGTGCAATGCAATTATTAGAGACAATTGTTGCAAAAATGGGTCTCAACAGAAATGTTTCTATCAATCAATATGGTGAAATAAAAACAAAAATTGAAAAATTCCCTCTCTATAGAATAGAAACAATTGATTTACAAGAGTTAGAATCACCGGTAATGGTTACGCTTACAGGTTTTCACGGTGATGAAATTGCAGGTCCATTGACAGTAATGAAATACATTGACTATATGTTTAATCTTGCAGAAGCAAATGGAATTTCTTTGGTCTGTTATCCTCTTGTTAATCCTTCGGGATTTAATCTGCGGACTCGTTACAATCATCTGAAACAAGTATCAAATAATGATTTTTTGAGGTATAAATTACATGATGGACAATGGGTTGATGATATGGGCGCCTCAATGGATTTTAAAGAATGGGTATGGTCTGATGATTATGGGGTAATTGTTCCTGAAACAAAAAAGCTTCCAATTGAAACGATTGCATTAATCAAAGATTTAAAAAAATTACCATATGCAAGGATAAAAGCAGTACTTGATATTCATCAAGATCTTTTTTTTGAAAGTTACAAAGGGCAATTTAGTTATAGTTATTGTCTTGGGGAGATTGATTTATTGAGAGAAATTGCAAAAAAAACAAAACATTTTGTTCCATTATTAAAAAACACTCCAATTGAAGAAGGTTTTGGAATTTCTACAACTGAAGTAGGGGTAAACATTTCACAGCATGTAACAGAAGTTTCTCCAAAAACTGATGATTATGGTGTAGTAATACGCTATGACGGCTCTTGCACAGATGCTTTTCATCGTCTTGGTGTACCCTATAATGTTGCATTAGAGACAACAGCAGCAGTCCCCTTGGAGAGATGCGATGAACTTCATTTGTTTTGGATTCGGGAACTAGTCAATCTAATAACACGAAAGTAAAAATGACAAAATTAAATGGCAAAATTAAATCATAAAACTAACAATAGCAAAATGAAAAAACATAGTTTTATATATAAAACAAGAGCATCAAATTAAAAAAATAATAAAAAGGGGTAATTGTGACACGCATTACAAGATTAGTAATGAAGGGCTTTAAGTCTTTTGGAGCAAAAGCTGAACTAGTTTTCGGTACAGGCTATAATTGTATCCTTGGACCAAATGGTGCTGGTAAGTCTAATATAATGGATGCCCTCTGTTTTGTTCTCGGAAAAGGTTCAGCAAAAGAGTTGCGTGTTGAAAAAGCTTCGAATTTAATTTATAATGGTGGAAAAACAAAAGAGCCTGCAAAAACTGCTGAAGTTTCTATTTATTTTGATAATACAAATAAAGAATTTCCTCTTGAAACACCAGAAATTAAAATCACACGAATTGTAAAAGAATCAGGTTTAGGTGTATATAAAATCAATGATGAACGAAGAACACGCCAGCAAGTGCTTGATCTGTTATCAGCTGCAAACCTTGATCCTGATGGTTACAATATAATTCTACAGGGTGATATTGTTCGATTAGTGATCATGTCAACAGTTGAACGTCGGCAAATCATTGAAGAAATTGCAGGCATTTCGATCTATGAAGAGAAAAAAGGAAAGGCATTAAACGAGCTTCTCAAAGTGGATGAAAAAATAAATGAAGCTGAAATCATTCTCAAAGAGCGTGAATCTTATCTAAAAGAATTAAAAAAAGAACGTGACCAGGCAATGAAGTACAAAGATTTGAGTGATAAAGTTAATAGAAATAAAGCAACATTAACGCATATGAAAATGCAGAAAAAATTAGAGGACAAAGCAAATTTCGATGAAGAGTTTACAAAATATGATAAGATTGTAACAGATTATCAAAATGAAATTAACGATCTTCGAAAACAAATTGCAGACAGAAGGGAAGAAATTACAAAAATTAACAAGGAAGTCGAACAAAAAGGAGAAAAAGAGCAAGTTGCAATGTTAAAGGAAGGAGAAAAACTCAAAGTCATTATTGAAACAAACAAAGCAAGAATCGGTTTTTGTGAAAATGAAATTCTCAGAATTAACACGAGAAGAACTCAGCTTGAAGCAACATTGAATGAACTGAATACAAAAATAATAGAATTAACAACAGAAAAGACTGTAAAAGAACAAAGTAAAGCAACTGCAACAAAATTAATTGGAGAAATTGACGTCAAAATCGAAGCTTTTCGCCAGAAAAATAAACTTGAAGGCGCTGCTGATATTGATAAGGAATTAGAAGAAGTCGATAAATTAATCGATGAAAAGCAAAAAGAGATTCAAGCAATAAGGGAGCAGCAGCAAAATTTATTGAGAGAAAAAGATAAGCTTGAATTTCAGATTAATTCTTTTAACGAAAAAATTACGAAAGTAGCAACGATTGAGCAGGAAAGCATGCAGGAAATAGAAAAATTAAAGCAAAAACAAGTTGAATTCAAAAAAGCAACGCTTGAATTAAACACTTTGCTCAATGAGGATTCTTCAGTCACTGTTCAGCTCGCAAATGCAAGAAATAGATATTTATCATTACAAGAAGAGCTTTCAAAATTAAATGCAAAATCTGCTGGTGTTTCTGAATCAATGGGTATTGATATTGCAATGAAAAGCATTATGGAAAATAAAAATAAATTTGGTGAAGTCTACGGCACAGTATCAAGTTTAGGTGAAGTAGAATCAAAATTTTCATTAGCATTAGAAATTGCAGCAGGGCAAAGAATGAAAAGCATCGTTGTTGATAACGATAAAACTGCAGCAAACTGCATTCGCCATTTAAAAGAAAATAAATTAGGCACAGCAACCTTTTTGCCAATAAATAAAATGAAATCCTCGTCATCATCTGACGCAGCTATTGGTGCTATTCTCAAAAGCAATGGTGTACATGGATTAGCGCTCGATCTGATTCACTATGAACCAAAATTCAAAAGTGTATTCTCCTATGTTTTTAGCAACACACTTATTGTTGACAATATTGAAGTTTCGCGAAGAATTGGGATCGGAACAATGAAGATGGTCACACTTGATGGCGATTATGCAGATGTTTCCGGTGCGATGCACGGTGGTTATCGTCAAAAAACAAGAGAATTAAAATTCCAGGAAAAAGAAGTTTCTTCAGCATTAAAAGCAGCAGGCAATGAAATTGAAAATACGCAGTCAGTTGTTCGCTCGCTTGAAAAGAAAAAGCTGGAATTAGAAGACAAGATTTCAAGATTACGTGAATTAAAAGCTTCATTAGAAGGAGAAATTATCAAGCAAGAAAAATCATTGCATCTTGAATCTGATGATTTATCCGCAACAAAAAAAGAAAAGTCTGAGCTTGAAAAACAGCATGAAGAGATTGATGCTCGAGTAATGAAAATACAAAATCAAGTAAGCGATGCAAATAAAGTATTAGCTGATGCAAAAATTAAAAAGCAAAATCTTCGTGCGCAAGTGATGCAATTACGAAATCCAACATTGCTTGCAGAATTAAATACCTTTGAACAAAAGAAATCACAATTAAAAGAAGAGCTTCTCAATTATGAAGGATCAATCAGAAACATTATCATGCAAGTAGATAATATTTTAGCGCCAGAAAAAGAAAACGTAACAAAAATAATAAAGCAGCATGACAAAGAAGAAGAGCAATTTAAGGAAGAAATTCTTTCATTGAGAGAAAAAATTACAGTACAATCAAAGGAGTTAGATGAAAAAGAAAAACAGCAGAAAGAATTCTTTGGTAAATTCAAAGAATTATTCACAAAGCGAGACAAGCTCTCTGAAGAAACGCAAAAGATTGAAGGAAAGATTATGGATCTCGAGCAGAAATTAAGAGCAAACGATCAAAAGAAAAACGTCTTTTCAATTGAAAATGCAAGAGTAAAAGCAGAACTCTCAACACTTGAAGAAGAATTTACAAAATACCAAGGCATTGAATTATTCATTGCAAAATCAGAAGAAGCAATAAAAAAAGATATTGCAGATTTCGAAAAAATGTTTCAAAACATCGGCAGTGTCAACATGAAAGCATTGGAAATCTATGATAATATTGAAAAAGAATATAATTCATTGCTCGACAAACGCGATAAATTAAAAGAAGAGAAAGAGCAAGTGCTTTTGATGATGAATGAAATTGAGACAAAGAAAAAAGATTTATTCTTAAAAGCATACGAAGCAATCAACACAAAATTCCAAGAAATGTTCCAATCAATCTCAACAAAAGGAATTGCCTTTTTACATTTAGAAAACGAAAAAGATCCATTGTCAGAAGGAGTTGCAATCAAAGTGCGAATCACCGGTAAAAAATTCCTCGACATCCGCAGTCTTTCCGGAGGAGAAAAAACATTAACAGCATTAGCTTTCATTTTCGCAATCCAAGAATACGAACCAGCATCCTTCTACGTCTTCGACGAAGTCGACGCAGCTCTCGACAAACACAACTCCGAAAAATTATCCCAATTAGTAAAAAAATACTCGGGTAAGGCGCAGTATGTCATAATCTCCCACAATGAAGGTATGATTTCTGAAGCAGACACTTTGTATGGTGTAACGATGGATGAGAGTAATATGAGTAAGGTCGTAAGTTTAAAAGTTTAGTCGCTCGACTTTTAATTTTTCTCAAACTAATTATATTCGTAACTCAATTTCCGTCTTTCGTAAAATATTTGCAATACTCTTTTAAATAAATTAATAATCATAATTCTATTTAACAAAACATAAGGTGATTGAATGACATGGCAATATATAGCAAATGTAGAAATTTTTAATGATGCAGCAGGTTACGTGCAGCATCAAGCAGATCAACCTACTCGATTTGTAGCTTTTAGTAATGGACGTCCAGGATTAGTTGCAATTGGAACATATGATGGTATAGTCGGACCAAGAAATTATGCAATTTATAATCACACAAATGGTTCATTTGATGGCATTGCAGGTCACGGAAAAGTTGAATCACTTCAAATTGATCCATTAGCCTGTCAAAGATTAGCAGCAGTTCAAGAATTAACAATGGTAAATCGTGATTTAGAAACTCGTCTTGCTCCTGTTGTAGCTTCACTGCAAAGAATGATGCAATAAATTAATGTTATTTTCTATCTTTTCTATTTTCTCCCAATAATACCATCACTCTTGACAATACCATTTTATATACTTCATCCTCTTACCATAACTCATGAACTTCCATCAAACAATTGAACTCTATCAAAAGAAAATAAACAAAGCATTAGAACAATTCTTTAATGATCTATACAGTAAAAATAATGATCCACTGCAAAGAAAATATATCGAAATGATGAAAGAATTTACGCTTCGAAAAGGAAAGCGATTGCGTCCAATCTTGGTAATTATTGCTTTCAATGGATTACAAACTCTAAACAACAAAACCACAAATAACAAAACTCTCAATAGCAACAATACAAATAACAAAACTCTCAATAATAAAACTACAAAAAACAATCCACAAGACACACAAATCAATAGCGACTTATTAAACGTCGCATTAACAACAGAATTATTAGAAAGTTTTTTTCTGATTCATGATGATATTATTGACAATAGCGATTTACGTCGAGGAAAGCTTTCTATTCACAAGCAATTTGAACAACATTATAATAAAGCAACAGCACAATCATTAGCATTATTAGTTGGCGATCTCATGGCATCTCAAGCATTGCTGCCAATTTTTAACTCAAATATCGAACCAACCATAAAAAATAATTTACTGCACAAAGTACAGCAAATTATAATTCAAACAAACTATGGGCAAATACAAGATTTGCTTCTATTACAAACTCCAATTAATCAAGTTTCAGAGGAGCAAATCCTTGCAATCTATCAAGAAAAAACTGCTCGCTATACACTTGAAGGTCCTCTTCAGCTTGGTGCAATCGCAGCAACTGCATCGAGAGAAACATTGCAGAGTTTAAGCAAAGTTGCACTTCCTTTAGGAGTTGCTTTTCAATTGCGAGACGACATCCTTGGTTTATTTGGCACTGTTGAAAAGATTGGAAAACCAATTGATTCTGACATAAAAGAAGGGAAAAAAACACTGCTCATTCTCAAAGCGTTAGAAACAACATCAGTAAAAAACAGAAAATTCCTTATCGCTTGTTTAGGCAATCAAAAAGTAACGAGTAATGATCTGCAGCAAATACGACAAATAGTAATTGATTCAGATTCATTGAATTATTCACAGCAATTAATCCATTCTCTGATAACAAAAGCAAAAGAAGAGCTTGCAAAGATAACTCTCAATCAAGAAAGCAAAGATTTTCTGATAGCATTGGCAGATTATATTGCAGCACGAGAGAATTAATTACTCACTTCTCCCCACAACCCTGCCCACTTTCTCGCCACTTTCACCTGTATCTTTATTGATATAACGCAAACTTACTTGATCATCAAATTTTACCCCAAAATCATTGCTGCAATTCTGAAGAAAAATTTTCACAACCGTTGTATCAGAAACAACAGCAGAGCTTGTATTCATACTCAGACAATTGGCAACTCCTTTAGAAGTACCATTGATGTTTGTAATTGCAAACCCTAATGTATTCACAAGCCGAAAACTAATGCTATGCTCAGTTGAGTTTCCAACAGGCGCATCAATGCAGCTCAATGTAGACGGGAATTCACAAGCAGTTTCAACAACATTTGCCTCTCGTAAAACTGCAAAGTACACATAAGCAATAATCACAATAATCACTAATGCTACAGCCCATCCATAAGCAAGCATTAAATCAAGCCATTGCGCTTTTTTCTTCATACTATCCACCATTCATAACTTTCTCATATAATAAAAAACTCAGAAGCATATTAAACTTGCTCATCGTCTTCCACATTTCATAATCTTCTCGTTGATAGTGGCTGACAGTATTATTACCAGCGCTTGCAGCACTGAGGCCAGCGCCGCCCATTGCAGCATTCATCATGATTTTTCGTGCAACATCAAACATTTCTAAATTATTAACAACATCATCTCCCCACTGAAATTCTTTTTTACTGCTATCATTTGCAGCATAATCATAGTTTGCTTTAAACACAGAATTTGCATTATTCCCTAAGTATTCATCTAAAAATCGCTTGTAAGAATCAAGCATTTTTTGATATTGATCAAGAAATGCTTTATCAAAACCATCCATTTTGACAGCAATCTGTAAAAAATCATCCTTTACTTTGTCTTTTATTTTTTCCTCATTATCATCAAGAATGCGAACAATATCTTTTTCTTTACTTTTTTCAGGGATTATTTTAACTCTAGTATCAAGATTATTTCGTTCTTTAGGATCATTCTCTTCTTTACTTTTTTCTTTTTGAGTTTTATTTTTTTCGACTACTACTAAAGAACAAGAATAATCTATTACCTTCAGCAATAATATCTCTTCAAGAATCTTTTGCATTTGTTTATTTTCAACCATAACTCTTCTGAGAATTCAATCGTATAAAAAGATTGTGCCATAAATTCAATACCACTACAATTCCATACATATATAAATACAATTCATTCAAATAAAAAAAAGAGGTGTGCTATATGGATAAACAAAAGATTACTGTTATAACAATAATTATATCTATTATAATCATTCTGTCAATATTTACAGTTTTTAAACTAAAAAATAATACTTCTGCGAGCTCAAATTTTGTAGGCAATGCAATTGCTGTAGCATCTGCAGATAAGATTTACGAAATAGTTCTTAATCCCTATAAAAGCAATTCTTATAAATCATGCACAGGTGCAGCAACATCATTGGATGTTAATTTTATAACAGAGAAACAAACAATTCAAGCAGTGAGTAATGCAAATAGAAAAACTGCATTTTCAAGTAAATGTATGCAAGATGTCTTAAACTATTATTATTGTTCAAATAACCATGTTTATTTTGCAAAAGTAAAATGTCTAAATGGTTGTGAAAAAAATGCATGCAAGCAACCATCACCTACTGAACAGCCTGCATCAGCTCCAGAACCAACTCCGCAAGCACCGCAATGTACTCCTTCGGAAAAAATACAATGTAATAACGAAGGTACTGGCAATATGTATAAAATAACAATCTCTCAAGATTGCAGTCAACAATCAGTTGTCACAGAATATTGCACCAATGGTTGTGATGCTAATGGCTGCAAACCAAAAATAGTTGTAGCAGCAGCAAAACCTTCCTGCACGGAGACTGACAACGGAAATGATATTTACACAAAAGGAACTACTTCATACGATGGTTACACAGGTGTTGATTACTGTGCACCAAATGGAGCTCAATTGCAAGAGTTCTATTGTGAAAATGGAGACTACAAAAATACAATAGTCTATTGTAATAACGGCTGTAAAGAGGGTGCATGTTTACCTGAAACTCCTGCTCCAGTACAAGCAGCACCACAAAAAGAGTGCACAACATCAAATGATTGCCCAGCAAATAAATTTTGTTATACTGATGAATGGCGTTGTCTTGATTGTTCTGTTGTTGATGTAAAAACAACTACATATTGTGATGGAACTGCAGTAAAAAGAAAAACATATTCTTTACATCCTGAACGATGCACAGCTGTTGAGAAAATAGAAACTGTTGTTCAATGTGGCTATGGTTGTAAAGACGCAGCTTGTCTTTCTGAAGCTGATGCAACTGTTGTAAACACTTGCACTGATACAGACAGTGGCATTGATTTTACAAAAAAAGGAATTGTCACAACGAATGGAGCAACAGGAACATTTACTTTTACTGACTATTGCAATGGCTCGCCAATGACAGCAGGTCCAAATAAAGGAAAAAGTTATCTTGTTGAATACTCTTGTGAAAATACTGATAAGAAACAAACAGAAACATTATGCAATTGTATCGATGGTGCTTCTGTTTAGTTTTTTTATTTTTATAATAATAATAATAATAATAATAATAATTTTGAAACACTGTTTTTGTTTCAAAATTCTCAAAACATACTTTTAACAGCAATTGTCGCGTAACTTCCCTTTTGTAAATTAAACGTTATCTTATAAGTCTTCGCGTCAATTTTTTGAATTTCCAAATCCTGCACGTTTGCAAACAATGTTCTCTCCCCACCTTCGCTGCTCATCCCCTGCAGTGATCGAATCACAAAATCTCGCTGAGTAATCTCTTCATCATACATAATCTTTTCAATAATCTCTTTCAAAATTGTATCCTGCACACTCTCAATGTCAAAACCAAAGCCAATGATTGGAACATTCAATTCAATAATCTTTTTATCAAGAACAATTTTATTGAGAACAATTGCTAATTCCCCGAGATTATAATTGATGAATTTTATTGTTGGTACTTTTGTTTTAGTTTTATATTTCTGCTGCACATATTCCGAAATTGTTCGATTAAACAGCCATCCTTGGTAGGCATGGATAAACAGTTGCAATTTCTTTTTGTGCATTGACTGTAATGCTTGCACATAATTATTTTTTTCAGCAACTAAACCAATTAATTCGCAAGCTTCTTTAAACTTTTGTTTTAACAAAAGTTTTCCAATCAAATGATTTTTTTGAGCAGCACCAAATCGCTGATCATCAAAATAATTTACAATCCATTGAATTTCTGTTGGCTCTTTCTCAGCTTCTCGAACAGTAATCGCAAAAGCATTTCCAGTAAGGCTGCCAATATTGAGTCGTTCAATTCCTCTGCCAAGATAACTGAGATGCAAAAATGAATTATTTTGAGGAATCTCTTGCGTTATATCTTTTGCAGGTCCATGAGCTATAGAAATAAATTGTTTTGTCACAGCTTGTTTATCTTTAGTGCCAGCAAAATTAATATATTTAATTTCAACATTAAAAATCTTCGCAACAAGTTCAATTGCTTCAATTGTATTGAGATTCTTCTTCGTCAGTTGATAATAGCTATACTTTCCTTTTTCATCATAAGATAAATCTAAAATCTCATTGACAATAAAATCTTCTGGCTGTTGTTTGAGGATCATAAGAGTAAGTTATTAAGAAGATTATATAAATCTATATTAAAAAATAAACAAAAAAATTAAAAAGAATCAAAAGTTAATTAAAATTTCTCCAAATGAACGATCTTATCAAATGGTCGTCTCATTCTTCGCTCTCCATCTGGTTTTGATTCATAGCCAACTGCAATCAGCATCACAACTTCATATTTTTCAGAAATATTAAATTCTTTACGAATTGCATTTGCATCAAACCCTTCCATTGGGCAAGATGTTAATCCCATATCTTTTGCTGCAAGCATCAATGTCATTGCCGCAAGCACAGTACTTCGTGTTGTCCAGACTCGTCGAGAAGCTAAATCCCAAGAACTCCATGTTTTAACGCTTGCTTTTGTCTTGTCAGCTATTTCTTGTGTCATATATTTCTTTTTAACCCAGTCAGCAAATACTTCTTCTGCGTGTGCAGCTGGATCAAGATTGCCAAGCACAACAACTGTTGCGCCTGCATCAATAATATGTTGTTGATTATAAGCGCATTTTGCTAATCTCTCTTTATTTTTCTTATCTCGCAATACAAGAAATTCCCATGGTTGTAAATTATATCCAGATGGTGCATATTTGACTAAATTAAATAAATCTTTCACTTCTCTATCAGATATTTCTTTTGTTGCATCAAAGTTATGCGAGGATGTTCTTTCCATAATTGTTTTTTTCGTTTCCATAATCAATCACCTAATTTAAGAGAAAGCAATAAACTTTATAAACGTTTAGATTTCATCATCATCATGAACAAAAAAGAATCCCATGAGTCAAAAAACATCCACAACGTCATCATTATTGGTGGTGGTCCTGCTGGGTTAACCGCTGCTTTGTACACAGCACGTGCAAATCTGCAGCCTTTAATCATAGAAGGTGGAAGAGCAGGCGGTCAATTGATGTTAACAACTGAAGTGGAAAATTTCCCAGGATTTGCGCAAGGCATCATGGGTCCAGAATTAATTGAAATAATACACAAACAAGCAGAGAGATTTGGCGCTGCATTCATTTCTGAAGATGTTACAAAAGTAGACTTCTCAAAGCGTCCGTTCAAAGTTTTTACTGAAGAAAAAACCTATGAGGCAAAAGCAGTTATCGTCTCAACAGGTGCATCAACAAAATGGCTTAACTTGCCAAGCGAACAGCAATTGATCGGCAAAGGCGTCAGCAGTTGTGCAACTTGTGATGCTTATTTTTTTAAAGATAAAGAAGTTATCATCGTAGGAGGAGGAGATTCTGCATTAGAAGAAGCATTATTCTTAACAAAGTTCGCAAAGAAAGTAATCATCATTCATCGTCGAGATGAATTACGCGCATCAAAAATTATGCAGGATCGTGCAAAGAAAAATGAAAAAATCTCTTTCATCTGGGATACAGCAATTGAAGAAGTCAAAGATGTAAAAGCAGGAAAAGTTTCAGCAGTTGTCCTCAAAAATCTCAAAACAAATAAGATTTCAGAAATGAAATGCGATGGAATTTTCGTAGCAATTGGTCACGAACCAAACACAAAACTATTCAAGGGTATTCTCACACTCGATGAAAAAGGATATTTAATCACAGAACCACGATCAACCTACACAAACATAAAAGGAGTTTTCGCCTGTGGTGATGTCCAAGATCACGTCTATCGGCAAGCTATAACAGCAGCAGGTACTGGTTGCATGGCTGCAATTGAC
>OBEQ010950545.1_pt1 | contig 16947 bp, 19 predicted proteins | sample 1670901 | NCBI WGS metagenome assembly OBEQ01 (sample SAMEA104232315, study PRJEB22302) | groundwater metagenome | biome: forest; feature: aquifer; material: groundwater | place: USA | collected 2011-08-07 | depth 5.4 m
AGCAAATTCCAGAATGGTGCGACAACCGTCCAATTCCAACCCTATTACTATCTGCCTTCATCTCCTCAAGCTGCAATGTTGCGCCAAGATTATTCCCTGCCGCAATATGATGCCATTCCTTACTCGCTCTATAAAGCCGGAGCCCAGGTGGGCAGCGGCAGCTTGCCGGCCTTTCTCCCGGACAACATTTCTTCTCGCGGCCAGCCATTGGGCTCTATAAACCTCACCACCCCGGGCAGTTACGAACTTCGCACGACTTTCCCGTATCAAATTTTGGGGCAGGCCATGACCGGCTCGGTGGTCGCTGACTTCGACACCAGTCTGGCTGATCCCAATCCTCCGGCTTTCAAGCGGCTATATTACTTTAGCGGCGGTGCTCGCAGCGAAGTGCACGACAGCGCTGTGGCCAACCGGTTGGAATTTGAGCTCGATCCAATCGGCGGCACCATGGGCCAAGTCCAAGTTAATTATTCGCCGGACAATAGCACATTCCTGCCGCTGCCGGTAAGCAATACCAGCGGGGTCTACAGCGCAGACATTCCGGCCGTAGGCAGCCCTATAATTTATCTGCGCGTCAGTGGGGTTGATGATTCCGGAAATGCTTTAAGCTACACTTTTGCCTTGCCGGTGCGCAATCCTATTATAGACAACCAGCCGCCGGTGACCGCGATTACTTCGCCAACAGATGGTCAGGCGGTTTCCGGCACCGTTGCCATTAACGCCACGGCCACCGATAATATCGGAGTCAGCAAAGTTGAATTTTATCGCGATAGTTCTGTTTTGATCGGGACTGATACAAGCGCGCCCTACAGTGTGAATTGGGACGCCAGCGCCGCGGGATTAGGCAATCACACGCTGTACACCAAGGCTTACGATACGGTGGGGAACACTGCTACATCTGCTCTCGTAACCGTAAGCGTCAACCAAGACGGCATTGCGCCCACCGTAGCCCTAACCGAGCCGGCCAACGGCGCGCAGGTTGGCGGCACGGTAACGGTTTCCGCAACCGCTTCCGACAACGTCGGGGTCACTAAAGTTGAATTTTATCTTGACGGTTCAGTACTGCTTGGCACCGATACCGCGGCGCCGTACAGCATGACCTGGGATGCGACTGCTACGCTCGGTAGCCACACACTCGTGGCCAAAGCCTACGACGCTGCAGGAAACATCGGCACCTCTTCGGTCAATACCGTGACTGTCACCGATACTATTTCACCGACCACAGCTATAACCAGTCCGACTAACGGCGCCAGCGTAACGAAAAAAACCACGGTGACCATTATCGCCACCGCGACTGACAACGTCGGGGTCACCAAGCTTGAGTTTTACGTAAATAATACGCTGACTTGCACCAGCACTGGTAAACCATATTCCTGTGTTTGGAGCGTTCCGGCCACCGCCGGCGTAACTTATGCCTTGCAGACTAAAGCTTACGACGCCGTGGGCAACATAGGAGTTTCTCCGATAGTTTCGGTAACTGCAAAATAGCAAGATTTCTTTCTTGTGGATGAGAACCAGCACGTCCTAAGCGTATATGTTTAGAAAATATATTAATTTATTGGATTTTTCTCGTTTTCGTACATCTTCGCTTTAAATTTTACTTCAGCTTCCTCAAACTCATGTGCGTGATCTATTTTGAATTCAGTGAGTGCGTTGTCAAATACTACTTTTCTATCTTGCCCTATAGTTCCTGCGTTGTAATTGCCTCTGTCAGCAACTTGGTTGGCATAGGCAATTCCAAGTTTAACTATATCTAGTTCATCTTCTTTTGTTTCAATTTTTTCTTGCTTTTGAGGCTTAAATGGAGGTGTTGAACGCTCTATTTCATCTCCTCCAATTTTCACTGTTTCTAGTCCCATATATTTTTATTAATTAACTACTATTAATATTCTACTTTAATTAATTTATCCAACAAATCAATTTTTGTGGACCCTACAGGACTCGAACCTGCCACCTCCTCATTGCAAATGAGGCGCTCTAGCCAGATGAGCTAAGGGCCCTTACTAAAACAAACATATTCTATCTTATTTTACCAAGAATGCAAATTATCTATTGTTCTCTTGGTTGTTTTTTGTCTGTTTTCTGCTACTATGTTAAAAGTTCTTTTTAAATTAAAAGACATTCCGGGGTAGCTCAGCGGTAGAGCGGTCGCCTGTAAAGTATTGCAGCTTTCTATTGAAAGATAGATCGAAAACAAGGTGAATTGCTGGAAACCCTCACGAGAGGGCAATCAGCAGCCAATCCCTAATTTTTTTTAGGGCAGGTTCAGAGACTATCCCTTCGGGGAGTAGCCTGATTCAAAATCAGTCGAAGCGCCTTGCTCCTAAGTTTTGTACAAATTTTTATGTGCAAAATATGGAGATGATATAGTCCATCCCTTTTAGTAATAAGAGGATAAGTGTAAGCGATTGGTCGTAGGTTCGATCCCTACCCCCGGAGCCATGCTAATTAAACATAAAATTTTAGTTATTGTGATGTTAATAGTTCTTATTACTAGTAATGTTTTGTTGGTAGGTTTTAATGTGTATCTTCTATTTTCTCACCAACCCCCAAAATTAATAACTAAAAATTCATACAATCTGAAAAATACATATCAGAAAATTAAGGATATAGAAACTTACTTAGACTCTATTTCGTCGTCTTATATGGTTGATGAGCAGGCACTAGCCAAACAAAATAATTTGCCTTCTTGGGGCTGTGGACCATCTAGTTATGCCCTAGCGAAAATACTAAATAAAAATTTTTTGATGACCAGCTAGTAATTAATGCCTCATACAACAACAAAGATCCTTATGAGATTATTGAACGCTTTAGCTTAGCTAAAGATGGAACAAGCATAGTAGACCACAATTGGCTGGAAATTTATCTAAACGACAAATTTTTGTTTGTAGATCCGAGCATTGGTCAGTTTGGTAAAATCAATAAAATTGCGTACCAAGTTTTTGATATTGGTGAAACAGATACAGGAGATATATTGAAAACCAAATATGGCCTCGAAGATATACGATTGAGTATTTTAGTACCAAAAGTGATAAATAGATTCCCATTAAGCGCGGAACCATACCCTGGAATTAATATTGCTGAAAATGATATTGGTTATTTTTTAAAAGTATTAGAATTTAGAAACGAGGTAAACGATGCGATTGAGCCAGTTGAATGGAAGAATTGGGTCTCTTTTTTGACTAATAAATACCTATAATGAATGATAGAAAATAATTTAAAGGGAGCCAGTATTTTTTTTTATTCCTTTATAAACACCTCCTAGATTTGTTAAGCGGGCAAAAGCAAGAAACATAAAGGATAAAGCGCCATAAAATAGAAAATGGCTGACATACACTATCTGCAGCATGGACACTCCTGTTCCTTGAAGACTATAATGAAATAAATATTGCAGGGTGGAAATAGTTATCAGAACAAAAGAAGCAACAAAATAATTCACAAAACCGGTCATCAGAGGAACCTTCCGTTTAAGTTTAAATAGGTAGTTTATGCTGAACAAAAGAATAATTAGAATTATTGCCCCATAGATATAGATAACGATTTTACCGGGGTCAAGAGAGACAGATATTTTTCCCAAAAAGATTGATAAAGTTATGAAGAAAAATACGATGATTCCAAAAATCAAAAAACCGATTGTCATCATCAGGTTCCTTTTTAGCACCCGAAGAAAATATTCAGCTCCCGCATTGACCACCAGCATGCTTATGATATAAAAGTTCACCACTTAACTCCGTGGCTATTATAATCAATAAATTCAAGATTAAAAGCACCCAGGGGTTTAAAATTTTCTCAAGTTTCATCTCCATAGTCAGGTTATAGCAGATATCCTATTTCAACACAAGAGATGGGCAAAAACCATGATTTTTTAATTAATTCTGTAAATATAGAATTTTTTTTTGCTATACTTTATAGTATGCAGATAAATAAGCTTATAATATAAACCGCCAAAAGGTTTTCCACACCGAGGCAGCGGTAAAGGTGTTATACTATAAGTTAGTAAATATAGGATGCTGACCGCTTCTTATATTGGTTGTCTGTCGTTAATTAATTTATTATTAATAAATAAAATATTATGACCCATTCGATAAACTCAGGGTCATGGTGAATAAAATAGAACCATGAAAAATAAAAATATTGTTATCGCTGTGATTTTAGTTGTGGCCGTTATCCTGGTTGGTGCTTATCTTTTAAACCGACCAAACTCTTCAGAGAAAGGCGTAACGACGACATATAATCCACTTACTCAGGGTAAAGTTGTATTCGGAGTCACCGATGCGACATCAGATATGGGAGGCGTAAGCTCGGTTCTAGTTACAGTAGATAAAGTCGAGATGCATAGTGCAAGCAATGGTTGGGTTACAGTTTCAAACGAAACCAAACAATATGATCTTTTGGTGTTAAAACAATCCGGAGCGGTGTCTTTACTTGCTAACGCAAATGTTGACGTTGGGACTTATGACCAAGTCAGGCTTATAGTCAGCAAAGTTGTTGTTGTCAAAAATGGCGTACAACAAGAAGCAAAACTTCCATCAGGCGAATTAAAAATTGTCGGGAATGTTGTTGTCAATGCCGATAAAACGTCCAGCATAGTTTTTGATTTTATGGCGGATAAGTCATTGCATCTGACAGGCAATGGCAAATTCATTTTTGCTCCGGTTCTAAAAATCAAAAAGCAAGAAGATGTAAAAGTTGAATTAAAATCAAATAATGAACTAAATATAGCGGGTGATAGCAGAGAAGATGATCAAGATGTCGGCATGGATGAAAAAGGCGATATTAGAGATAACTTTGAATTAAAAGGCAATCTTAACATTGACATTGAAGATAATATTAAGGTTGAGGGAGATGATAACGACAATGACAAGTCTGGGAAAAATGATCAGAGTAATAATCAGGAGAATGGAAAAACAAATAATGAAAATAATAAATTCGTATTTAAATTTACCGCTCAAAATGGTTCTGGTCTTTCGGGTACGGCAACTCTATCAGAATATAATGAAAATGGAAATAAAAGCGTAAAAGTTAGTTTAAAGTTGGAAACTAGTGTTGCGGGAGCGCTTGATTCTGCAAAACCGGCACATATACACTTGGGTAGTTGTCCAGATGTTGGAGGAGTAAAATATCCTTTAAATTCTGTTGTAAATGGCAAGTCAGAAACGACACTCAATGTTTCTCTGGCAGAGCTTAAAAGCGGACTTCCTTTAGCAATTAACGTCCATAAATCTATTGCTGAAATAAATGTTTATACGGCTTGTGCTAATCTAAGTTTTTAGATTATAAATTAACTGGTTTATTATTAAGTAATAAATAAAATATATGAAAAAGTTCAATAAAAGTTTAATGTCAAAGGTGTTAGTTCTTCTTTTTGTGTTCGGTTTGTCCGGACAAGTCGTGCTCGCGGCAGGTCCGGCGGGAGTAAATCTTGGTGCCTCGGGTAATTTTACGATTCTGTCTAAAACAGGAATCTCAACTACCGGGGCTACTTCAGTTGTCGGCGATATTGGAGTTAGTCCGGCCCAAGCAACCTATATAACCGGATTTGCGTTAACGCTTCCTGCGGGTGGTGCATTTTCCACATCAGCACTGGTTACCGGAAAGGTATATGCGCCGGGCTATGCGGACCCAACTCCAGCCAACTTAACCACGGCGGTTAGTGATATGCAGACTGCCTACACTGATGCCATGGGAAGGGCAACCGCTCCCATTACGGAATTAGGTGCTGGAAATATTGGTGGCATGACACTCGCTCCCGGACTTTATAAATGGGGTACTGGAGTAACGATACCTACAGACGTAACTCTCTCGGGTGGCGCAAATGACGTCTGGATTTTTCAAATAGCGCAAAATCTTGACATTAGCTCGGCTAAGAGAATTATCTTGAGTGGTGGGGCACAGGTTGGCAATATTTTTTGGGTTGTTGCCGGTCAAACTACTTTGGGTACGACATCTGTTTTTAATGGAAATATATTAGATCAAACAGCGATTGTTTTAAATACTGGCGCAACATTAAACGGTAGAGCGTTAGCTCAGACTGCAGTTACACTGGACTCGAATGCTGTTACTGCATCAACAACTTCTGTAACTCAGCCACCCGTTGTACCTCCCGTTGTTCCTCCAATGTCTAATAATGGTTCATCATCAATTAATAATGGAAATGGTTCGTCGTCTAGTAGTTCTGCAAGCATGACTACTCCTGTAGTATGTTCTCCGGGACAAATGTTCAATGGGACAACCGGCGAGAAATGTACTTCCTCTGTAAACACAGTTTTTTGTCCTCCAGGACAAATGTTTAATGGAACAAATGGGGAGCGATGCAATACTACAGTCTCAGCAAATGCTCCGGGAGCTTCGGGCTATAACTTTGGTGCCACTGCACTAAAGGTTGGCAGCCGAGGCGCAGCCGTTATGGAACTTCAAAAATTCTTGAATGTTAAATTAAGTCTTGGCCTCGTGGTTGATGGTAAACTAGGTCCGAAGACAATTGCTGTGATAAAGAAATGGCAAAAAGATAATGGTCTCGTGGCTGATGGTATCATCGGTGCGAAAACAAAAGCAAAGATGAACGCGATGGCTAATTAATTTTTTACAAAAGATAAGTATCATTAAATAAATAATTAATTATTAACTAACCAATAAATAAGATAGATAGATGAAAAAGTTTAATAAAAATATATGAAAATATTTAATAAGGTTTCAATCATAAGTCTTTTAGTTTTTTCTTTGATACTTGGTTTCACTGGGCCAGTTAGTGTGCTCGCGGCAACGACGCCATCTCTTGGGGCAGCCTCATCCTTTGGTATTCTTGGTAGTACCTACACCAACACGACGGCAGGAACTACAATCAATGGAGATCTTGGATATACAACCCTACCCGCAGTAGCGCCTACGGTGAATGGAACAACACACGTAGCCGATAGCGCATACAACCAAGCGGGAATAGATCAGGGTACTGCTTTAACAAATCTTAATAATCAAGTCTGCACATTTACTTTCGCGCCCGGAGCGATTGATCTCGCTACTGATACGACACATGGGGCGATTGGGGTTTATGCGCCCGGAGTGTATTGTACAGTAGGCGCTGCTTCTTTAGGAACAGGGGGAATTACTTTGAGTGGTAACGGAACATACATATTTAGAATAACTGGTGCATTTACTACGGTAGCCAACTCTGTGGTTACATTAGCTGGTGGCGCATCAGCCTGCGATATATTTTGGACTCCAACCTCAGCCACTACGCTTGGTGCCAACTCAACCTTTTTAGGAACCGACATTGATGCTTCAGGTATTACCATAGGTAGCACCGTAATGCAGACGGGAAGATCGTTAGCATTTGGTGGAACGGTTACGACTAATGTGGACACCATAACTGTACCGACATGTACTCCTCCTCCTTTTGTCCCACTAGGAGGTCTAGCTACTCTTCACGTAGTCAAGCAAGTGGTGAATAATAGCGGTGGTACAGCAGTTGCTTCTAACTTTAATCTGCATGTAAAGCTTACTGGGGTTGAAATTACAGGAAGTCCGGTAGTCGGAATTGTAGCACCCGGAACTTCTTATTCACTTGCTGCCGGCACGTATGTAGTAAGCGAAGATACCACTAGTCTTCCTTATGCGCAAAGTTTTAGCGGGGCTTGTAATGCAAGCGGTAGCGTGACGCTTATCGCCGGCACTGATGTGACTTGTACGGTCGTTAATGACGACATTGAACCTGTAGTAATTGTTCCCCCAGTCGTTGTTCCCCCAGTCGTTGTTCCCCCTTTAATTGTTACCCCAACACTGCCCCGCTCAGGATTTCCTCCCCAGGAAAACACTACTCCATGGAATGTTATCATAGCAGCTGGTACTCTAATACTATTTTTGGCCTCGCTTGTTGTAGTTTTAAGAAAACATACGATTTAATCCAGACTCTTTGTGGGATTCAATATGCAATCTAAAATATCCTTAAAATGGCTATCGTTTATTGTTGGTATTGCGGGGATTCTATTTTCTACAATAATTATTTTCTTTCTAGTTCTAGCTCCTGATTTGCCTTCTCTGGGTATTTATACAAAAGCAGCTTCTATAGGTCAAGTAAGTTCGGGAACTCCAACTCGTATCAGGATTCCGAGGATTAATGTTGATGCGGTCATTGAGTATGTGGGTCTTACCCCCGAAGGGGCAATGGATGTACCGAAAGGGCCTGCTGAGATAGGATGGTTTGGACTCGGGCAGCGTCCTGGAGAGAAAGGGAGCGCTGTTATGGCTGGACACTCTGGATGGAAAAATAATATACAAGCCGCATTTGACAATTTATATAAATTAAAGAAAGGGGATAAAATATATGTCGAATATCAGACAGGAGCTACGTTTGCTTTCGTTGTACAACAATTTCGTACATATGGTCCGAATGAGAACCCTCCCGAGGTCTTTAGTTCAAGTGATGGAAAAGCACATCTTAATCTTATTACTTGCACTGGCGCTTGGAACGAGATAGCAAGAACCCATTCCAAGCGACTCGCAGTATTTACTGATCTAGAATAAGAGCGAATTTTACCATTTCTTCTATTGATAATTATGGTTAAATATAGTAATGGAGAAAATCAGGAATATGGATAAAAATATTTTAATTCGCGCCAAGGCCGGAGACCTGGAGGCTTTTGAGTATATTTTATCTTTTTATGAAAAAGCTATATACAATTATTGTTTGCGAATAATAAAAAATTCGCAAAATGCTAAAGATATAACTCAAGAAACTTTTATAAAAGTATATACTCATCGCACTGGGATAGATCCGGAAAAAAATATAAAAACTTGGATATTTACCATTGCCACAAATACCGCTTATGATTTTATCAGAAGTAAAAAAAGAAAGCGGGAAACAAGTCTGGATGAGGAAAATGAAACAATTTCCAGTTTTGCAGCGTATTATCCACAAGAGGGGCTGGTTTCTGATGTTGATAAAGCGCTTGAACAAATAAAGCCTGAATACAAAAAAGTTCTCGTGTTATTTTATCAACAAGGTTTTGCATACAAAGAAATATCCGAGATTTTGGAGATGCCCATAAATACGGTCAAGACATATATCGCCCGAGGTAAAGAGCAATTAAAAGAAGTGCTCAAGGAATATGGAAAAAATTGATGAACAATTAAATAATCTTTCTACGATGGAAATCCCAGTCGGTATACACCAGTCTGTGATGCGCCGAATTAATTATATTCGTTTTAGGTCTATGTTTTTTGTCGTATTCGGACTGCTTGCGCTTAGTTTTTTAGTAATAGTTTGGTATATCAATACCAGCTTAGTAGATGCAGAATTCACCGATATGATACGCGACTTTTTTGAGGTTTTCAGTTTCAATTTCTCTTTCGTAAATATAACGCTGACAAGTTTTTTTGAAATTATATCACCTACGCTTATCTTGTCTGCCTTTTTGAGTTTAGTTGGGACAATATATATCGGAAAGAAGATAAGTTTGTATAAGCTTATTAGGGCTTAAAAATAGGAACAATTATTACAGCAGTACATAAAAAACACTCCGACCTGGGTCGGAGTGTTTTTTAAAATAATTAAATTAAGAAAAATTATTTCTTTGGGCAAGCTTTAACAGCTGTCGCATAGTCACTCCAAGCAGTCTTTACAGCAAGAGCGCGTGTCTTAGCAATATCCTTGAGGGATGCTCGATAAGCCTTCAGGGCTGTTTGATAGTCTGCTCGAGCGGCCTTTATTGCAGCTGCCCTTGCTGTTTTGTCAGTAAGCGCTTTTGCAGCAGTTAGAGCTGTGTCTCTAGCAGTTTTTGCAGTTGCCAAAGTTGTTTTTGCTGCATCTCTAGCGGCTTTTGCAGCATCAGAGGCGGCTTTAACAGCAGCTACGCGTGCAGTTCTAGCAGTATCTATACACGCCTTTCTGGCAGGAGCGGTTGCCGCGGATCCTACACCATTGGTATCATCTTTTGGATTTGTCGTTCCATAACCTTGAGCAAAAGCTGTAGAGGCAAGCAATAAACCCAAAACTATAGCCGGAACAGCAATTTTCATTTTGTTTTTCATATTTTTTTAGAAAATTAATATTAATTCGACCTTGTTCTTAATACGCCAACGGAAACTATTTTGTTTCAATAATGTTTCTGTTACAATCATTATATCATGAAGGAAGACGTAAACAACAAGAACGACCAATATGAACAGAAGATAGAACATGAATTGTTTGATATCGGTATTTTGCTTAAAGGTATTCACGCGGTGATAGAAATTGCCGGTGGCATCTTTACCTTCCTCATTAGTCCTGATTTTGTTCTTAGATTTGTCACTAAAATTACCCAAGGAGAACTTCTAGAAAATCCCAACGATTCTTTTACGCAATATATACTCAGTTTTGCTCATAGCATTTCTGTCGGTGCCAAACAATTTATTGCTTTTTATCTACTTTCACACGGTATTATAAATCTTGTTCTGGTTATTGGGCTTTTCAAGAAAAAAATCTGGGCTTACCATGCTTCATTCGTGGTGCTGACAATTTTTGCTCTCTACCAGATGTATAGATACATTTATCATCCTAGTATCTGGATGATTATCTTGACTATCTTTGATTTTGTTGTTATATGGCTCATTTGGAGAGAATACAAGAGGGTAAAAAACCATTGGGTGGCGAATGCTACATGAAAAAGTTGTCACAAAATGGTATAATACACATATGATTGAAAAACTTTTTCCTCATACACATCATCATCCCGGAGAAACGCTCAAAAGGTCTATTGTGAAAACAGTTACCTATAGATTGGTTGTTTTGGTTCTGGATTTCAGCGTCATTTATCTGTTTACCGGACAAATCAAAATAGCGGTGGGTTTTATGATTTTGAGCAATATCTATACTTCTTTCTCTTATTTTTTCCATGAGAGAATTTGGGATAACATAAAGTGGGGTACTATAAAATGATTATTTTTGGGGAAAATCTGATGGTGTCCTTTCCTTACGTGCCAGATAAATAAATGGCAAAGCAATTAACTGAAAAAAGGCTGCAATCAGATAGGATGTTGAATAGTTCCAAACATCTGCAACTTTTCCCAAGATTGGCTGGGTGATTATTCCACCACTTGAACCCATAAGTGAATCAAAAGATAGAACTGTGGCCCTTTGTTCAGAGGGTATTATCTCGTTTAAGTATGTCTGACGTATCGGCATCAGAGCCGCAAAAATCAAACCCCAAAAGAAAATTAAAATAATTACGGCGTAAAAGTTAGCTGTGATTGATACTATTATAAGAAGAAGCCCTGTAAAAAGGGTCCCAACAAACATCGCAGTAGTTCGTCTGGCAAATAATTTTCTTATTTTGGGTGCGAGAATTCCTCCGGCAATTTGAGCGCTGGCAACGATAGCAGCAACAAGACCGGCTATGCTATAAGCTTTTTCATTTCCATAAAGTTTCAATAAAAACGGTTGCAAAGCATAAAAAATATAAAAACTGACACCTACCGTGAAAGGTGCTGCCAGCATAATCCATCGAACTGCCGGTTTTTTAAGGCCATTGTCAATTGAACTTGAAAAAATCTTTTTCATTTCCCGCAGTAGTCTTTTGGGCTCTCTGGATTTTTTTGGAGTAAAACCCAAATCTTTCATAAGGAAAAATGCTACCGCAAAGTTTATCAGCAACACGGCTGACCGTAAAATGTAAGGAACTCCCAGATTGGTAAATTGTGCTATTACTCCTCCGACAATAGAACCCAAAAGCATAGCAATACCTCCGGCTACTTGTCCCTTTGCGAAAACCCCTTCCAGTCTTCCTTGAAAATTTGTTGCGTGTAGTGCATCCACCAACCAAGCTTCAACCGCTCCGGAGAAAAAAGTAAATCCAAGACCAAGAAAAAGAGAAGAAACTGCCCAGCCCCAAAATGGTCCATGAATTTTCCACATAAAAAGATAAAACAAAGTTGAGAAGGTGAGAGTTATAGTTCCCAAAAGATAAGACATCCTTCTTCCCCATATATCTGCCACAATCCCGGTCGGCACTTCAAATATAACTTGCCCCAATGTAAAAAAAGCATTTGCAGCAAAGGCTTGGAAATTACTAAGTCCGGCATCAAGCAAAAAAATTGTGTTAATACCCCAGATAAAAGACGCAGCTAAAGTATTTCCGGTTATCAGGTAAAGATATATACTCTGAATACTTTTTGGCTTTTTAAACATAACTCATTATACTATATTATATTCTAAAACATAAGGACACATTTTTCTCATATTGAAAAGTCTTCCCTAAGGTTTTTTTATTTGCTATAATAAATCTGTCGTATATCTAAATTTATTAATAAGATTAGTGTAAAAAAATATGATTAAAAAACTTTTCGTGTCAGTAAGCGTGTTGATATTTTTTGGTTTGACTTTTACTTCTACAGCTTTTGCAGTTGCCACACCGTGGAGCGACCTGACCGATCCGGCGGCGGATTTGTCGCTCTCGACAGGCGCTTTCACCACAACTTTGACTGCAGGCAGCGCTACCACCGGCAACTTGCTGAATTTGCAAGATACCACTGGAAATACCGGCACGGGTTTCTTGCTCAACCTAGCTACGGCTTCCGGTTCCGCGGCCAGCCCTTTGCAAGTCAGCGCCGGCGGAAGCAATGGGTTGATGATTAACGCTGTCGGTAACCTCGGCATCGGCACAACCACGCAAACAGCTAAAACCGAAATAATTTCAAACGCCAATGACCAAACCAGTTTGCGATTAAATCCGTTTTCGCCGACCCAAACCGCTCCTGGTATATTATTAAGCCGGCTCGATACCACAGGCGTGGGCATTAACCACGGGGCTGATTCTCTGGCCTTAGATCTCCAGGTTAACACGCACCTTGATACCCCGGGCGCGATTCGCTTGCAAGCCATTCATCAACGCCCATATAACGATGAAGCTAAGTTTCGTATCAGCACCGGCGGCGGCACCAAGATTGCAGACTTCTACACCCAGACTTCAGTGCAAAGCACTTTTGATCTTTACGATGCAGTTACCGGCAACGTGGGCCTAAAACTAGTTGCTCAATCCGGCAGCGGTGGCGGCATTGGCAGTAAGCTTACTGCTACCGGCGCTGTTCTGATGTTAGGTTCTAATAATGTTGACGGTAACATTCTGACTGCCAACACAATAGGCACTGGTAATTTACATTTTACTGTCGCAGCTCCATTCGGCGCTGGCACGCTCGTTGCGCGCAACACCAATCAGGCCACCAGCGTACTATTCAATGGGCAGGACTTTAACACCGGAGCCACTAGGATTAGCATCACTAACACCTATGGTGGAGATTCGGCCGCCATCAATCTGTTCAATAGCGTCGGCACTCAAACTGCATTGATTAGCGCTACGACTAATTCTTACCTCAATGGCGGAAAAGTCGGTATTGGCACGACCACGCCACAAGGTATCCTTGATGTGTCCAGCACGACCTCCGGATTCCTACCGCCACGCATGACTCAAACCCAACGCGATGCCATTGCCTCCCCTGTCGAAGGCATGGTCATCTATAACCTCACTGCTCACAAATTAAATGTCTATACTGGCACATGGGAAACCATCACCAGTAACTAAGTAATAGATAGTCTGATGTCAAAGATACTACCGCTCCGGAGAAAAAAGTAAAACCAAGACCTACAAAGTATTTCCGGTTATCAGGTAAAGATATACGCTCTGTATGTTTTTAACCTTTGAAGACATTTTGTTAGTAGCTTACGGTAATTATTTTCCCAAAAGACTCTTTTTCGTTTAAACTTTTTAAAAGAAAATCAGCGACATCGGCACGTGAAATTTTTGAAAATATACCAAGGCGCAAATTTTCCCCAGCCTTATATTTGGTAGTTTTTAGATTATTGACTAGCCTGGCTGGGCGCACAATGGTCCAATCAAGATCGCTGTTTTCTATTAGCCGTTCTTGTTCTGGGATATCAGCAAAAATATTTTTTAGAAAAATTTTAATAAAAAGCTTCTCCAGAAAAAAAATATTATTGCTTACTCCAAAAGATGTGACAAAGAGCAATCTTTTGACACCGGCCTTCTTCATGGCGGGAATAATATTACGCAGTCCGTCCGAGATAGTTGTGTTTGGCCTCCAAATGGCAATGGAAGTTTTATTCCCTAAAACACTGATAACTGCGTCTTGTCCTTTTAGCGCTTCTGCAACCTGCGTAGCGTTTAAAATATCACCTTTAAAAATGGTGAGCCTGTCATTTTTAATTGATATGGCATTTGGGTTGCGGACAAAAGCAGTAATATTTTGCCCCTCTCTAAGCCCCTCCACAACCAGCTCTTGTCCCGTACTGCCGCTTGCGCCAAAAATTAAAATTCGCATAAATATTCTTCAGTCACAATTATAGCAAAATATTGACATAAACCATATTTTTTCTATAATGTTTATATGACATACAATATTCATCCGCTGTTTGTACACTTTCCGATTGCATTTCTTTTTCTTTATTCAATTATAAAAATTGTTCCATTCAAAAAATGGCTCCCCAATGTCTCTTGGAAACATATTGAAAGGGTGTTCTTGCTTGTGGGCTTTCTGGGTGCGTTAGCGGCCATCATTACCGGCAGTATTGCCAAAAACTTAATACATCCGAATGAACAGCTTGTAGCAGCACATGCCACTTTTGCGCTTTTAACTGCGCTGATTTATGGGTTGTTATTATTGGGAGAAATTATTTCCTTTTTTAAAGCTCGAGAGAATTTTTTGTGTGATGGACTAATTTCAAAACTCTTAGCACTCTCGGGGCTTATGAGTATTTCCATTACCGGCATGCTCGGCGGAGTTATGGTCTATGGACTATCCGCTGACCCTCTGGCTGGTGTGGTTTTAAAGTTGCTCGGCATAAATTTATGAGTTCAAAGTCCCTCATTTGGATTTTTATGCTTATTGGCTCGGCTATAGGCGGTTATATTCCGGTTCTTTGGGGAGATAGCTTTTTATCCTTATCATCCGTGATATTGACAGCCGTTGGCGGCATACTTGGTATCTGGTTGGGTTTTAAAATTAGTAATTGAAATTAAATAAAAAATAAGGTAAAATTAAGTCACATATGGAAACATTTAAATTTACATTGTTCTCAATAGTTTTTTTAGCTCTTTTTGTTTTTGCGGGCTATTGGGCTGTTACTACGATGCAGTCCGGCAGTCAACATGTGAACACTCAAAAAATAAAAGAACTGCAAAATGAAAATGCGGATTTAAAAAAACAAGTAGCAAGTCTAACGAGTCAAGTTGGTACTCTGCTACCCGTGACAGTTAGTCAACCAATAGAACAACCGGTTACACCGGTAAAAAACCCTGCTTCGGTAACTGCATATAAAAATCAATCATTAATAAACGAGCTGCAAAAGCTCATAGACGCTAATCTTCTTCTTAAACTTAACTCTCAAGGAACCAGAGTCGGCACTGTCCAAAATTTTTTGAATCTTTACAACAAGACTTCAACTAAAGTTGATAATAATTATAGCGCAAACATGAAAACTATAGTGATGGCTTTTCAGAAAGACCAGAGTTTGCCGGTTAGTGGTCAAGCGGGTCAAGCCACCTTTGGTAAGATGATTGATTGGCTAAAAAAGCAGGGGTGATTTTAATTTATATTAAATATGACGAAGAAGATAATACTGGGAGCCTTAGCAGTAATAGTTCTGATTTTTATTTTTAAAATGAATAATAAGCCAATGAACAATGATAAAGAAAATAAAGCAGGACAAAAACATATGACAATAGAAAGTGACGTATTTGTAAATAATGGTAAAATTCCGGTTCTATATACTTGCAACGGAGGTGGGACACAGCCTCCGCTTAAAATATCCGACGTGCCGCAAAAAGTGAAAAGCTTAGCGCTCATAGTCGATGACCCAGATGCTCCAAATGGAGATTTTGTGCATTGGGTAGTTTGGAATCTCAGTCCAAAAACATTAACTATCGAAAAAAGCATTGTTCCCGAAGGCGCGGTGGAGGGTTACACAAGCTTAAATAAATCCGGTTTTGTTCCACCTTGTCCTCCTTCTGGTGTCCACCATTACAATTTTAAACTTTACGCTCTTGATGCTATTTTATCCATACCGAACTCCTCAAATAAATCCGACCTTATAAAAGCCATGGATAAACACATTGTTGACAGTGCAACACTTGTCGGTCTATATGGGAAAGGCTTTTAAGATTAGTGGTTATATAGCTTAATTTAAGTTATAATACAAAAGGCTTTATCAATAACAATAACAAATAATATATGGCAAAAAGAAGTACCACACTTAGCCCAAAAAAGAAGTCGAGACATTCCCACAAGACCAAGAAACGGCTGGAGGTAAAGAGAGCAATGCTGGCTAAAAAATCTAGCAAGAAAAGGTCTTAATTTTAAGTTTGGTTAAAAATAATATGGAAAATATAAAAAGTTACGGTGTTTGGATTATTAGCGCAGCGCTGTTGATTTTTTCTATTATATTTTTCCTGTCCGCGCAGAATTTTTCCAAACAAGGAGAGTATGTAGAAGTCAAAGGCTTATCAGAAAAAATAGTAAAGGCTGATGTGGCAATTTGGTCAATAAATTTTGATGTTAAGTCAAACGATATTGATTCGCTCTACGCTGATATTGCCAAAAATACTCAATCAATTCAATCTTTCTTATTAGCTAAAGGTTTTGAAGCCTCGGAGATAAACATTGCTCCGGTAAATATTTATCAGGACACATACACAGGGTCATTGTTTAGATATAATTCCGGCACACAGATATCTGTCTATACGAAAAAAGTTGATTTGGTTAAATCCGCCTCCAAAGATACTTTGTCTTTGGTTAAAGAAGGGGTTACCTTAAATCAAAATTCCATAGAATTTCAATTTTCAGACATTAACAGTGTTAAGCCGGAAATGTTAGCTGAAGCAATTAAGAATGCCAAAGTATCAGCGCAACAATTCGCCACGGAATCTGGCTCACATCTCGGGGCCGTATCGCGGGGCAATCAAG
>OBEQ012684507.1_pt1 | contig 16946 bp, 21 predicted proteins | sample 1670901 | NCBI WGS metagenome assembly OBEQ01 (sample SAMEA104232315, study PRJEB22302) | groundwater metagenome | biome: forest; feature: aquifer; material: groundwater | place: USA | collected 2011-08-07 | depth 5.4 m
GGCGTCAACCTAGAGGGGCAAACGGTGCTGCTAAATCCGCCGCAACCCATCATTGCGTTATTGGGCCGCAACATACTGGAAAAGGCACTGCTCATTTATAACGGCCCTGGTGGGTTCTGGAGTATCAGCCTCTAACGTTTCTTTCCCCATCGCGCCTCAGCGCCACGCCGCGCAATTCGCGCTTTTTCTTCGGGGGAGAGTTTATTGGCTCGTGCTGGGCCACCCTTCTTACCGCCTAGATGTCCTAAAGCGACCGCATGTGGGTTTTTGTCAGCAGTGGGGGTACTGCTCACTAACGAAACCGCATTGACGGCGACACCTGGGATGCTGTCATTATCTGAAGTCGCCTGCTCAACAATGCGATGCGCGACGACGCTGAAGTCATGTTCTGCCTTCTTGCGCTTGCTTGACCGCTTATCCATGCCCTTAGATTAGCAGGCTGTTTCCTGGCCGTCAACCTCAAACTGATACACTACCCAAGCCGGTTTAGCCCATCAGGCGCCCATTTCCCCGTCGGGCCTTGCGGCTGACTGTCGTGTCGGTCCGGTCGATCTCTCCGTTCTCAATGTACACGATGACGCGGCCAAACCCTCGTTGCCGCACCTCCGCGATGTCGAGCAGCACCTCGAAGCCGCCGCTCATGATGACGCCGTTCACCGCGACGCCCGCGCTCACCACGACGGCAAGCGCCTGAACCGGCGCCTGGGTCTGCGCGTTAGCGACCATCGATGTACGCCTTGAGCAGCGGGTACGTGATGAGGCCCCAGCCGTACGTGTTGTCCTTCGGGCGGCCCGCGCGCTGCATCGCCTGCTTGATGTCCGCCGTCGTGAGCGTGCCGCCCTTGCGACGCGCATACTCCATCCCCAGCGCGACTACAGCCGACACGTGGGGGGTGGCCATCGAGTTGTGCACTACCACACCATTGGCGAGAAAGTTGTGAGCCCCCTCGACCTCTATGTCGAAGACTTCCCCTTCACCAGCTGGCGTAATATCCTTGACTGTTCGCACGAGGAACGCGTCCCAATCAAGGAGCTCGTTGAGTTCAGGATGACGCCCTGTATGGCGAAGCTCCGTGCCGAAGCGATGTCGCGTCGGGTAAACGCTTACGGAAGAGAGATTTGCCCAGTGTGCTTCACGCTGATTAGGCGCTTTGGCCAGCTTCGTGCGGTGGCGCACCAGCCCCACCTTCCAGCCGACCGACAAAGCAAGCAGGTGAAAGTCTTGTATAAGGCCATCGTTTGGGGACTCGAGCTCCCATCGTCCATTGCCACGGTGCCCGTCAGCGTCGATATAGCCCTGAAGGAACGCCTCGCGATGACCTTTCGGCCAGGTGAATACGCGCTGGTCTATTCGCTTCCCCAAGGCTCCGTCGCGCACACCCCATGAACGGAGCTGCTCGCCAACCACCTTCGAGTAGCTGTAATGCCACCTCGCCGTCTTTTCAAGCCTTGGCGTCAGGCCGAAGAGCGTACGGAACAGGTCGCTGTACTTGCTTGCAATCGCGGGCTTATCGCCCGCCGCAAAGCAAATGAGCCAACTTCTCTTATTCGGCGATACCCACCCGTCGCCGATCATGAAGCCTAACAACCTCGCAAAGGACACGCTCTCTTCCACTTCGGTAAGCCCAGGAGATTCCTTGAGCGCGACGACCGAGTCTCCAACAGAGAGCTCATTAATGCGCCGCCATTGGAGGCTCCACTGCGTCCATGTGCCACTCGATAATCGCGGTAAACCCAGGTGTTGACGCTGGCGTTTGATCGAAGCGTACGACCGCGTCGGGAAGAGTGCCTGAAGATAAAGAGGAGAGACTTCCCTCTTAGCCATGAGCAACACCAGTTCACTAGGCGACCATCGCCGGTACGGGAACGCCTTATTGCCAACGTGGGTGGTCGTCTTGCAAAGCGTTAAGACTGGGTGGTCGCCCGTCGCCACAATCTCTCGGTCCTTGAGGGTCAACCGAACGAGGGGCCTTACCCCATTGGACAGCACCGCCTTGACCTCGTGTTTCGTGAGTTTACCATCCTCGCCAACAGCATAAACATGTGCGCCAGGCCGCATGTCCTTGATCGCAACTGGACCGTCAGGGTTGGTAAACACGCGGCTGTCTCCGCTTAGGCAAGTACCTGAAATAGCGGCCCAGCGCGGACCGTCCTGGAGCCGCTCCAGCGCGATTATCCCCGTCGTGGTGGATAGGATGTTGACCCCGGGGGCGACCACGTCGGGCTTCATCAAGCCCAGCGACTTCGTCGGGCCGCGTGACGAAAAATACGCGATCTCGCCCGTGCTGTCGATCGCGCCGACGGTCAACGCGTCCGGCGCGCCTCCCGGCACGCCAGTCGTGCCATCGCCGGGCCCCGAATTTCCTGCGGCCAACGAAACAACTATCCCGCGTTCGGTCAGCAGTCTGACAGCCCGGAACTCCGGCTGGTCCGGGTCGTGGTTGCCGCTGTCGTCCCCACCGAGACTCATCGACACGACGTTCGCGCCCAGGTTCGCCGCGCGTTCCATCCCCGCCATGATTGCCGAAAACGACCCGAAACCAAGAAGGTACCCCAGCACCTTGATGATGATCAGCTCCGACCCCGTCGCCACGCCGAGCGCGGCGCCCTTCCCAAGTGGGTTCGTCGCACGTTTCCCCGCGATGGTGGTGGTGACGTGCGTCGAATGCCCATTTTCGTCGACCGCAAGCGGCTGGCCCTGCACCATGCTTTCGCCGCGCAACCCGAAGATCTGCTCGTTGCCAGGATCAAAACCGGTGTCGAGCACCGCCACCTTGATGCCCTTGCCCGAGATGCCGTCCGCGTCGGCCACGTCGGCGCCCACCGCTTTCCGGGACAGCTCGGTCGGCCAGATAGCCGCCGCGCCTGTGCTCGTCCCGCGGATCTGGCTCACCGCGTCGAAGAACGAGCCCGCGACAGCGGAGAACGGGCTCTGGGCGCGTTGAACCAGCAGGTCGATCGGCACGACCGGAACACGGTGATGCGCACCGTAGATTGGCTGGAGTATCGTCATGCGCCTGTCCGGCCACGCCTTCACCACGCCCGGCACGCCCTGGAGTTGCGGCGCCAGGGCGGGAAGCGCCAGCGGCGAGTCCACCACGAGGTAGTCGAACACCCGGCGTTGCACCTTCAAGCCCAACGTGGACGCCAGCCCCTGGAACGCCAGCGTGGCGGCCCCAAGATGAGTCGGGCGGACTTGGACAAGATAGCTGGGCATTACGCACCCCCCAGCAACATGATCATCGCCACGTGGGCCACGCGGCCTCAAGCGCAAACGACGGGTGGGTGTTTGCCAGCGGCATGCGCCGCAAGCTCCTGTCGACCTGGAGCAACCCAAAGCCCGTGTACACACTATACAGCACGCCGGACTGCCCCACCTTGCCATTGTCCGCGCCGGCGCGAATAGCCGCGCGCAGCAACCGGTTCGACGCTTTAGGGTACGCCGTCTGGAGAATGGCGAGCGCGCCAGAGACCTGCGGCGCGCAGCTCGACGTGCCGCCGCCCTGCTGACCAAAGTCGCGGAACCCGCTTCCCCACGGGAGTGTCCCGTAGGTCGGGCAGCACACGGCGGGCTGCATCGGGAACACGACGCCCGGGCCGCGAGAGGAGTAGGGCTGGGGCCGCAGGTCCTCGCCGACCGCGCCAACCGCCAGGGCGAACGCGGACGACGCGGAGCCGTACATCGAAATGCTGTCGTCGCCACACTGCGCGTGGTAGTTCCCGGCGGCCCAGGACGACAACATGAGGTTCATCTCGTCGAGCCGCGTAAGGGCGCGAAGGCCAATAATGTCCGCGGGGATAAACGAGGACAGGCACCCGGGAATACCCCAGGAGTTGTTGAGAATGAACGGCCCCGCGCCGTCCAGCACCTTCCCGATCAGGTGGTCGCCCGCGAGGTATATCTCGCCCGCGGACAAGTGCCCGTCATCGTCCGGCGATGGCCGGACCGAGTAAATCTTCGCTTTCGGCGCGACCGCGTGAACTATCGCGGCGCACATGCTGCCATGGCCGACGTCGTCCCGCCACGGGTTGCCGTCCGGCGTGCTGGCGAAGCCGCCCGCCTTGAGGCTGTCCGGTATGACGGACGGATCGACGCCCGTGTCGAGGATCGCCACCGTCGCGCCCTCGCCCTGGTTTTCCCGCCACGCTTCGGTTGCGCCGATCGCGTCGAGGATAGGCTCGAGCTTGGCCAGGGACGCCGCGCGGGGCGCGTTCACCACGGCGCCCAACCCAAGCGGGCCCAGCGGCGAAATTGCTTCGCCGCTGGGGAACAAGAGGTCGTGGATGCGTGTCTGCGCGTCCGCGATGGTGTTGAAGCCGTACCGGCTGCGTTGAGCAAGTGGCAACCGCTGGAGCGCAAGCGCCGCCAGGTAATCCGGGCCAAGCGGCTGCCAAAGCGCCAGCGGGCCCCAGTTTGGCAGCGGCGGCAACGACGGAGGGACGAAACGCGGGAATGGCAACCCCAGCGCCTCAGGACCGTTGAAACGCGGTCCCGGCGTGTTCACGTTGTACAGCATCGAGAGCCCGCCCTCGACGCCAATGACGCCAGCCACGTGGAGGTCCACGTCACGAACCGCGGAGGGCAGCCAAACGGTGAAGATATCCTGCTGGAAAAGGCGCGACGCGCCACGCAGGCTGTCCACACGCTGAACGGGGTAGCCGCGCCGCTCGTACTCGCCAAGGATGTCCGCCTGACGCCCCTGCGCCGCCTGGACGATCCAGCTTGCATTATGCGACATCTAACGCCTCGGCCACTTCGGCCAGCGCACTTTCAGCTTGCGTGGTAACGGCGGACCGTCCGATGGGTCGCTCGGGATAAGCTCCGCGACCGTCTGCTCGACCCATCGTTCTGCCTCTTCGAGGGTGGGAAACTCCATGCGAGCCATCCCGCGCCCTGGAGCTTCCTGATGCACGATACCAGCCCAGAAATCTCTGTGCTTGACTGCATAGGCCAGGTGTTCACCTGGCTTGCGTTCGTAATACGTGATAAAGGGGAAATCGGCGGGCCGCATCCAGCGAAATGGCATGGCTACGACCCGCGTTCCATGAAGGTGCGCAAAACCCCAAGTGTTTTTGGCCCAGACACTTTCTCGTAGGACCTGACGTACAGACTAAACTCTTCTGGAGTGAGAATATCCCGCAGTTCCGACATGTGCAGGCTCTCCAGGAAGTCAGCAAGAAGATCGCCCACCACCGGGACGGCGGCTGGTATGAGGGCGAGGTCCATCGCGATCGCCTGGACCACGGCTCGTTGCTTCCGATCGTCCAACTCAATCGCGCGAAGTCGCGGCAGCAACGCCTTGTTGGGCAGGCCGACCTTGCCGAAGGGCGTGGGGATACGCCGTTCGGGGAACTTCAGCCGCTCCGGCAGGTTGAGGTCGAGGCCTATCTTCATGGTTTACTCCGGACTACTCCGCAAGGATGACCCTTCCCGACTTTGTCACGAACACTTTCTTGCCGCCAAGCGTCTCACCCGTGAAGCCAGTTCCGCCAACCGGCGTAGGGGGCGGCAGCTTCTTGACCTCTCGCGGCTCGTCGGCTTTCTGCCCGGGCGTGTGCCTCCCCTCGTGCCAGGCCCTCCCGCCTTCATGCCAGAGAAACGCGGCAAGGTGGTCCGCCGGAAGGGCGCGTAACTCCACCCCAAGCCAACCACGCTCCATCATCTTCGAAATCTCGGCGGCCACTCGCGTGGTGGCGTTCACGTGACCGTCCGTCAGGTCGGCCGCCTGGCTCACGTGGTGGCCAAGCTCGTGGATAAGCACGTCCAGGGTCAACTCGAACGACACCAACTTCTCGAGCTGGATCACGATGACCCTTGCCACACGGTCATAGTACCCGGCGGTACGTGAGCCGGACCCTGCCATACGGGGCATGTCAGCGCGCGCAAAAACGTCCTTTGGCGGAGGGTTTACCGTATCGCGGGCCAGCGCCTTCGCCACTTCGAGGTGCACACGCGCAGTCGGCGGCAAGTCATTTGGGGAAAGCAGTTTTTCGTTTGTCTTGACCCTCTCAACCCACTGGTCCTGCACGGACGCGGCCGTCGGAAGCAACTCTAATCGATCAACAAAGGAACTCAAACCATATGGCAAGTTGCTTACTACTGTGTAGCCCAAGTGCTTCGCCGCCTCCACCTCGGAGCCGCCACGATGTGAGAAAACCGCCTTGGCGCCCCAGAGGTGCTTGGCCGCCTCTTTCCAGACCGCCGTTCGCGAAAGCGCGCCATCATACGCCTTGCCAAAGCCCACGTAGCGATTCAAGTCGCTGTAGTGCAGCGCGTCACCGAATGACAGGCGAGTCTCGAACGCCTTCTCGTCCTGCATCGCCGTGAGCAACTTCGTGATAAGCGGCTTGGAGATGCAAAACGCCCAGAGACGCGCCGCGTCCTGGGGGATGTAGTTCGGGTTTGCCGCTTCGTTGCGGTCCTGGTTCAGCCGCACGCCCCACAGGTTGTAGCTCCACTGCGAAGGAATGTCCTTGACGTAGATGTCTTTGACAAACAGCTTGCCAAAGCTCCGACTCCGTAACTCCTCCACCGAGACGTCGCCGACGGGTGGGTTCTGGAACAACGCGTTCTTGTGCGAGGTCGGCTCCGGCTCGTACTGGCTCGTCGAGGTCTCGTCGGACCGCGGCATCATCGCCGCAGGCGCGTCCAGCAGCTTCGTTAGGCCAGCAGTCTGGACGAAACGCTCCCGGTACTCCGAGCCGGTGTAGCCGCGCAGGATGACACGAGTGCCGCTCGCGCGCGCGTTCTTTTTCCAATACCAGTGTATCCAGGTGACGCTGCCGCCGGGCCCTTCTATCTCACGTGTGCGAGCCAGGAAGTCGTACCCCGCGCTCTCGATATCGACCGGCCATTTGTTGCGCAGCGCCACCGCAACGGCGATCTTGAGCCCCTCACCGAACTCGCCGCGCAGGCCAGGCGACGTCTTTGACTCGCCGAACCCCAGCGCCTTGATGCCAAGACCACGGCCTTTGTCCTCTATGACGAGGTTGCCTGCCTCACGGCTAAACGTGAACGCCTCGGTCTCGTCGAGCGCGTTCTGGACGAACTCGCGGATGACTTCCCACGCGCCCCAGCTGGACCGGAAGTTCAGCCCCTGGTTCGTCGCGACCTCGCGCCAGCCGCTGGCCAGGAGCCGATCGCGTTCCGGTTCCGTGATGAAGACCGCGCTGGGTACGCCCGCCCTAGTGGACACCGCGCGCCTTCCGCACTTCCCCCACCTGGCGCTGCACCGCCGCGGCGATCTTGGCCTGCTCCACAGGGTGGTGCTTCATGCAGGCGCACGCGACCTCGCCACACAAAAACACTCGCGGCTCCGGGTTAGCTGGCGCGGGCTTGGCCTGAATCGGCATGACTATCTCTCCCTTCCCAGCGGGTGCTTCGCCGCCTCCGGCAAGCCCCGCAGCAGCCTGGCCCTATCCTGCCAGTACCAGCGGTACGACGCCAGCGGCGGCTCCAGCGTGGTGCTGCCGGGCCGGTCCGGCGGGGACCAGATGCTGCACCACCCCGAGAAGTTAATGTCCCCGAGGACCAGCTTGCACTGCCCGACTGGCGTGCGCACATTGGGGTCGGCTCCCGTCTCGGCGTGACCCGTCTCCTGCCAAAATCTACATTTCCCGCAGTAATAAGGCCAGGCAACTGGTGGTGGATGAACCGCCGCGTACATGGTCGAGAACTTTGTGAAGCGGCCGTTCCTGGCGACGTGCTCTTCCAGGTTGGTGGTCCATTGTTTGGACAGGCCAGGCGCCACCATGGACCCGTCCAGCGCGGCGGTCGCGATGGACGGGATGAGGAGGGCGAAGGCGTCCGGGAGGACGCCGCCGAAGAGGCGGTCGGTCAGAAAACGAAGGGGCCGCGCTAGGCTCGCCATGCCCGCAGTCTAGTCTTCTTTGAGCGCGTCCGCAATCGCCAGGAGCTTATCGCCCGAGTCGATCAGCCGCTCAATCTCGGGCAGCTTCGCCAACAGCTTCGCCCAGATCACACGCGTCGCCGCCTCGTCCGGCAGACGGCGTTCGAGTTTCTCCAGCACCGCCACCAGGCGTTCGAGCGTCTGCCGCGTCGGCATCGTTCCCGCCGTCTCGCTTTTCTTGGCCAGCGCCATCAGCGCCTTGAGCGTCGTCTCGGACGGCATGTTCTGCAGGTACGGCACCGCGGCGGCAAGCTGGTGGAGCGTTTCCTCGGACGGAAGCCGTCGCAGCTCCGGCGAGAGCTTGATCAGCTCCTTGAGCGTTGCTTCACTCGGCATCCGGTCGGCCAGTTGGGCCAGCCGGTGTATCGCTTCGTTGATCCCGTCAAACAACCCCATGTGGCGCCTCCGTCGCGTCGCGCTCTGACGAGCTGGCGTCCGACACGTCGGAACCCGCGAGCCCGAGCAGGTCTGATTCTATACTGCGCTGGATGAACGCCTTCGTGATCACCGGCGGCGCGTCCGGCCCGATAAACGAGCACGGGAACGGCTCGTCGAGTGTGAGATAGGGCAGGAAGGGCCGCATCATCCTGGTGACGAGCCGCTCGGGCAACGACGGCGTGAAGGTGCCGAGCGGCTGGATTCGGAAGTCGAGGTAGATCGTCTCGCTGATCCACGCGGTCAACTCGGCCAGCGAGGGCGGACTGGGGTGCGTCAGGTACAGCGTCGTGACGCTGCCGGGCGGGCCCGCCGGTTGGCACACCTGCCGAGCGATTACACGCGCCACCCAGTCGACCGGCACGAGGTTGAGCAGGTGCTGCGGGTCCCCGGGCAGTCGCACCGTCGGGATGTCGAGCGACGGAAGGTGCAGCGTGCCCTCCAGCTTCCGGCGCAGCACCTCGGCCCGGCGGTGCACGCCCGACAGCACCCTCACGACGTCGTAGAACCCCGCGGCGCCCAGCGTCTCGTGCGTCCCGCTGTTCCCCACGATGATGCTCGGCTTGAACACCGTCGCGGCGAAGCCGGGAACGTCGCCCGCGATGACGGGGGCCAAGAGCTCAATCTCCGACTCGACCTTCGCCTTGGACAGCTCGTACGCGTTCCGCCCCTTCGTGAAGGCCGTCGAGACGTAGAACAGCCGCGGCACCCGGTGCGTGTGGCAGAACGACACCACGTTCCGGGATCCTTCGACGTTGGTTTTCCAGAGCTGACGCGACTTTGCGCGGTTGTTGTCCGACAAGTCGATGATGGCGGCGCTGTGGATCACGAGGTCGAGCTGTCCCACGTCGTCGTGTATGCCCAGGTTGTCGAACACCGTAACGTCGCCCATTATGGGCGTCCCCGCCACGGGAAGCCGCGACCTGTAGAGCGCCAGGACGTCGTGGTGCGGCACGAGCTCGCGCAACAGGTGGGAGCCGAGAAAACCCGTGGACCCCGTCAGGAGAATACGCACCGGCTTACCCGTACCGCAGCAGCACCGCCTCGGTGCTGCCGCCGGCCCCAGCCGTGACGCCGACGGCCAGCTGACCATGCTCGACGGGCGTGGGCGGGTGCGGGTGCGGCAGCTCGTGGACCCGCTTCCCGATCATCGCCAGCGTGGCCGAAGAGCAGTTCCCGACCTCACGCATCGTGTCCCACGAGGCCCACGTGTCGCTCCGCGTCAGCCCGAGCAGCGACTCGATGCGCCGCAGCACCGCCGGACCGCCCGGGTGGATCGCCCAGTGTAAAACGTCCCCTGGCGTCGCGCCGTGGCGCCGAATCAGGCGCGTGACCGCGTCTTTCACCAGCGGCGGCACGACTTCCGGCACGCTCTTGTCCAGCCGGCACTTGAGGCGCCCATCTACCCAGGTAAAACCGAGAATGTCCAGGGCGGCCGGGTCGTACGCGCTTTCGAAGTCCATGATAACCGGATGGCGCGGGTTGTCATCCTCGCCCACGAGGAACGCGGCCGAAGCGTCGCCGAAGAGGCTGTTGCTAACTGTGTTTTCCAGGTCGTCCTCACTCGCGGGAAAGAACGTGGCCGAGCAGATCTCCGTGTTGACGACCAACGCGGTCCGTCCGGTCGCGTGGTGGAACTCGGTCGCGCGCCGAAGGCCCGGGACGGCGGACTGACAGCCCTGCCCCTGGATGTTCGTAAACACGACGTCGCGCCGCAGTCCCAGCTCACGAGCGATGTAATACCCGAGCGCGGGCGTCGAGTAGTCCGTCACGCTCGAGAACACGAGGAGCCCCAGGTCGTCGAGGTTGCGGCCGTCCATGCAGTGTTCGACGGCCTGGCAGCTTAGCTTGAGCGCCGCCGGGCGGTACGCGTCACGGAGCTGTTGCCACGACTTGCCAACCGGGTTCATGGCGAAGTGCCGCGTCGCGATCCCCGCGTTCATGAAGATGCGCCTGGCGCGCTTCGAGGTGTAGCCCAGCATCTTGAGCACGTCGTCTTGCGTCATGACGAGCTCGTCCGGGACGGCGAAGCCGATGGAGAGCAACTTAGACGTCATCTTAGAACCTCACCGCCACAGCTTGGAGCGCCACGAGCGCAACACAGTAGGCGAAAATCGACCCGAGTCCCACCATGATGACGCGGCTCGACCCGAGCGGCATGATCGGCAACACGGCCACACCTGGCACGATCGCGATCAAGGCGAAGAACGTCAGCGGGCTCAGTATCCCGCCGATCACAAGCAAGGCGTGTGCCACGACAGCCAGCCCGACGAACAGTCCCGTCACTATCCCGACGTGCCGCTTCGCCTTCCAGCACCACGCGCCGATGTTGCGCAGACCCTTGTCCCAGTTGCCCTCGGCGTCGTAGTGTTGGTCCACGATCTCGGCGGCGAAGCCGAACAGCAGACCGAACGGGATCGACACGAGACCGGCGTGCACGTAATTCGGATGGTCCGTCACGGCAGCACCCATCATGACGGGGACGAGGCCGAAGCCGATGGCCAGGACGGTCTCGCAGAGCCAGTGCAGCTTGCCCCACGAGTACGCGAAGGTGCACAGCGCGCCGACGGCCCAGAAGAGCCAGAGCCAGCCGTAGCCCTGATGGGACAGCATCACGACAGGGATGATGGACAGCGCGAACCACGACAGCGCGTTCGACAGCACCTCCCACTCGGTGACGAGCCCATCGGCCAACGGCTGCTGGCCGCCGGTGTACGGCTTCGAGCGCGACCGGCCCTCGCCACGGTCGAGCTTCGTCCACGTGTAGTCGAGAAACGCGTTCATCGCATGCGCCCACGCCATCACGAGACCGGCGCTCAGCACGACGAGCGCGAGTCGCATTGCTGTCGACTGGCTTCCCGCGTCCATCAGTCCACCCAACAGCACGCCTAACACGGCGATCGGCAAGGCGAACCACCTGGGCAGGGTCCAGAGGTGCAACCACAAGCGGGGGCGTATTGCCAAAGGCCGCCTTGAGGTTGTATCGGATACAAGCTGTCCCGCTTGTTCGCTGGGCCTGTTGATCCCGCCTCTTTCTTCGCTAAACTCGTTAGCCACGTCGTGTGTCCTCCTCATTGGGCATCGGGAGCCGGTCTTTGCCGTCTTCGCCACTGCCGCCAATGACGAGCGGCCGTTGCTTGCTCAGGCGCAAGCAGTCTCTGCACAGCAGCAAACCGCGCAGTCCCGCGTGCTTTGCGACACGAACGCTCGACGAAGTAAGCTCCAGCGGCTGCCACGTCACCGTGTCGTATCGAGCACCGCACGCCCCACAGGGCGGCGGGAGCGACGCGTTCGCTGTAAACGGGGCTTGCGTCACGATCGGCGCGGCAACCGTCGTGACAAGAGCAGCAGGCGGCGTCGGCGTCGGCGGCGGCCTTGGCGTCGGCGGCGGCGTCGGCTTCGTCGGCGTCGTCGGCGTCGCAGGCGTCGTCGGCTTCGTGTTACCACGAGGCGCTTGCCGAGTGTTGCTCACGACGTGCTCCTTCGACAGGCGTCAGCCAACAGACCACACGAGCGGCGCCATCACGGCCAGGCCCGCCAGCGGCATCGCGAGGTTGTCGTCCAGTCGGACCCTCGACCCCTCGGCGTCGCCGCAGTACCGTTCGGCCAGCGTGGCGACGCAGCCACCCAGCACGCCCGCCCACCAGGGCGTGACGAGGAACCCGAGCCCGACGCACACGACCAGGCAGGCGAGCGAGCCCCACCACCCCTTGACCTCTCTGTTATACAGCCATTTCCGCACCAGGCCCGTCACGCCGTCGCCGAGCGAGAGCCACAAGGCCGGCACGATCGCGGCCACGTGGCTCACCGGCCAGAGCACCGCCAGCGCGATCATGATGGACAGCGGGAAGAACACCTCGCTCCAGCGGCCCTTCCGTGCACAGCCGGGGAACACGTCCCACCGGTGCGTGAGAAGGAGCAGCACGAAGAACGACCCGACCAACGCGAGCGGGTACCAGACATGCTGGTACACGACCGGGAACAACGCGATCGGGACCGCCGCGCCGAAGTGTGCGATCTTGCGCGAGAGGTAGAACTGCACCCCGAGCCCGCGCGCCGCGTTCGACGCCAGCAGCGCCGCGAGGGTGAAGGAGGCCAGCCAGCCGGTCCAGGCCAACTCCGTCACGACTTCACCACCAGCACGTTCCTATAGTTCCTGATCAGCCGGGCCAGGCGGCCGAATGTCTCGCCAAAGATTGTTGCGTCGTGGAAATTCTTGGCCCCTTCCACGCGTATCTGGTTTCGGCGGTGCTCCTCGAAAAACGCCTTCTCGTTTCCCGCCAACACGCCCTCCAGCACCCTGATGACCGAGTCAATCGGCGCCACGATCCTCGTGTTGAGCTTCCCACTGGGCGCCGTCTCGACGCCAATGCGCACCCGCCCACCTTGCACAACAAACTGATACACCACGTTGTGGTCCCCCACGCCCGTGACGACGAGATCGGCCCGGCGCCCTTCGGCGTCTCGCACCTCGTTCACCGAGACGAACGAGGCAAACGCCTCTTGGAGCTGATCAAGCGTCTCGAGAATGAGGTTCAGCTCGTCGAGCTTTTGCTGGCTTGTTTTGCCTTGTCCCGTCGCAGGGCCGCTACGAGTCGGTTCCACGTCGCCTCCTCAGGTGGCTTGACCGTCAACACGACTGGCGTGGTGCTGAGAACAAAATGCGCGAGCGTGTCGAAGCCCTTGTCGTTGTTGCCAACTCCCGCGCTCAGCCGTGTGTCCTGGAGCTGCACCGTGAAAGGCCAATGCGCCATGAAGGGCCTGTCCGGCTCCCGTAGGCGTTCATCCGCCACCATGTTGATGACGCCGCCGTAGAGCGGCACGCCCGTCTCGGTTAGCAGGTCGACCGTGCGGGCCGCTGCGGCTGCGCTCAGCGCGCCCGGGATCGTCACGACGAGCGCGCCCACCTCGCCGCCCACTTTCAACGCCGTCATCACGATGCCACTCGACGTTGGGGGAGTGTCCACCACCAGGTACTCAAGGCCATCAGGCCACGCGATCGTGCCGTCCAGCACCTGTCGCACGTCTTCCGCAGCGGCGTCGTCCTCCACCATGACGGCCTGGCCCGCGGGCCAGATGAACGCCATTGAGAAGACCGGCATGCCGCCGATCTCCGGCGGGATGAGCGCGTCGCCCAGGGCGGTCTCGCCATGGCGCAAATGCAGCTTGCGATCCTCCGGGTCCGCTCCCAGCGCCAACGGCACCGACGGGGAACGGTAGTCCAAGTCCAAAAGGCCCACCCGGTGGCCCGCGCGTTGCAGCGCCTTGGCCAGCCCGACCGAGACGGTAGTTTTACCCACGCCCCCTTTGACCGATACGATCACGATTGTCTTCATCTAGGGAATACTAGCGTATAACACCAGCCCGCGCAACCACTTGCAGTCGTTCTACAGACAGGTTATCATGCGAACATGAACGAAAACGTCCCGAACGATCCAAAGCTGCCGGCTAACGCCGTGACAGAAGGCCCAGTCCGGCAGGAGCCCGACAGGCCACGTCCGGAACCGACCGAGCGCGCTGAGGGCAGTTATGCGCGAGGCGAAAGCTCTGCCGTGGCGAGTACCAGCGCCAACGGGGCCAACGAATCTAACGAGCCGCTAGACGCCACCACGGGGCTTCGCGAAACCGCGATCGCGTTGCGTGTCTCTGATCGAGAGCGCAGCATCATCGACGCGCTGACGAAGATCCGAAGCGACGACGGGCTCATCAAGGCCGCGACCGTGAGCGACTACGTAAGGTGGTTAATTGAGCGAGACAACAGCCAAGTGCTCGAAGCGATTACCCGAGCGAGAAATGTATGAACAAGCCCCTAAAAGCAAAGCGGCCAGGCCAGACCCACAAACATTCATGGAAACTTGGCCGGTGTCGGATCTGCGGCGTAGCCTGGCCAGGCAGGTAAGGGAGAGTGTGGCATGCCCGTCTTCTACTGTGGTAACCAGGCTCACAAGGCGTTTACAACTTCTAAGCAGTGGTCCTCGCACTGGAACTTCACCCACAAGGGGGAAGAGCGGCCATCGGAGGAGACCGCCACGATAGACGAGGCGGACCTGCCCGAGGGCGTCGTGCTCGCGCCTCCGCCTGCGGGAAAGCAGCCCGCGGCTCAACCGGACGGGCCCGAAGAGCCTGCCAAGCCCCAGCGCAAAGCCGCCAAGCCTGCCGGGCGCGCCGCGCCAGACGACGACCCGCCGGACATCCCCGAAGGTGCGGCCAAGCTGGACCGCGTGCTAATCGCCATCGGGGCGTCGCCGCAGGCGCGCGCCACCATCACGGCGGGGTGGCAAACCTTTACCGGTCTCCAAACTGACCCGAGGAACTTCGACCAGTACGTCCGAACGTACCTGGACGCCAAGCTGCAGCCGCAGATCCCCCTCGTGATGAACGAGATGTTCCCCAACGCGCCAGCGCAGCCACCGCCATACCCTGCGTACTACTTCGGCGGTGGGGCGCCGCCCCCGCCAGGGTACGGTGGTGGGTACCAGTTCGGCGCGCCACCGTACTATCCCGCGCCACCGTACCCTGGCGCCCCGGCCTACGGCGCACCACCGTACTATCCCGCGCCCACATGGGAGCCGCGGCGGCGCCCGGCCCAGGAGGAGGAAGAGGAGGAGCAGCCGAGACGACGCGGCCGGAACGAGCCCGACCCGGCGGTCCAGGCGCTGAGCGAGCAATTGGCCGTGATGAGCGATAACTTAGCGGCGCTGCAGGGCCAGATGGCGCAGGACAAGGCGGAGCAGGCGCGCAAGGCGGAGCAGGACGCGCAGAATCAGCGCTTCACCCAGATGGAGACGCGCTTCAACGAGTTGGTGGAGTTGGTCCGCGCGGGCAGGACGGCGGAGGCGACCACCGGCGCGGCCGCACGGGAAGTCGCGCTGGCGCAGCAACTCGACACCCTGCGGCTGGACCTCCAGACGAGCCGCGAGGAGTCGCATAAGACGCAGGTCGCCAGCCTGGAGGGCCGACTGAGCGACCTCAGCCAGGAGGTGACGAATCTGCGGAACAACCCGGCGGTCCAGACGGGCAAGACGACGGAGGACCTCGTGGCCAGCGTGCTGCCGGAGGCTCTGGCAAGAGTCGAAGGCATGGGGAAAGACGTGGTCAGCGAGCTCAAGGGGATCCGGACGCAGGTGGGCGAGGGGAGGCTGCCGCAGATCGGTCCGCCTGGGGGCGGCCTCGATCCCAAGCGGCTCCAGCAGCGGCTTGCGCTCGAAAACCAACTACTGAACGCGAATCAGCACTAGCGAGGTGGCGCCATCACACACTTTCCAGAACTACCGAAACTGCCCGATCCGGTGGGGCCGATTCGTGAGGTGTCCCGAGCGGTCACCGAGGGCGTCACCGCGGGGGCCGAATTGACGAAGCAAGCCGAAGTGCTCAGTAAACAAGTTGAGGAAGGCGCAAAAGTCTTCCAACAGTTGGTGAAAACGAGGCTGCCGCGTCTTCCAGGGCGACGGTAAGCCCATGCCGTTCAAGCTGCCGCCGCTACCGGGCCCACCGTCGCTCCCCAAGCTCGCGCGGGATGAACCGACGCAAAGCGCGAAGCCCGCCCACGACCCGCACGAATTGGGCATTACGCTGGGACGGCGGGGCAAGGATCCCACCGCGTGGTTAAGACCCCACCAACAGCGACTAGCCGAGGCGAGCCGAATCGCGGGTGAGCAGACAAAAAACCTCAAGGGGCCCGCTCGGGTCGTTGCAAAGGGGCGAATCGTCCGGGAGCTCCTCAAGACGCCGCAAGACACGCCATGACACCGCCCGCGCCCACACCAACGCGGCATCCCGTCAAGCCAACCATAAATTTCTTGCCAAGCGGGGCCCTTAGTTTGCGCAACAGCCCCTACGTCGTTCGCATCGTCATGTGAACGCAACTCGTCGCTCGGTTCGAGCGATGGGAGAAACAAGCAGCGCGAGGCAACCAGATCGCAGCTGGCCACATGGCGCGCTGGGCTATGCGTTATGACCAATGTGAGGAGCTGCTCAACACACCAAACCCCACGACCATGGAGATTCGCGGTGTCGTTGCCGACATGGCCGACGCGGAACGCGCGGAGCGCGCCGCGCTCTTCAAGCTCCGATTGTCATTGAAGAAGCTCAACCTGAAAACCGCCGACCTACCCGGCCTATCGCCAACTCGCCTTCGAGAGGTCGCCAGCGCAGTCGCGAAGGACCTCACCAGCCAGGGGCTGCAAGTCGACAACACCGCGCTGCTCGAGACGCTCACCCAGATGGCCCAGCAGGCGACGCAGCGGGCGGCAAAACAAAACCAGGGAGCGTAAAGCTCCCTGGTTTTGTTTTGCTTGTTACGGAAGGACGCTGTCGTGCCTACCGGCGCTTTTTGCGTCCGCCGTGGACCGCGCCAGCCGAGTACATGATCGCCCGGGCCTCGCGGAGCCGCTCGTTGTCGCCAGAACCCCGCGCAAACGCGTGCGAGAGGAACTTGGCGCTCGGCCGCGGCGCGCTGGTCAGGGTGAAGATGTTCCGCGCCCAAGGCACGGAGAGTCGGATGCCCGCGCTGCCTGCCTTTGCCAACGGAATGAAACTCATGTCGGGTCACCTCCTTTCTTCTGCTTCGTTGTATCACACGTCTAACGCGCTTGTCAAGCA
>OBEQ010647318.1_pt1 | contig 16942 bp, 18 predicted proteins | sample 1670901 | NCBI WGS metagenome assembly OBEQ01 (sample SAMEA104232315, study PRJEB22302) | groundwater metagenome | biome: forest; feature: aquifer; material: groundwater | place: USA | collected 2011-08-07 | depth 5.4 m
AAAAAAAACTCAAAACCATCCCATAGAAAAAGTGGGGGCCGAGCTGCGTTCCATGATGCCGTGGCTTAAGAAAAAGGAATAAAACATGTTAAAAACATTTGCCGATATATTTCAAGTTCCAGAACTTAGAAAAAAAGTTCCCTTTACTTTACTCATTCTAGCGGCTTACCGTTTGGGAGCAGTGATTCCTTTGCCTGGCATTAATGCCGATGCCATGCGAGCTCTTTTTGAGACCCAAAAAAATACCCTCTTAGGTTTCTTGGATATTTTTTCGGGCGGCGCCTTGGGAAGATTTTCCATTTTTTCAATGGGGGTTATGCCTTATATTAATTCTTCCATCATCATGAGTCTTCTGCAGGGCGCCCATGTGTTCCCTTATTTAGATCGTTTGGCTAAGGAGGGGGAGTTGGGCAGAAAGAAAATATTACAGATTACACGGTATCTCACTCTTGTATTGGGAATTATTCAATCTTTTGGTTTGGTCTATAGTTTGGCGCGTCTTCCAACTCCTGGGGGCATTCCCATTGTCAATGAATTGACGACTGGATTCTATGTCTTAAGCGTTCTCACCCTAATGGCGGGAACCATTCTAATTATGTGGATGGGAGAGTTAATTACAGAGCATGGAATTGGAAATGGAATTTCACTCATTATATTTACAGGAATTATATTGGGGTTACCTAAAGGAATACAGGATCTTTTCCGATTGTTGAGAATTGAAGAAATCTCTATATTTGGCGCTCTTTTCTTGGTGGTTGTCGTGCTAGCTTTCACCGCTTTTACAGTGATGGTAGAAACGGGTCAGAGAAAAATTGCCGTTCAATATGCTAAACGAATGGTAGGCCGGCAAGTCATGGGCGGAACGAGTACATTTCTTCCTATTAAGGTAGATACTTCAGGAGTCATTGCCGTTATATTCGCGGTTTCTATCCTTTCCGTTCCAGTCACTTTGGCTCAGTTTTTTCCAGATTCTGGCGTTTCTCAAAAGTTTATGAGTTTTTGGAATAGAGGAAGTTGGCTATATGAAGTGGTTTATGGAAGTTTAATTGTATTTTTCTGTTACTTCTATAATTCAATTCAATTTAATCCTGTGGATCTGGCTGAAAATATGAAAAAGTGGGGTGGATTTATTCCGGGAATTCGGCCTGGCGAAGCGACCGCTCAATATATTCAAACTATTCTGGAGCGGATTACTTTATGGGGAGCGCTCTTTATTGTCATGATTGCCATTTTGCCGGATATTTTACGACAAAAATTAAATGCCCCATTCTTTTTTGGCGGCACCGCGCTTTTGATCGCGGTGGGTGTGGCTCTGGATACGATTGGGCAAATTGAGTCTCACCTCATTATGCGTCATTACGAAGGATTTATGAAGAAGGGGCGCATTAAAGGGCGCTGGTTTAACGTTCGCTAATGCAAATTGTTTTATTGGGGCCTCCGGGTTCAGGAAAAGGGACACAGGCAGCTAAGCTGGCTAAAGAACTGGGCATTGCCCATATTTCTACGGGAGAAATTTTGCGCGAAGAAATTAGAAATAATTCTCCTTTAGGTTTAAAGGCGCAAGAGTTTGTCCGTTCAGGTAAACTTGTCCCAGATGAACTTGTTATTTCTATTGTTAAGGAGCGCGTAAAAAAAGAAGATTGTAAGATTGGATTTATTTTAGATGGGTTTCCTCGTACGATTCCTCAAGCGGAAGCTTTAGAAAAAGAAGGGTTGCATATTGATTTGGCTGTTTCTTTAGAAGTGAGTGAAGAAGAGTGTGTGAATAGATTGGGCAATAGAAAAAGTTGTTCAAAATGTGGGGCGGTTTATAATCCAATCACTCGCCCTCCCAAACAAGAAGGGGTTTGTGATCAATGTTCTGGAAATCTTATTCAAAGGGAAGATGATAAAGCTCAAACGATTCGAGAACGATTTAAAGTCTATAGTCTTCAGACAGAACCACTCTTGGGATATTATAAACAGACTCAACGGCTTTCTGCTTTGGATGGCCATTTAAATTCAGAAAAAGTTTTGACAAATTTAAAAAATTTAGTATCATATCGTTTCCCCGCTGGGATAAGTAACCCCTAGCGCGCTCTTTTTTTATATTGTGGAACTGAAAAGCGAGAAGGAAATTCAGTCTTTAAGACTGGCGGGTCGGTTCGCTGCCCAACTCTTAGATGCAGTTTGCGCTCAAGCAAAAGCAGGCCTCACCACAGGTGACCTAGATTCATTTGCCGCGAAATGGATTAAAGAACATGGAGCCGCTCCAGCGTTCTTAAACTATCGCGGGTTTCCCAAAACGATCTGTATTTCCGTGAATGATGAAGTAGTCCACGGAATCCCAGGGAGTCGAAAGATTCGCGAAGGTGATCTCCTAGGGATTGATGTGGGTTTGTTTTATGAGGGCTGGTGTGGGGATACAGCAAGAACAATTTGTATTGGGGAAGTTTCTCCACAGCAGAAAAGGTTATTGGAAGTTTCTAAGCGTTCTTTGGAATATGCGATCAGTCAGGCAGTGGTTGGCAACCGATTAGGTGATGTTTCTTTCGCTATGCAGAATGTGGTAGAAAGCGCGGGTTACAGTGTGGTGCGTCAGTATGGCGGCCATGGAATTGGTAGGGCGTTACACGAAGATCCTCACATTCCCTGTTTAGGGCAACGAGGGACGGGGACACGGCTTAAATCTGGAATGGTACTCGCGTTAGAAGTCATGGTCAATGCTGGTTCCCCCGATGTGTTGCATAGGCCAGATGGTTGGACAGTTTATACCGAAGATGGGTCTCCATCGGCTCATTTTGAACATATGGTTGCGCTAAGAGAGAGTGGTACTGAAATTTTAACGATTTTATAATTTTATAAATAGATATGGTAAAAGAAGAAAAAATAGAAGTTGACGCGAAAGTGCTAGAGTCCCTTCCCAACGCGATGTTTCGAATTGAAATTGAGGGGGGGCACAAAGTTTTAGCGCATATTTCTGGAAAAATGCGCATGCATTACATTAGAATTTTACCAGGAGATAAAGTTCGCGTAGAGCTTTCTCCTTACGATTTAACTCGAGGACGCATTATTTACAGAGGAGAAAAAAGGAAAGACACCCCACCCAACTAAATGAAAGTTCGAGCATCGGTTAAACCTATTTGTAATAAGTGTAAAGTCATCCGCAGAAAAGGCGTGGTTTTGGTTGTTTGTACAGAGCCCCGCCATAAACAACGTCAAGGATAAAATTTATGGCAAGAATTGCTGGACTAGATATTCCTAGAAATAAACGCATAGAGATTGGTTTGGCCTATGTTTATGGAGTAGGTCGCCCGCTCGCTTTAAAGATTTTACAGGAGACGGGAGTTCCTGTGGGAGTGCGTGTTCGCGAACTTACCGATGCGGATGTTAATAAAATAAATACTTATCTCTCTGGAAATATAAAGGTAGAAGGTGATTTGCGCAGGGAAGTTCAGCAGAATATTCGGCGACTCATTGAAATTGGGACCTATCGAGGAATGAGGCACCGTAGAAATCTTCCCGTGAATGGTCAAAGAACTAAAACCAATGCCCGAACTCGACGAGGCAAAAGAAAGACAGTGGGCTCTAAACGAGCGGAAGAGAAAAAAGCAGCGCCCGCGGCAAAATAATATAAGGTGAATTTTTATGGCAGAAATTAAGAAAAATCAGGTGAGCGCGGCAGCGTCCGCTAAACGAAAAAAAGTTTGGAAAAATGTTGGAATTGCTAAAGCTTATGTTCAGTCTTCATTTAACAATACGATTATAACGATTACAGACGAAAGAGGGAATGCCATTGCTTCCTCTTCAGCTGGTTCTTGCGGATTTAAAGGAACAAAAAAAGGGACGCCGTTCGCGGCTTCTGTAGCTGCTGAAGTTGTTGGGAAGAAAGCGATCGACGCGGGAATAAGGCAAGTAACGGTTTTGGTTTCTGGACCTGGTTCGGGACGAGAAACAGCCATTCGTTCTTTACAAGCGAGCGGTTTAGTTATACTTACCATTCGAGATGTAACTCCCCTTCCACACAATGGTTGTAGACCTCCTAAGCCACGGCGCGTATAATTATAATAATAAAGGAATAATTAAATGAGGTATACAGGACCTGTTTGTAAGTTGTGTCGTCGTGAAGGAACAAAGCTTTTTCTTAAGGGCGAAAAATGTTTTAGTCATTGTATATTAGAAAAAAGGAAAGAAATTCCTGGTCAGCATGGGAAGGGCTTCCGAATGAAAAAGATTTCCGAATATAATAAGCGTTTGCGTGAAAAGCAAAAACTTAAGAGGATGTTGAATGTTGGAGAAAAACCATTCCGACGCTATTTTGCCTTGGCTTCTAAAAAGAAAGGTTTAACCGGTACCAACTTGCTGGTCTTGCTAGAGACAAGATTAGATCATGTGGTTCAACGACTTGGGTTTAGTCTCTCTAGAGTTGCCGCGAGACAAATGGTCTTGCATGGACATGTTAAAGTGAATGGCAAGGATGTGAATGTGCCTTCTTATCAACTTAAACCTGGGGATACCATTATGTTAAAAGAAGGTTCCAGGGATAATATTTTCTATAAGAAATGGTGGGAACAGGCAAAAGTATCGGCCTTGATTCCTTCCTGGTTAGAGTCTAATTTTGATCAATGGTCTGGGTCAGTGAAAAGTTGGCCGTCCAGAGAAGAAATTTCCTTCCCAGTTAATGATCAGCTCATTGTAGAATTATATTCGAAATAGTTTTTTGTTCCTTTAAGGAGGACTTGGATGAAGTTACATGACTTAGTATTGCCGGAAAAGTTGGGATTTGATAAGGATGGATTAACCGATACCTACGGTAAATTTGTCGCGGAGCCTTATGAGAGAGGGTACGGGCACACCATAGGGAATTCTTTGCGTAGAATTTTGCTTTCTTCTTTGGAAGGAGCTAGCGTTACGGCAGTTCTTATTCCTGGTGTTCCTCATGAATATTCTGTGATTCAAGGGGTTCGGGAAGATGTCATGGGAATGATTCTTAATTTAAAGCAGCTTCGGTTTAAAGTTTATGCCAGTGGACCTCAAATATTAAAGCTAAATGCTTCTAGAAAAAGCGAGGTTACGGCCGCGGACATTGAAGTGAACTCAAATGTTGAAATTGTAAATAAAGATTTGGTCATCGCGCATTTAAACCCTGGTGGAAAGCTGACAATGGAAATTGAGGTTTCTATGGGAAGAGGTTACCTCCCAGCAGAGCGGAATAAACGACCGGATCGTCCAGAAGGATTTATTGCCACGGACGCGCTTTTTTCTCCCGTGCGCAAAGTGTACTATGAGGTAGAAAATGCTCGAGTAGGTCAAATTACCGATTATGATCGGTTGGTGATGGAAATCTGGACGGATGGTTCCATTGCTCCTTTGGATGCCATGGCTTATTCCGCTAAGATTTTACGGGACAGCTTAACTGCTTTTGTTCCAGTGGAAGAAGAAAAGCTGCCTCCACCTGTGGTCCTGCCGGTGTCTCAAAAAGATAAGGAAGTATCTTCTGATGTTTTAAATAAATCGATCTTAGAAATGAACCTTTCTGTAAGAGCCACGAACTGTTTAAAGAACGCGAAATTAAATTCTTTAGGTGAGTTGGTTCGAAAAACCGAGGAAGAACTTCTTTCTTATAAGAACTTTGGAAAGGTTTCCCTGATTGAGATTAAAGAGAAATTAACAGAGATGGACCTTTCCTTAGGGATGGAACTATAATCAAAAAATGAAGACCTTTGCTGGAAGAAAACTCTGCCGTACTACAAGTCATCGATTTTCTTTGTTAAGGCATTTAACAGAAGATCTTTATCTAAACGAGAAGATCCAGACGACTGTTCCTAAAGCAAAAGAATTGGTGCGCTACGCGGAAAAATTATTAACGAAGGCCAAGGCAGGGAATCTTATCGCGCGTCGCCAGGTTGCCGCGGTGATTAGAGAAAAAAGCGTTCAAAAGAAAGTTTTTGATGTGTTGGTTCCTAGATATCAATCTAGACCTGGGGGATATACTCAAATTTTTTCAGCCGGACGCCGAATGGGGGACGCAGCTCCCATGGCCGTTGTACGATTAGTTCCATAAATTTTCGTCATTCCGGCGAAAGCCGGAATCTAGTCAGCGATTCTTCTCTTCTGGATTCCCGCTTTCGCGGGAATGACGACCAAAAATATATTCATGTTTAATTCATTATTCGCGCTTTTCTCTAATGACATGGGGATTGACCTGGGGACAGCTAATACCTTGGTCTATGTTAAAGGGAAAGGAATTATCCTCCGCGAACCTTCCGTTGTTGCCATCGATAGACAAACCCGTTCTTGTATTGCCATTGGCGTAGAAGCAAAACGCATGTTAGGAAAAACTCCTGCCAGTATTATTGCTGTTCGCCCATTAAGAAATGGAGTCATCGCGGATTTCGAAGTGACACAACAGATGATCCGTTACTTTATTAAAAAAGTTCATAACCGTAGATCTTTACTTCATCCTCGGGTTGTCATTGGAATTCCTTCTGGAATTACAGAGGTGGAAAGAAGAGCTGTCCGTGAATCCGCGGAACAAGCAGGGGCTCGAGAAGTTTACCTTATAGAAGAACCTATGGCCGCGGCTATTGGAGCCAATTTGCCTATCAATGAACCCTATGGGAATATGATTGTAGATATTGGTGGCGGAACTACGGAAGTAGCCGTGATTTCTTTAAGTGACATGGTCGTGTCTAAGTCCATTGATGTGGCTGGGGACGAAATGGACGAAGCGATCGTTCAATATTTTAGAAAAAAATATAATCTTTTGATTGGAGATATGACAGCTGAAGATGTAAAAATTAAAATTGGATCCGTTTACCCTATGGGAGATAGTCAATCGATGGAAGTTAAAGGCAGAGACCAGGTGACTGGTTTGCCTAAGACCATTACCATTACTTCCGCGGAAGTAAGACAGTCTTTAACGGAAGTGATGAAAGCGATTCTTAATGTGATTAAAGAAACATTGGAAGAGACTCCAGCAGAACTTTCTGCCGATTTGGTGGATAGAGGCATTGTTCTTGCCGGAGGTGGAGCCCTCATTAAAGGGATGGCCGATCTCATCGCGGAAGAAACTGAACTTCCAGTCAATTTAGCTGCGGAACCTCTCACCTGCGTGGCGATGGGAGCCGGAAAATATTTAGAAGAAATCGATAATATAAAATCCTCACACCACCGAATGCGTTTATAGTTCCTCCCCATGTTTAGGAGAGTTTCTAAAACAGAGGTCTCCTTCGCATCCATCCCCACTCTTGTCGCGGCCGTATTGCTCACACTATCCTTTCTGTTGATGGTTTTTCGAGTGAATCCTATGGTTCAGGATTTGCGCTCCTTCTTATTTTATTGGTTTTCGCCTTCTTACCCCATCCTTTTTTCTATCGAGAAAAAGGGGAGCCATTTACAAAAGAGGTTACAAGACTTCATGGCTCTAGATCGAGAGGCGAGGGTTTTAAAAGAAAAGATGAAAGAAGTTTCGCTCATGGAATTTCAATATCGAGAAACATTGGCAGAAAATTTACGATTGAAAAAGATATTGGAATTAAAAACATCGAGTCCCTCTAAAACGATTGCGGCTGCTATTTTAAGTCGAGATAGCGCGAATTGGAACCAAACCTTAACGATCGATAAAGGTTCTTTAGATGGAATTGCTCCTGGCAGCCCAGTTTTAGGAATCGTGATTTTGAAGGAGGATCCTACTCGCGTTCAAAGTGGGGTGGTCGGTCGTATTCTTCAATGTGGAGCCAACTCTGCTCAAGTATTACTTTTAACGGACCCGCTCTCTTATGTGGCTTCTTCTGTTGTTCGTACGGGCGAACAGGGTTTATTGCAAGGGGGGGCTAATAAAATAGTTTTGGAATATTTGGATTCAACTTCCGATGTTCAAATGGGGGATTGGATTGTAACCAGTGGCATTGGCGGAGTTTTTCCCGCGGGATTGGGACTGGGAAAGGTGAGTGAGGTCAGTGTGACTCGCTCCGGGTTTAGAAAAGCAACCATCCGTCCCTTGGTTAAATTTAATCAGTTAAGGGAAATTCTTGTTTTAATAAAAGAGTGAATCGTTTTATTTTTTGGCCATTAACATTTATTTTAATATTTGTACTGAATTTATGGGTACAAGATTTTTTTTCATTTCTTGGATTTTCTCCTAGATTGTTACTTTTAGCTACTCTTTTTTTTGCGGTTAAAGAAGGACCTTTGACGGGAGAATGTTTAGGCTTTCTCTGGGGACTCCTCTTAGATTTGGCGGGACAATCCCACTTTGGATCTCAAACATTTCTATTGACAGCGGTTGGGTACTCGTGTGGAGTTTTAAGAGGGAAAATTGATGAAACAATTTTTCTGGCGCAAATTAGTTTAGTTTGGGGCGCCTCCTTTCTATTTATTTTAGGGTTGTTCTTTCTGGAAGTGTTGTTTGGAGGGGAACCGGGGCGTTTCTTAGTGTGGAATTCATTACTTGAACCATTGTTGGCTGGAGTAGTCGCCCCACTCTATTTCTTTATTCTCAATCGTTGGTATAAACTTGGATATGAACGAAATTAGAATTCCGGATTTGGAAGGAAGACTTAGAGTTCTCCTAACGATCGTTTTGGGGTGCTTTAGTCTTCTTTTAATCCGTCTTTTTTATCTTCAAATTATTCGAGGGGACGATCTTAAGCGAATGGCGGAAGCGAATAGAACGACCCTATTTTTTGAGAGAGCTCCTCGAGGATTGATTTACGACAGGGAGGGGCGCACCTTAGCGGATAATCAACCCGGTTTTGTCGTTTTCTTTACACCGCTTGAGTTTAAAGGAAAAGAATTGGAAATAATGGCGCGTAAACTCTCTATTATTTTAGGGGAAAAAGAAGAGAATTTGTTTAAGCGTTTACAAACCGCTGTTCGCAATTCTTCTTTAATTCGGATTGTGGATAGAGCTTCTAAGTCGGTAGCCTTTCAGCTTTTGGAGAACCAAACGGATTTACCGGGAATATCTGTGGATACGGAAATGCACCGACGCTACCCTCAAGGGAATATGGCCGCGCATCTTCTAGGTTATTTGGGAAAGATTAGTCCAGAAGAGTTGGTTAAACTTCCCGGTGGAGCTTTTCGTAAAGATCAATGGATAGGGAAATCTGGATTAGAAAAAAATTATGATCTCCTGCTTCATGGTGAAGACGGGGGAATGAAAATGGAAGTGGATGCTCGCGGACACTCTTTAAGAGTATTGGAACATAGAGAACCGTTCCCTGGGTTATCTTTACACACCACTCTGGATTTAGAGATCCAAAAAGTAGCAGAAGAAGCTCTTTTAGAAACTGCCCATGCGGGGGCTCTGGTGGTCCTAAATCCGCAAAATGGGGAGATATTGGCTTTAGCTTCTAGCCCTTCCTTTGATCCAAATATTTTTATGTCCCTTCCCGGAGAAAAAAAGGAGTTGGGAAGCTCCGCGGGAGAGTTGGTGGGTCGGTCCGATTTACCGCTTTTTAATCGCGCGCTTCAGGCTGCCTATGCTCCCGGATCTGTATTCAAAATTGTTGTCCTCTTGGCGGCTTTAGAGAATAAGAAAAATGTGTTACAGGAAGAAGATTACTGTAAGGGCCATTTCTGGCTGGAAGGTCCCATTCCAAAAAAATTTCTTTGTTGGAAAGAGGGGGGACATGGAAAAGTAAATTGGATAGATGCCCTTACATTTTCCTGTAATGTGTACTTTTATAAATTAGGTTTAAAATGTGGGCCGGATTTAATTGAGTCTTTAGCAAAACAGTTTCGTTTTGGTCAAACCACAGGAATTGAATTGTTAGGGGAAAGAAAAGGATATATTCCCGGGCGGTCCATGTTTAAAACTGGGAACAGACGCTGGTACGATGGAGATACGGTGAATATGTCCATAGGTCAGGGAACTATTTTAGTGACTCCACTTCAATTGGCGCAGTTCATAGGCACTGTAGCCAATCATGGAAAAATTTTTCGTCCCCGATTAGTTAAAGAGATTAGAAAACCAAGTGGGGAACTGGTACGGTCCACTCTTCCAGAATTGGTAGGAGAGGTTTTGCTTTCTCCAGAAACATGGAATTCTGTTGAATCTGCTTTGTCTCAAGTCGTAGAAAGAGGAACAGGCAAGGCCTCACAAGTTCGCGGGATTAGAATCGCGGGGAAAACAGGAACAGTGCAAAACCCTCATGGTCCAGACCATGCCTGGTTTGTGGCGTATGGTCCGGTGGAAAATCCTAGAATTGCTTTGGCGGTATTTGTAGAGCATGGCGGGAAAGGATCTGTCTATAGCGCGCAAATCGCGCAAAAAATATTTGCTCGAGCCTTAGGTCATGTAAATGGCTAAAAATTTAAGTCTGTATCATTTTATGGAGTCCAGTCAAAAGGAAATGTCCCCTGTGGGCCGTTTTTTTAGGTATTTGGATTGGAAACTATGTTTGGATGTTTTGATATTGTGTTCCGTGGGGTTTCTTGTCATTATTTCTTCCACATTTCATAAGGGAGGGAGTGAACTTTTGATCGGTAAACAATTTGTTGCCTTTTTAATTGGGCTGGGATTTTTATTTTTTTTCGCGTTAATCAATTATCAAATTTTTGATCAGCAATCCCCTGTCCTTTTATCAGTCTCTTTGCTTTTATTAGTTTTGGTTTTAGTTTTAGGGCAAGTATCCCGCGGTTCTCGTTCTTGGTTTAATTTAGGGATTCTCTCTTTTCAACCGGCGGAACTTTGTAAGGTGTTGAGCATTTTGGTGTTAGCCAGTTGGTGTTCTAAACGGGATCGATCTATGGAAGATATAAAAAACTTAATGGTTCCTTTTGCCATTGTTTTGGCGCATGTTTTTTTAATTTTGTTGCAGCCAGATTTTGGTTCTACATTGGTTTATTTTCCTATCCTCCTTGGAATATTGTTTGTAGCCGGCGTCCCCATGGTTTATTTATCCGCGCTTTTGTTTTTTGGTTTGATGACTGCCCTGGTTGTTTTATCACAAACCCTATTATCTTTGTCCCCTTTTTCCCCTGGAGAAGGATCCATGGGCTATTTTTTTTATAAGAGCATGAGTTTTGGGTCAGAGTTTATATGGGTCCAATTGGGGGGTGGGATTTTAATTTGGGTTTTAGCTTATTTGTTAAGAGGGCTTAAATTTAGAATACCCATTGTTTATTTCTTAGTGGCCCATGTTCTTTTTGTTCTTGCCTGGTCCACGGGGACAGCTTTTGTTCAGGCGATGAAAGGTTATCAGCAAAGGCGGTTGCTTGTTTTCTTTAATCCAGAATTAGATCCTATGGGAGCTGGGTACCATGTGATTCAGTCTGTCATTGCTTTGGGTTCTGGAAAAATATTTGGTAAAGGTCTTTTTTCTGGAACTCAAGGGAGATTGGGTTTTTTACCGGAACAACATACGGATTTTATCTATTCAGTTTTAGGTGAAGAGTTGGGATTTTTAGGAAGCGCTGTGGTTCTTTTACTTTTTTTACTGCTTATTTGGCGCTGTTTTGCTATCGCGGTGGAGGCTCGAGATCGGTTTGGATCGTTAGTGGCGGTTGGCATTGGGATGAGTTTCTCGTTTTATGCTATTCTTAATCTAGCCATGTCTATGGGTTGCGCTCCAGTGACTGGCCTGCCGCTTCCTTTTATATCTTATGGTGGGTCTTCCTTAATTTCCTCCTTAATTTCTGTAGGAATATTACTCTCCATTTGTGTTAGGAGATTTACTTATTAATGAACTCAAAAAATTTTAATTATGAATTGTTGTTCCCATTTGTGCGACGGCCCAGCCGGTACATTGGAGGGGAATGGAATTCGATAAGAAAAGATGAGGGTCACCGCCAAGATTCTGTGGGGGTTTGTCTTGTATTTCCGGATCTATATGAAGTGGGTCTAGCCAATAGTGGCATTGAAATTTTGTATCGAGTGGTGAACAGTCGTACGGATGCCTATGCCGAAAGAGCTTATTGCGTGGATTTAGATTTTGCTGCGCTTTTAAGAGAGAGTCAGCAGCCTCTTTTTTCTTTAGAGACTCGGTCCCCCTTAGCAAGTTTTGATATTCTGGGTTTTTCCCTTCCCTACGAACTTTGTTATAACAACATTTTGGAAGTTCTTTCACTTTCTGGAATACCCCTGCGGTCTAAAGATCGTCGAGAGGAAGATCCTTTAGTGATAGGGGGAGGACCCTGCGCAGTAAACCCCGAACCCATTGCCGATTTTTTTGACGCGATTGTTCTGGGAGATGGGGAAGATATTATTGGGGAAGTGATTGAAATTGTTAAAGCACATAAAAAATCTAAAAAATCCCGAGCGCAACTGTTGGAAAGTTTGTTGGAAGTCAAAGGACTTTATATTCCTTCTTTTTATGAGATCTTTTACAATGAAAATGGGACCATCAAAAAAATTCAACCCCTAAATGAGAAAGTTCCTTCTAAAATTGCTTATCGACAAAGGGATATTAATAAATCGATCGATGGGAATTTTTCTTTTCCTACACGCCCCATTGTTCCTTATTTACAAGCGGTTCAAGATCGGGTGAATGTGGAGATTCAAAGAGGGTGCCCTTGGCGGTGCCGGTTTTGCCAAATTGGGTTTACTTCTCATAACTATAGGGAAAGGTGGCAGGATGATGTGGTGCGTATTGTGGGAGAGGGCTTAAAGAACACGGGTTACGATGCTGTGACTCTTTCTGGCTTGTCTGCCGCGGATCATACCGAGATTTCATCTCTTTTAGAAACACTGGCGGCTAAATTTACTCCTAAAAAAGTTTCTTTTGGTCTTCCTTCTACGCGGGCCGATAGGTTTAGTGTGCATTTAGCCAGTAAATTGCAGCTTGTCCGACGCCAAACACTTACTTTTGCTCCAGAAGCGGGAACGGAACGATTAAGAAATGTCGTTCGTAAAGAGTTGGATGAATCGGAAATTTTAACCACGCTTAAGCTGAGCTATGAGGGTGGTTGGAAAAATGTTAAACTTTATTTTATGTATGGTTTACCAACAGAAACCAAAGAGGATTTGGATGGGATTGCGCGATTAGTAAGGACTTCTAAAAAAGAAAATCCTGGCCTTGCCTTAACTTTGACCCTTTCTCCATTTGTTCCTAAACCGCATACTCCCTTTCAGTGGTTACCACAAGACTCTTTAGAGACCCTTCAAAATAAATTGAGTTATTTAAGAAAGAATTTATCGGCTTTGGTGCGGGCTCATGGGCTTGAGCAAATTGTTTTAGAAGGAGTTCTGGCTCGTGGAGATAGGCGCTGTTCCCATTTATTGGAAACAGTTTGGGGTTTGGGCGCGAAGCTGGATGGTTGGACGGAACATTTTCACTGGGATCTTTGGCAGGAAGCTTTTAAACGGACAGGGATCGATGCAAATTTTTATGCTCATCGTCTTAGAGAAGAGTCAGAAATTTTCCCTTGGGATCATTTAGAAGGGGGGCCCCAGAAAGAGGCTTTATGGAAAGATCTCCAGAGCGCTTTGAATCAAGTTGAAGGGGTTCCGTTAACTCTTGCAGCGGGAAATAGGGGACAGTCCCTAAAGGGACAGTCCCCTATTTCCCAGCAGCCTCCCCCCACTCCTATCCAATCTTCTAGACCACCCGTAACTGTGATTGAGAAAACTGTGCAGAAGTTACGATTCAAGATGAGTCGGTTAGGTTCGGTTCGATTTGTTTCTCATTTAGAACAGATCGAAATGTTAAGAAGGGCATTGCGGAGAACTGAATTGCCAGTCAACTATAGCCATGGGTTTCATCCCCAAATTAAATGTTCTTTTGGTCCGGCCATCTCGGTAGGGTATGAGTCCAGCTGCGAATATTTTGATGTAGAGTTAACGAAGAGAATGAGTGTAGAGGATGTTAGAAAAAGTGTTTCTGAACAATTACCAAAGGGATTTTCTCTTGTAAAGGTTAGTTCGGTTCCTGTCTTTTTTCCATCTTTAGAGTCTCTAATTTCCAGGGTGGACTATGAAGTCTCGTTACCTCAAACTCTATGGAGTCAGAAAGATGTAAAAGAATGGGAGAGCATTCTTGAAGAGTCGTTGAAAAATCCAGATCTGGTTATAAAAGAGTCTAAAAGGAAGGGTTCGGGTCCAGTGCAAGAGCGGATAATCCCTTTAAAGGGATTACTCTGTTCCGCAAAATGGGATAGTTCGACCCTGCGTTTAACCCTTAAATTTGGACCTGGAAAAAATGTAAAACCTGAAAAAGTTGCTAGTACTTTATTAGGATTAGAAACAATCGATTTGCGCACTTTAAATGTAAAAAAGTGCCGCTTATATATAGAAAATGTGGATGGCTCATTGGTAGAACCATGATGATCATTACACTTTTTAGGAGATTAAAATATGAAGCAAGAGATTATTGCCAATTGTACGCCCGACGAAACACGCGTTGCGGTGATCGAGGACGACCGGCTTACAGAAATTGGGATTGAACGAAAAGAATCTGAAAAAATTGTTGGGAATATTTACAAAGGAAGGGTAGAGAATGTTCTACCTGGTATTTCCAGCGCTTTTGTCAATATAGGTTTAGAAAAGAACGCCTACCTCTACATTTCCGATGTTGTAAGCCAATCGGAAGAAGAACACAAAAATAATAGTCACTCCATCAATCGTCCTATTGATCAATTGATTAAGAAGGGCGATATTATGCTGGTTCAGATCGCTAAGGAAGCCATTGGCACGAAGGGTGTAAAAATTTCCATGGATATTTCTTTGCCGGGGCGATTTTTAGTCTATTTGCCTTACCAATCCACTGTTGGAATTTCTAAGAATATAGAAGATGAAGGGGAACGGAAGCGCTTAAAAGACTTAATTGAGAGTTGTCGTCCCAAGCACGGGGGATTTATTGCCCGGACTGAAGCCGAAGGGATAGAAGATAGGGACATGAAGCGGGAAATCCGCTATTTGTGCCGACTTTGGGAGAATATTCAAAAGCGAGCCCAAACGGCCCCGCCCGCGACATTAATCCATAAAGATTTGGGATTGGTTTTTCAAACCATTCGCGATATTTTATCGGAAGATACCAAGGTCTTTATGATCGATTCTAAAGAAGAAACAGACCAAGTAAAGGATTTTGTTCAGATGATTTCTCCCGAGCTCATCGATAGAATTCAACATTTTGACAGTAAAACTCCAATATTCACTGCTTTTGATGTGGAAAAAGAGCTGCAAAACATGCTTTCTTCGCGTATCTCTTTACCTTCGGGCGGCACGATTATTATTCAAGAGGCGGAGTCCCTTTGCGCTGTAGATGTAAATACAGGAAAGTTTACGGGGAAAGAGTCTCAAGAAGAAACAGTAACTCAAACCAACATTGAAGCTGCTAAAGAAACTGCCCGGCAACTTCGGTTAAGAAACATTGGGGGAATTGTGGTGATCGATTTTATCGATATGCGTAAAGCCCGCAACCGCCAAAAAGTAACAGAAATTTTGTATCAAGCCACTTCCAGAGATCGCGCTAAGATTAAGATTCTTCCAATTACGCGGTTGGGTTTGGTGGAAATGACTCGAGAAAGAAAGCGGGAATCCATGCTTTCTACTTTGTGCCAACCTTGCGTGGAATGTAAGGGAACAGGCATGGTGCTTTCCGACGAATCCCTTTTTATTCGAGTAAAGAAGGAAGTGCGGCAAATGACTTATGGTCGTAACGAGGGGAAGTTAAGTGTGGTATTTCATTCCAGCATGCTTCCCTATTTTCAAGAAAGAAAAGAAGAACTAGTCCACGCCTTCCGCCGAGATTTTAATCTAGAAGCCGATGGGACTCTAAGACGCGATGACTATAGGATTGTTCTTGAGTAAAAAGAGTTTTTTAAAGTAAGAGTTTTGGAATAGCCCTCCATGTAGGGCTATCGGCAATTTGTTTTTAGAGCATAGTTTATTTGAAACAGTGGTTACTAAATTTAAGAGGTGCTTTTGGGCTTCTTCAATGATATGAGTTTCAAGAGGGCTTCCCTTTTCTGCTTTTTTAATAATTCCCTTTGTTAAAGAAGCAGTTTCTCTGACGGTCTTATCTTTCAAGTACGCTCTCTTGGGTTGCATTAAAAACTCCTTTCCTATCCAGTAGCCGGAACCTTCGTCCCCAATCTTATGTCCTAGACCGCCGGCGCGGGCCCAGTGGCCTTTTCCATCTTTTCCGTAGGCGATGGATCCAGTTCCGGCAATGAGGAGAATACCTGGTTTGTTCCCGAAGATTGAATTGTAAGTGAATTCTACATCGGATAGAACTATGATTTTACTAGCGAACCTTTTTAGTTTAGAAGCGAGGGCTTTCTTTTCGCTTTTTTTCCATACTCCCTTTGCGCCAATTAAAAGTTGGTCTAATGAATTGATCTTCCATTTTTTTAAAGATTTTTCAATTAAAGCGGGAAGGTGAGTTAGAGAAGGGGAAGGTACTTTTAAAGAGTGAATTTTTCTTTTACCATGAAATAGATTAAGCCGGACCCATGTACCACCGTAATCTATAATGAGTTTATTTTGTGAGATTTCCAATGGCATCGATGGTGGCTTTAATTTGGCAGGCTCTCCAGCCATAATCTGTTAGGCACCAACTCTTTTTTTGGATGAATTCTTTGTCATAGGGGTCGCGGAGAAGTACCACAATCACTTCTTTATCACTTTTTTGCACACAATCGAGAAGTTTTTTGTTGGAGGGATAAAGATGAGCGTCGTAACAGAAGTAGACAATTATTTCCGCATCGGATAGTTCTTGAGATACTTGTTTTATTTCTTTCTCACTTGGTTCAATGGAGACAATTTGGATTTTTGGCTGGATTTTCCATCGTTTAAAGTTTTTTTGGATGAAATTTACCTCTGGTAGGACTTCATCTTCAATCATGATCTTGTTTGCCAGTTCGTAAAACTTTGGGAAGAGTACCTGCCATCTCTTTTTTCTGGAAGGGGAAACTGAATTGGATTTTTGAAAGAATGTTACAGAATTTATACAAATATTTTGGACGATCTATATCCCTTTTGATTCTGGATGGGGAGCTCCATTTTCAAATCTCTTTT
>OBEQ012636775.1_pt1 | contig 16942 bp, 10 predicted proteins | sample 1670901 | NCBI WGS metagenome assembly OBEQ01 (sample SAMEA104232315, study PRJEB22302) | groundwater metagenome | biome: forest; feature: aquifer; material: groundwater | place: USA | collected 2011-08-07 | depth 5.4 m
GTACCGCTGAAAGAAAGATTTACGTTGTGATTGATAATACATTTGCGAGTCCGTACTGTCAACGTCCGCTCGAGCTTGGAGCTGATTTTGTTGTTGCCTCACTCACAAAAGGAATTTGTGGTTTTGGTACCGACATGGGTGGGGTTATTGTTGGACCTAAATGGAGCTATGACCGTATCATGCTCTATCGAAAAGATTTTGGCGGCGCCCTTGCTGCAAAAAGCGCTAGGCCCATACTTGTTTATGGCTTATCAAGTTTACCACTTCGCATGACTCAGCAAATTACAAACGCATATAAAGTTGCACAATATCTTGTTGATGATGATAGAGTTTCGTATGTCAGTTTTCCCGGGTTGAAATCATTTCCTCAGTTAGAGCTTGCAAAGAAACAGATGCTCAATTATGATGGCGAATTTGCACCCGGTAGCATTCTTTACTTCGGCTTAAAAGGAAAAACGCCAAAAGCCCGGCATGATAGAGGAGAAAAGTTCATCAATTATCTCGCAAAACATGCGTATGCTGTTACTCTTGCAGTGAGTCTTGGTCATATTCGTACCTTAGTAGAACACCCAAGTTCTATGACACATTCTGCAATTCCTCTCGATGATCAAATCAAGAATGGCATGGATCCGGGTGGTGTCCGGCTTTCTATCGGTTTGGAAAAAGCTGAAGATATTATAAGGGATCTCGCTCAGGCATTATCAAAACTATAATCTTTTATAGAATAAAAAACTTATCGAAAAATAATGCGTTTGTTCTTTTATATACTAACCATCCATCATCAATAACGAATTTCATAATTTAAAAGTATGAACAACCGTTTACTGTTTTTATTAATTTTTCTTGGCGTTGGTATTTTTTGCTTTGAATCATGTAACACCGATGAAGTTGTTACACCGATAGATTATAATACTATCCAGACAATTGTGTATTCTCAGCACATTCAACCCTTACTAGCTCGTAGTTGCGCAACAAGTAATTGCCACAACTCAACATCTCATTCTGCCGGCTTATCTCTGGCAAACTGGAATGATGTCATTAAAGGTTCTACATATGGCAATGTCATGGTTCCATTTACACCGGAGAAAAGTTTACTCACCATGTTGTTCGATGGAACAGCGCTTCGCACTGTGCATCCGGCGACAAGTATAATAGGTTTCTCTGAGGCTGAAGTAACATTCATCAAACGTTGGATTATAGAAGGCGCTAAGAATGATGCCGGAGCAGTTCCCTTTGAACATTCAACAAAAAAAGTGTATGTGCCAAATCAAGGGGAAGACAATGTTGCTATTATAGATCTTGATAGTATGGTTGTTTCCCGCTACATTCCTGTTGGTAATACTTCGGCAGTTGAGGGACCCCATTTCATTGTTGCAAATAGTCAAAATTGGTATGTTTCCTTGATTAGCGCAGGTCAAGTGTGGAAGTTTGATGCCAACAAAGACACAGTAATAAGTAAAGGAACAGTGCAAGGTGCACCTGCATTACTGGCATTAACCCCCGATGGTTCGAAGTTGTACGTTTCTCAATTTATGACTTCCAGCACCAATAAAATTACCGTGATGAACACTTCAACTATGACCGTAACAAAGACGATTAACGTTGGGACAATGCCTCACGGTATTCGTATGACTCATGATGGGACAAAAGTTTTTGTTGCTAACATGATGTCCGACAATATTTCGGTAATTGATGTTGCAACCGATTCCGAGATTCAAAGAATTCCTCTCGCAAGCGATGTGCATCCAGGTGAACCACCCAAATATTCTCCGATGGAAGTTGCAATTTCACCTGATGATAGCTTAGTTCTTGTCGCCTGTTCTGATAAGCATGAAGTGCGAATGTTTAATTCGCACACCTATCAGCTCGTTGATTCTATTCAAGTCGGCAATCAACCATGGCATTTACAATTTACCCCTGACGGAAATTTTTGTTACGTCACCAATCGCGTTAGTAACTCTGTTTCCATGATTCACATCCCTATGCACCATGTGATGGCAACAATTACGGCGGCATCACCCCGCTATTTTGATTTCCCACACGGTTGTGATGTTTCTATTGATGGACATTATGTAATTATCTCTAACGAAAATGTAACACCGGGATATGTTCCTCGTTACGCCGCCGATAATATCGGCAACGTCTGCATTATTGATGCTACATTGAATCAGGTTATTAAAGTATTGGAAGTCGGGAAAATGCCAACCGGTCTTTGTGTTGGTCATTAAGGAAGAATTTGAACATGAAAAAATTTATCTTCTCAATTGCCATAGCATTAATGTTAATCGGATATGCGTGTAAAGAATCTGATCCGGAAATAATTACTCCACCGGAAAAACCGAAATATAGTTTAACGGATTTTGAACGTTCGGAAGCATGTTCAACCTGCCATCCGCAATATTTTAACGAGTGGAACGGCTCTATGCACCGTTTTTCAACAAGCGACCCTATCTGGCGGCTTGCCAACAATTCATTACAAGCAAGTATGAATGGCGGTTTAGGGAAAACATGTTTTCAGTGCCACGCGCCGATGGGATTTCTTACAGATAACACGAAGCCATCGTTTGAATTTTCTGAACTGAACGAACAAGTTCGCGAAGGCATAGGTTGCGATTTTTGCCATATTCTTCGTGCGCCATTTAAAACAACCGATCAACATATTGAGTACACGATTCATCCCGGTCCTATCAAATACGGAACATTAGAAAACCCTGTTGCCGCTGGGGCACACGAAAACGGTTATGATGCCGCCTATGATCGTTCTGAGTCATGTAGGCAATGCCACGATCTTATCGTCAATCATATACCGCTTGAGATTACGTTTACTGAATGGCAGAACAGTGCGTGGGGAGCTATGTCGGTGGAATGTCAAAAATGCCACATGCAAACCTACACAGGAAAAGCCGCACCCACCGGACCTACCCGAACTAATTTGCACCGTCACGATTTTATTGGAGTAGATGTGGCTGTCGGTGATTTCCCGAATAAGACCGAACAACGCGCAGGAATAGATTCATTACTAAAACAATCGGCTACATTAAGTGTTGATGTGCCTTCATCATCACCAGTTGCTGAAAGTGTTCATGTTTCAGTTACAGTCTATAACGATAAAACGGGGCATAATTTGCCGACTTCAGTGTTCTTCAATCGTCAAATGTGGATTGAAGTAACAGCATGGAAAGGTTCTGATACAGTCTATCGTTCCGGTGATCTTGATGCTAACGGTGACTTAAAAGATGCAAATAGCGCGCTTCATCCAAATGAAGACCACGACCTGAAAATTTTTAATGGCGCCTTGTTCAAAAATGGACAGCCCTCAAATGTTGTTCAACTTGATTCTTTAGTGAATTTTTCCATTCCTCCATTCGCATCGCGTACTGCACACTATATGTTCAAACCGACAGAAACCGGAACGTGGCATGTAAAGACCAGATTACTGTATCGCTCTCTGGGACCATACATTTATCGTGCCTTTAATGTCGCCAATTACAGTAGTGAAGTCCCTGTTTTCGAAATGAACAGTGACGAAAAAACAATAGTCGTCAATTAACAAACTCTCAACATTTTTTTCAAAGAACCCCGCCCTCAAAGCGGGGTTTTGAATGTTATATAGTTTGAAACTAAGGGCTTACAAGATGTTATGAAATATAATCTCAGCGTGCTTTGTCTATGACGCATAGAGCGCCTTCCTTGTGATCTCGGCGGTAAAACGACTCATAGTAACCTACTATACTTATTGTAACTCAAAGTCACTAATTCAAAATACTTTTATTACATTCAATGTATTAGTAACTTTAACCTATGAACGAACCTAATATTGTAATCCTTGCCGGTGGGTTATCTTCCCGAATGAAGCAATCCATACAGGGAAAATCGGAATTAGACCCCAATCTGGCGAAAGCCGCTCTGGAACAGCCAAAAGCAATGCTTGGTGTCGGAGAAGGCTCGCGACCATTCCTTGATTATCTCCTTGCCTCAGTTGAAAAGTCAGGTTATAGTGAGGTTGTCATTGTGGTTGGTGAACAAGACCAATCCATCAAAGAATACTATACAAAACATGGGAATACACAATTTCCATTTTTAAATATTTCTTATGTTACACAATGTATTCCTGCAGGAAGAATAAAACCTCTTGGTACAGCTGATGCTCTTCTTATGGCATTGCAATTAAAACCGGAGTGGCGTTCGCTATCCTTCACTGTTTGTAATAGTGACAATCTCTACTCTGTCAATGCTCTCCGTGCATTGTTAGAATGTAAACATCCTAATGCACTCATTGATTACGATCGTACAGCACTACAATTTCCTCCTGAACGAATTGCTCACTTTGCAGTTATTAAAAAGGATACAAATGCTTTTCTCACAGATATTATTGAGAAACCAACAATAGCGGAAATACACCAAGCCGCTGATACATCAGGTAGAATTGGCGTTAGTATGAATCTCTTCCGCCTATCGTATGATATGATATTTCCGGTCTTGGAGTCAACTCCACTTCATCCAGTGAGAAACGAAAAGGAACTCCCGGTTGCTGTAAAAATGATGAATATGTTACATCCCAAAAGTACACTTGCTATTCCTTTTGCCGAACACGTGATTGATTTAACTAATCAGGCTGATATACCGGTAGTGAGTGAGTATCTAAAAAATTTATACTAATGATCTAAAAAGCTATGAAAAATCCAACTCTCCTCCTCCTCCTTGCCTTGTCTTTTTTTTCTACTACTATATTTTCTCAAACCATATGGCTTGATCAGATAGATCTCTCCACAATGCAAATCGGTTGGGGAGAACCACATCCAAATAAATCTGTTGATGAAAATCCTCTTACTATTGCAGGGCAACAATTTGAACGTGGAGTTGGAACACACGCCGTAAGTACACTCCTTCTCAAACTTGACGGAAAAGGAAAGCAATTCACCGCTTCGGTCGGTGTAGATGATGAAACACGTAGCGAGAAAGCAAGTATTGAGTTTTTCATTATAGGTGATAAGAATATTCTCTGGCAAAGTGGCGTTATGAAATACAATGATGATGCTAAACATATTGATGTTGACCTCAGCGGTATCAAACAACTGGGACTCTTAGTCACAGGCTCAACTGATGGTATAGATTACGACCATGCAGATTGGTGCGAAGCAAAAATTGAACTTACTGAAAACCTCACCGCATCTCAACTTGTTTCAAAACGGACTGTAGAACCATATATTCTTACTCCAAAATCTTCCGAAAAGTTAAAAATAAACAGCCCAAAAGTTTTTGGTGTCCGACCGGGAAATCCGTTCCTTTATACAATCGCTACCACTGGAAAACGACCAATCACGTTTGATGCGATAAATCTTCCCGATGGGTTAATTCTTAACCCGCAAAACGGACAAATAACAGGCGTTATCTCCAAAAGTGGAGAATATAAAACAATGCTCATTGCTGAGAACGCATCCGGTAAAACGGAACGGGAATTAATTATTAAAGTGGGAGATAAAATCTGTCTTACGCCTCCGATGGGTTGGAATAGTTGGAACTGCTGGGCGTGTGCAGTTGACGATGCAAAAGTACGTGCCTCTGCCGATGCATTAGTATCGTCCGGTTTGGTGAATCATGGTTGGACGTACATTAACATAGATGATTGTTGGGAAATAAAACCCGATGCAACTGAACCTGAACTCAAAGGTGAAGTACGCACAGGTGCCGGCATGGTTAATACCAATAAAAAATTTCCTGATATGAAGGCTCTGAGTGATTATATCCACAGTAAAGGATTGAAACTTGGTATCTATTCAGGACCGGGACCGCTTACCTGTGCAGGTTTTACAGCGAGTTACCAGCACGAAGAGCAGGACGCACAACAGTATGCTTCATGGGGGATAGATTATTTAAAATACGATTGGTGTTCCTACTCAAGTATAGCAAAAGATCGCTCTCTTCCCGAACTCAAAAAACCTTATGCCATCATGCGTGCGGGGTTAGATAAAGTGAATCGCGATATTGTCTATAGTTTATGTCAGTATGGAATGTGACATGTGTGGGAGCGGGGAAATGAAGTCGGCGGTAATTGTTGGCGTACCACAGGCGATATTACCGATACGTGGTCGAGTATGTCCGGTATTGGATTTCATCAAGCCGGACATGAAGCCTATGCTCAACCAGGCAATTGGAACGATCCCGATATGCTTGTTGTCGGGCTTGTTGGTTGGGGACCCCAACTCCATGCATCGCATCTTACGCCCGATGAGCAATATACACACATCAGTTTATGGAGCATGCTTGCCTCACCGCTTCTCATCGGATGTGATTTAAGCCGCATAGATGATTTTACCATGAACTTACTCACCAACGATGAAGTGATTGAAGTTAACCAAGACCCGCTTGGGAAACAAGCCAAGCAAGTCTATAATCAAGCGGGAAAACAAATCTGGATAAAAGAATTGGAAGACGGCTCAAAAGCAGTCGGCTTATTTTATGTAGCTGACAATGAGGGCAAAACCCCTGCCGACTATTTCGATTGGGAACAGAAAGAAAAAAGTACTGTCACACTTTTAGCAACCGATCTTGGAATTACGGGTAAATTCAACGTCCGCGACCTTTGGAGGCAAATGGATTTAGGCGTGTTTGAGAATGATTTTGTGACGGATGTTCCTTATCATGGGGTGGTGTTGCTGAGGGTGACAAAACAATAAAAATAGTGCTGTTTTTGAATTAAAAACCTATATTCTTATTGAAAAAAACTTGAATCCTCGCTCTAAAAACAGTACATTTACACCATGATTCACAATGGATTAAGCCGATGAGTTTCTCAAGAAGCGCACTTCTCTGGGTTTCCCAAAATCAAACGTTGAGGGAAATGCTTCCTAAATACAAATTTGTAAGACGAGCTGTCTCCAAATTTATGCCGGGAGAAGAACTTGAAGATGCACTAACAGCCGCGGAACAACTTCGCGCAAAGTCTCTTAACACAATCTTTACTCATTTGGGAGAGAACATTACAGAGAAGGATGAAGCAAAACGAGTAGCAGAACAATATTGTGAAATGCTCAAACAAATCTCTCAAAGGAATCTTGATACGTTTGCATCTGTAAAACTTACACAACTTGGTCTTGATTTAAGCGAAGATGTTTGTTTGAACAATCTCTCTCGAATTGTAGGAGATGCGCAACTATATGGAAATATGGTCTGGATTGATATTGAGCAAAGCAATTATGTTGATAGAACAATTTTGGTATTTAAAACTATCAGGCAACAATACTCCAATGTCGGCTTATGTCTTCAGTCATATCTTTACCGAACTGAAAAGGATTTGAAAGAACTTCTGCCGCTTGCTCCGGCAATACGACTTGTGAAGGGAGCATACAAGGAGCCCCTGACCGTCGCGTTTCCTAAAAAAGAAGATAACGATGAAAATTTCGTCAAGCTCTCTAAAATGATGTTGGAACATGTTCGTTCACATGGAGTGTATGCAGGGATTGGTACACACGATACTAATATCCATCAACAAATAATTCGTGAAGCGGAGAAACTCAAACTTTCCAAATCTGATTTTGAGTTTCAAATGTTATATGGAATAAAAATGGATCAACAACTACGGTTGGCGCAAGCCGGGTACAAAGTTCGCGATCTTATTAGCTACGGAACATTTTGGTTTCCGTGGTACGTTCGCCGGCTTGCAGAACGCCCTGCAAACGTTTGGTTTGTTTTGAAAAACATTGTTCAATAAGAAAAACTAATATGATTAGCAAGGCTCTTAATGTTGTAGTGTTGCTCACGGCTTTTGTAATTGTCGTCCATGCCGGTGATTATTCTCTTATCCCCAAGCCGCAGCGGGTGGAAACATATGGTGGAAATTTTACACTAACTCCTCAAACAAAGATCGTCTATTTTGCTTCAAATTCGATGCATAAATACTCTGCCGAGTATTGAGCAGGGTATTTGAAAACAAGCACTGGATACAATCTTAGTATTCAAGACACCTCGCCATTACCAAAAGACAATTTTATTCTTTTGAATGCCGTTAATGATGAAATGATGGGAAAAGAAGGCTATCAACTCGATGTTGAACTGGATAGAATTTTTATCACTGCAAATAGCGATGCAGGCATATTCTATGCTGTGCAAACATTATTACAATCCTTACCGGTTGAAATATTTAGTCGCAAGTCTGTAACCGGTATAGATTGGAAAATTCCCTGCTCATTGATTAATGATAAACCCCGCTTTTCATGGCGCGGTATGCACCTTGATGTAGGCAGACATTTCTTCCCAAAAGAGTTTGTGAAAAAGTATATTGATCTCCTTGCCCTTTATAAAATGAATACATTTCATTGGCATTTAACCGAAGATCAGGGATGGCGTATCGAAATAAAAAAATATCCCAAACTCACTGAAGTTGGGGGATGGCGAAAACAAACAATGGGTGATAACACACCTTATGGTGGTTTCTACACACAAGAAGAAGTGAAAGAAATTGTTGAATATGCCCGTCAGCGATTTATAACCATAGTCCCTGAAATCGAAATGCCCGGGCATTCCCTCGCCGCGCTTGCCGCGTATCCTGAACTCTCCTGCACAAACGGAAAGTTTGAAGTAGGTACAGAGTGGGGCGTGTTTGATGATGTCTTTTGTGGAGGAAATGAAAAAACATTTGAATTTATTAAGGATGTTTTTGATGAGGTATGTGCGTTGTTTCCCGGCCAATACGTCCATATCGGTGGAGATGAATGTCCGAAATCACGATGGGATGTATGCCCGAAATGTAAAGCCCGAATTAAAGTAGAAGGCTTGAAGGATAGCCATGAACTGCGAAGCTACTTCATCAAACGGGTTGAGAAATTATTGGCAGACAAAAAAAAGCGACTTATTGGTTGGGATGAGATACTCGAAGGTGGGCTTGCCCCTAATGCTACTGTAATGTCGTGGCGTGGTGTTGATGGTGGCATTGCCGCCGCAAAATCCGGTCATGATGTAATTATGACCCCGACATCGAATTGCTATTTTGATTATTCACAATCGGTGAAGGGTGAGCCCTCAACAGTTGGGGGGTATCTTCCGCTTGATGTTGTGTATTCGTACGATCCCATTCCTGCTGAATTATCGTCAGAAGAGGCAAAACATGTTCTTGGTTCACAAGGAAATGTTTGGACGGAGTGGATGCCGACTACAGATCAAGTAGAATACATGGTGCTTCCCCGTTTATGCGCAATGAGCGAAGTTGGTTGGACTTCACCGGCACAAAAAAATTATAACGAGTTCGTTTATCGTCTCGAATCCCACTATGATATGTTTTCTTTATTGGGATATAATTATCGTGTCCCAACACCATTAGGGATTGGCGGAAGATATATTGTTTTCGGTGATAGTTTAATTACAGTCGAAAGTCCTGTGAGTTCTGCTACAATCTATTATACGCTTGATGGTTCTTCGCCGAGTTCGCAATCCTTAAAATATGAATCTCCATTGTTGATAAAAGGTGGTGATGAAGTAAAATGTGTACTTGTTCTTCCAAATGGAAAAACAAGCGGAGTTGTATCAACGCAATTTACAAAAGTTGATCCCAAAACAAATGGTGTTGAATATGCCTATTATGAAGGTGGCTGGGATAACTTGCCTGATTTTACAATCTTACAACCGGAGGCAATAGGCAAAGTGTACGATCTAAGTCTTGATGATATACCGCACCGTCCCGACAACTTCAGCGTTATTTTGACGACAAACATTGTTATTGATAAGAAAGGAGAGTATGTTTTCTATCTTAATTCCGATGATGGAAGTAAACTCTTTGTTGATAATAAGATTGTTATTGATAATGATGGGCTTCACGGGCCGAAAGAAATAAATGGCATAGTGGTACTTGTCAAAGGAAAGCACAAACTTAAAGTAGAAATGTTTGAACGAACAGGTAATGAATCTCTTTCTGTCGCCCTCGAAGGGGGCAGAAATCCTAAACATATCCTTCTTCCCAAATCGTTGTTGTTAAAATAATAAGTATGGAACTCATGATGTGTAGATGATGTTTTAAAATATCAAATCTAATAGTATATAAGTAGCAATGCTCTATTTAAAATTAATTTTATAGTTAATCTTCTTTTTTGTTTTTCTCTCAATCATTTACTGCACATGAAGTTACTCGAAAAATTTTCTTTCTGCTTTTTATTTCTTCAAATTGTATTTGCCTCAACTCCGGCAAAATATGTTAATCCATTCATTGGCACGGGTGGACATGGGCATACCTTCCCCGGCGCTACTGTGCCTTTTGGTATGGTACAACTCAGTCCTGACACCCGCGTAGAAGGGTGGGATGCTTGTGGGGGGTATCATTACTCCGATAAAGTTATTCGCGGATTCAGTCACACCCATTTAAGCGGTACCGGTGTTGCCGATTATGGCGACATTCTTCTTATGCCCACCGTAGGACCAATTGATATTGCAAACTATAGGTACAAAGCGTTGTTTGTCCACAAGAGTGAAAAATCTTCTCCGGGATATTATTCTGTTAAGTTGATTGGTCCAAATGTTTTGGCGGAACTCACCGCAACAAAACACGTTGGAGTTCATCGTTATACATATCCTCCGGCATACCGTTCTAATCTAATCATTGATTTGGTTCACGGTCTTGGTCCGGATAAAGTCATAGATTCCAAATTAGAATTTATCAGCGAGACTGAAGTTGCCGGATATCGGTTTTCAAATGGCTGGGCAAAAAATCAAAAACTATATTTTGTTATCCAATTATCTGAACCCTGTAAAAGTTTTGCCTTTGTAGAAAAAGATTCTGTCTCCCCTTCATTTCCTGAAGCAAGTGGAGAGCATCTTAAAATGTATCTTCGATTTAATGATAAAGGAGCATATTCATTAATGGTAAAAGTCGGGCTTTCAACTGTAAGTGTTGAAGGTGCAAGAAAAAATATTCAAGCTGAAGTCCCCGGATGGGATTTTGATGAAGTAAAAAATCAAGCGGAGCAAGCTTGGAATACCGAACTCGGCAAAATCGAAGTTGAGGGTGGTACAGACAACCAGAAAACAATTTTCTATACATCACTGTATCATGCAATGATAGCCCCCAACATCATGAGTGATGTTGATGGACAGTACCGTGGCATGGATGGACAAATCCATAAAGCAGATGGCTTTGATATGTACACAGTCTTTTCACTTTGGGATACATTCAGAGCGGAACATCCACTTCTTACCATCATAGACCAAAAAAGAACTCTCGATTTTATAAAATCATTTCTTGCTAAATATGATGAAAGTGGAACTCTTCCTGTCTGGGAACTTGCCTCAAATGAAACATGGTGTATGATTGGTTATCACTCTGTTCCTGTTATTGTTGATGCCTACATGAAAGGGATACGAAATTTTGATACTGAAAAGGCGTTGAAAGCAATGATGGCGAGTGCAAATGCAAACAGGTACGGACTCGACTCGTATCGTACGTATGGATATGTTCCCGGTGACAAAGAAGGGGAGTCCGTCTCTAAAACACTTGAATATTCTTACGACGATTGGTGTATCGCTCAATTTGCGAAGGAATTGGGCAAAATGGATATATATAATGAATTTTCAGAGCGAGCGCAGTACTACAAGAACATTTATGATGCTTCTACAGGGTTTATGCGCGCAAAAGCAAATGGAACTTGGGCTACTCCATTTAATCCAACCTCCGTTACCTTTCATTACACTGAAGCAAATGCGTGGCAGTATAGTTTCTTTGTGCCGCAAGATATTCCGGGGTTTATTAATCTCCTGGGTGGAAAATCACAATTTTCGCTTAAGTTAGATTCACTCTTCGGATCTTCATCCAGAACAACAGGGAGAGAACAATCGGATATTTCAGGCATGATTGGACAATATGCACAGGGAAATGAACCAAGTCACCACGTTGCCTATTTGTATGATTACTCCGGTTCCCCATGGAAAACTCAACGGGTTGTTCGTCGGATAATGGATTCTCTCTTCACCTCTAAACCCGATGGAATATGCGGTAATGATGATTGTGGACAGATGTCCGCATGGTATGTTATGAGCGCGATGGGATTGTATGAGGTATGTCCCGGGAATCCAACCTATGCTATAGGAAGCCCTTTATTTAACAAAATAACCATTCATCAGCAAAACGGTAAAGACTTTATTATTCAGGCAAAAAATAATTCGAAAGCTAACAAGTATATTCAATCTGCTACTCTCGATGGTATTGCTAAGAAAGACCCATTTATATCTCATAACAATATTAGCGCCGGTGGTAAACTCATATTAACGATGAGTGGTTCTCCAAATAAAAAATGGGGTACAACAACTACTTGGCTGAAAAATCCACCAAATGAAAAACAAATTGTCACCGTTCCATATATTGAGTCAACCACAAAAACATTCTCCGGTTCAACAAATATTACATTGCTTAATAGTACGGCAGGAGCAACAATTCGTTATACAACTGATGGTACAACTCCAAACGATACTGCATTATTGTACACTACTCCGGTGTTATTGAAGAAGACAACAACTATAAAAGCTATTGCATTAAAATATAGTATGATAAACAGCAAGGTAATGATTGCTGAATTTATAGAGCATAAATCAATAGGGCATATCAGTTTAATTAATTCCTATGATCCACAATACATTGGAGGGGGAGATAATGCTTTGCTTGATGGATTGAAAGGTGGTATTGATTTTCGTCATGGTGAATGGCAAGGTTACCACGAAACAGATCTCGATGCAATCATTGAATTAGATTCACTAAGAGATATTAACTACATCGCCCTTAATTGTTTGCAAGACCAAAATTCATGGATATTCTTTCCCCAATCAGTTGAATTCTCGTTCTCTGCAGATGGAGCAATGTTTAGTAACATACAAATCGTGAAAAATGATACGTCTCCTCAAGAGAATGGAGCGTCAATCAAAGAATTTGGAATATCATTAACTAATATGCATGCTCGTTTTATTCGTATCCATGCGAAAAACATGGGTCAGTGTCCTTCTTGGCACCCCGGTGCTGGGCAACCTGCATGGCTCTTTACAGATGAAGTTATCGTAAAATAAAAATCTATATTTTTTATCTCACCTTTTTGAGGGGTAAACAATAAACCAGTGATGGGTAAGGGAGCGGATATAAAAATCATTGAATTGTTTGCTAATTTGGGCAAATCGAGGTAAATTTAATGCGAAATGATGCACACAATTCAACATTGCCCCCACTTGATAGGAGATAGTTATGAAACTACTTTACGTATTATTTATCTGTAGTATTGCTTTGATGATAGGAACCCAAGCTATGATCGCCCAACCACAAGTACTTCCTTGGATGAACGGATCAAAAACGAAATTAGAATCCGCACTTGTTCAAAAATATGGAGATGCTCAACGAGATCGTATTCAACGCGGATTGAAACAGGTCGTGAGTTTCTGGCGTACTGAAGATGGCGATGCCGCCACATTTGAAGATTTTGTACAAACAAATTTTGCCGGTGACCAAGCTACGTTGGATGTCATGTTCAACCGTTTCGAATATTTATTGGAAAAATTAGGCGGACACATGGCTGAAATCGGAAGGGAATTCCGTAACCAATCTGACCTTGCCCTTGGTACAATTTATCCTTTTGATGAAACGTTTGCCGCATACGATCCATCGGCACATATTGGTGATGACTTCTTCCAAAACAAACTTGCATTCTCAGTATTACTAAATTTTCCCCTCACAACACTTCACGAACGTTTAACCAATGGCGAGTCGTGGTCGCGTCGCCAGTGGGCGGAAGTTCGATTAGCACAACGCTTCGAAAGTCGTGTCCCCTCGGATGTTAATCTTGCCATAGCAACGGCCGCGGCTGCTGCTGATAGATATATTGCAGATTACAATATTTGGATGCATCACCTCATCAATGAAAAGGGTGAACGAATATTCCCTGCAAAAATGCGTTTACTCTCTCATTGGAATTTACGCGATGAATTAAAATCAAATTACTCGGTTGTCAAAGGCGGATTTGCGAAACAGCAAATGATCCAAAAAGTTATGGAACGCATTGTTGACCAAACCATTCCTCAGGTTGTAATCAATAATCCGTACGTAGATTGGAATCCATTTACGAATGAAGTCAAACCGGCTACAGAAAATGATGCCGACGCGCCTGCGCCGGCTGATTTAAAGGTGACCAATGCACCCGAACCTGATACGCGGTACGTAACATTATTAAATGATTTCCTTGCCGCAAAGAAGGCGGACCCATATTCACCGACAGCGCCAACTCTTATAAAACGAAGATTTGATATCAACCGTGAAATTCCTGAAGAACGCATGCAAGCTATGCTTGAACAAGTTCTTTCATCGCCAATGGTTGAAAAAGTGGCTAAAATTATTAAAAAACGCCTGAATCGTCCGCTTGAACCATTTGATATTTGGTATAACGGATTTAAGCCGCAAGGGAAATACACACCCGAACAATTAGATTCCATTGTTGCTGCGAAGTATCCCACTGCCGATGCATACAAAAATGATATACCCAGCCTTTTAGTAAAATTGGGCTTCTCGAAAGAGAAGGCTGATTATGTGGCGAACAATATTATAGTTGACCCTGCACGCGGATCTGGACATGCGTTAGGAGCAGGGATGCGCTCTGAGAAAGCCCATCTTCGTACACGTGTCGAAAAATCAGGCATGAATTATAAAGGCTACAATATTGCGGTTCATGAAATGGGTCATAACGTTGAACAAACTTTTTCGTTGAATGATATTGACCATACGTTACTCAATGGCGTTCCAAACACAGCTTTTACAGAAGCATTAGCATTTGTGTTTCAGGGACACGACCTTGAACTTTTAGGGTTAACTGCTCCAGATCCACAAACAGAAGCTGTAACAACATTGAACGATTTTTGGATGACATACGAAATTGCCGGAGTAGCCCTTGTTGATATGGGTGTTTGGCATTGGATGTACGACCATCCCACAGCCACGGCGGCAGAGTTGAAGGTTGCAACAATTCAACTTTCAAAAGATGTTTGGAATAAATATTATGCACCTGTCATGAAGACAAAAGATGTTACGTTGCTTGGTATTTATTCCCACATGATCCATTCATTTTTGTATCTTCCCGATTATCCGATCGGGCATTTGATTGCTTTCCAAATTGAAGAACAAATGAAAAAAGCCGGAAGCATCGCACTTGAAATTTGGATGAAGAATGCAACCGGAGCGCCGGTTGGAGCTGAAGCATTACTTTCTGCAACAGAAAATGCGTTGAAACAAATATCGAAGTAAGTGTGATAAAAAAAAGAATTAAAAAAGAAAGCCGATTCCTATTAAGGGAATCGGCTTTTTAATTTTAAAAGAAAATAATCATCAGCGATGGATATTACACCCATCGCTTGATAATTTACTTAATCAACATCATTCTCTTCACATCGGTAAATGTCTGGGCAGCGCCGTTTTCATTAACAGTTTGAACATTCAGACGATAGAAATATATACCGCTTGTAAGATTTGAAGCATCAAATGTTACATCGTATTCACCGCTTTCATATTGTTCATTGTTAATTAACGTAGTGACTTCCTGCCCTAACATATTGAAAACCTTAATAGTTACAACACCGGGGTTACTCAATTCAAACGACAAATTAGTTGTCGGATTGAACGGGTTGGGGTAGTTTTGATGCAAAGCAAATGTTGAAGGCGTTGTATTGCTAAGTTCTTGCCCATCATTGAAAATAACAGGAGCTACACCGGGTTTCGGACGAATTTGAGCAGAAGTACTGCCTGCAAGATATAAAGAAGTCAATTGCGTTTTTGTACCGAAACTGAGTGTATCTATGGTGTATGGGTAATTTGCGTATGCTCCATTAATTAAGTGAAGCAAGTCATACAATTCTGAAAGTGTGAAAGCTCCCACTGAGGTAGGAGTTAAACATGAGAGCGTAGTATCAGCAATAGCGGATATTTGACCAATAAGTTGATGATGGAATACACTACCGGAATTGGAATATTCTTCTTCGCCTAACCCTACCGGGAATTTCTGTGTAGCACTTGCCGCGATATTAAGTTTCAATATGAGGGCTTCTGCAAATAATTTATTGCTGGATATCTTCGGTGACAACGAATTCACTTGTTTACTGAATAGTTTTTTACCGAGCGAATCTAAACAGCGTGCAGTTCCCGTGTGATACTGCGTTTTATATACCATTGAGGCAAGGACGTCAGAATACTTTTTCATCAGCACTGAATTTCCTCCCTTCGCTCCTTGTGGAACGCCGATTAATAATCCGTTTGCGAAATAGGGTGTCGTTTGTCCGAAGCCTTTCGGGAAGAGTTCTTCCCCAACATTGACAAGATTCGGCATTGGTAAACCGGGTTTATTAAGTTTGTACATTGCCGGATCTTTCACCATTACAGGTTTTGCTGTACCCCATTTATATTTTAATGCCATGGCTTTTCCCTTATCGCCCACGCCATCAATTTGAATACTATCGCCCGGGTTTACTGTGGAAAGTGTATCAGTTATTTTTTTGCCATTGATAGTTGCAAGGGTATCGGTTTTTCCACTACCTCGAGTTATAGCGCCTTTAACATTCATTCCAAAATCAAGAAGAAGAATATTGCTTGAACTGGCAACAGAAAGACTCATTTGAAAATTAACTTTATCTGCTTTTCTTTTTACGGCAACACGCTTGCCTGCCGGAGTTGCAGAGTTTGCCCAATCCTCATAAGAGGCTGTTCGCCTTGTCCCACCGGTAAGGCTTTGTTGTTGTGAAAAAGAGATTGAATGTAATGAAATGTAAAGTAGTGCAAGAAAAAGTACACCACTAATGTTGTAACGGGAGAGAGAGTGAGAGGATAAAAGCCCTGTTTTAGCTTTTTGTGGTTCCCCTACGGTTTTTGAAGATTTAAGAACAATGCTCATTATAACTCCTTAAATTGGATAAATAACAATAAATTTTACTGATGATAAGAAATATA
>OBEQ010255467.1_pt1 | contig 16940 bp, 15 predicted proteins | sample 1670901 | NCBI WGS metagenome assembly OBEQ01 (sample SAMEA104232315, study PRJEB22302) | groundwater metagenome | biome: forest; feature: aquifer; material: groundwater | place: USA | collected 2011-08-07 | depth 5.4 m
GCCTTGACGAGATTTTCGGCTTCGCGCATCACTTCGCCGATGTCGCGGCTGACCAGATCGCCGCGCATGGACGGGATGATGCAGAAGCTGCAACGATGGTTGCAGCCTTCGGAAATTTTCAGATAGGCGTAGTGCTTGGGCGTGAGCTTGATGCCTTGCGGCGGCACCAGATCGGTATAGGGGTCGTGCGGTTTGGGCAGGTGCTGATGCACGTGCTGCATCACTTCACCGAGCGCGTGCGGGCCGGTGACGGCGAGCACTTTGGGGTGCACGGCTTGTATCAGCCCTTGCCCGTCGGCACCCTTCTTCGCACCGAGGCAGCCGGTGACGATCACCTTGCCGTTTTCTTCCAGCGCTTCGCCGATGGCGTCGAGCGATTCCTGCACAGCGTCGTCAATGAAGCCGCAGGTGTTGACGACCACCAGATCGGCGCCCTGATAGGTGGGCGCAATCGCGTAGCCTTCGGCGCGCAGCTGGGTGAGGATTTGTTCGGAATCGACGAGTGCCTTGGGGCAACCCAAAGACACAAAACCGACTTTGGGTGAGGTATCTGCTTTCATGCTTACTTCTTGTCGGCGGGAGGCGGGGTAAAGGGAAATGCAGTGAACATGGTGCGGGCCTGATCCTGCATTTGATCCTGCATCTGCACGAACATGTTTTTGCTCTGTTCGATGTAGTTGGTCATCATGTTCTGGATCATCGGCGTTTGCACATTGAGGTATTGCGTCCACATTTCGGGATTGGCCATTGCATTACTGTCCAGCAGGGTTTTGGATTGTTCCTGCATGCTGCCCTGGATGTCGATGAAAGCCTGAATGTTTTTTTCCAGATAGGAACCCATCATGCCCTGCATCGCGTGGCCGTAGAAGCGGATGATTTGCGCCAGCATGTCGGACGAAAACATCGGCACACCGCCACCCTCTTCTTCCAGAATGATTTGCAGCAGAATGCTGCGCGTCAGATCATCATTCGACTTGGCATCCACCACGATGAATTCTTCCTGGCTCAGCACCAGCGCCTTGACGTCGTGCAGGGTGATGTAGGCACTGGTCTGCGTGTCGTAGAGACGGCGGTTGGGGTATTTCTTGATCGTGCGTTTTGCGGCCATGTGAACATCCATCCTCAATGTTGATGCAGTAAACCCGGATATTCATTGGCCCGGTTTCGCGAGCAAGGAGACCACGCTCACGCAACCAGCGCTGTTCCCTCATCCCTAGCCCTTCTCCCGGGGGGAGTAGGGAACTAAAAGCCCCTCTCCTTCGGGAGAGGGGTTGGGGTGAGGGAACAGCACAAAGCCTGGCGCACATGCCGGAATCATTCCGGTCTAATGAACAATCTGGGATAAAACAAGGGGCTATGGTACGCCATAGCCCCTTGTCCGTACAACCGAACCTTCAACCCATGTGCAAACCACCGTTGACCGAAAAATCGGCCCCGGTGGAAAACCCTGCTTCGTCGCTGGCGAGCCAGCCGATGATGGAGGCAATCTCTTCTGGTTCACCCAGACGTTTGACGGGAATCGTGGCAACGATCTTGTCCAGCACGTCGGGGCGAATCGACTTGACCATTTCGGTGCCGATGTAGCCCGGCGATACTGTGTTCACCGTGACGCCCTTGCCTGCTACTTCCTGCGCCAGCGCCATCGTGAAGCCGTGCAGACCGGCCTTGGCCGTGGAGTAGTTGGTCTGACCGAACTGTCCTTTCTGACCATTCACAGAAGAAATGTTGATGATGCGGCCCCAGCCTTTTTCCACCATGTCGTCGATCACCTGCTTGGTGACGTAAAACAGGCTGTTCAGATTGGTGTCGATCACCGCGTGCCAATCTTCCTGGGTCATCTTGCGAAACATGCCGTCGCGTGTGATCCCGGCGTTGTTGACCAGCACATCGACCGAGCCGTGCTCGGCCTTCACCTTCTCGAACGCGGCCTTGGTCGAGTCCCAATCCGACACGTTACCCTCGGAGGCATAGACATCGAACCCCTGAGCGCGCATGTCGGCGATCCAGCCATTCTTGCGTTGTGAATTGGGGCCGCAGCCAGCAATTACCTTGTAGCCCATCTGGCAGAGTTTTTTGCAGATGGGAGTACCGATGCCACCCATACCACCGGTTACATAAGCCACTCTTTGCGTCATGATTTTTTCTCCGTGATTCAGTCGGCGCTCGGCTGTCGGCGGTCAACAGCTTTGTGCCTCGTTTTTGATTTCTCTTGCAGCTGCCGACCGCCGACAGCCAACCGCCTACTGTCGTTCCACTGCCAACGCCACGCCCATGCCACCGCCGATGCACAGTGAAGCGAGACCTTTTTTGGCATCGCGTTTCTGCATTTCATGCAACAGGCTCACCAGCACGCGGCAACCGGACGCGCCAATCGGATGGCCGATCGCAATCGCGCCACCGTTGACGTTGATCTTGCTCGTGTCCCAACCCATCTCCTTGTTGACGGCGCAGGCTTGCGCGGCGAAGGCTTCATTGATCTCCATCAGGTCGAGGTCGCTCGGTTTCCAGCCTGCTTTTTCCAGGCACAGGCGTGAGGCCGGGACGGGGCCCATGCCCATGATTTTCGGATCGAGCGCAGCCACGGCGTAAGCCTTGATGGTCGCCAGCGGTTTCAAACCCAGTTCGGCAGCCTTGGCGGCCGACATCACCACCACGGCAGCCGCACCATCGTTGATGCCGGACGCATTCGCGGCAGTAACGCTACCGGCCTTGTCGAACGCGGGCTTCAAGCTGGACAGCGCATCATAGGTGGCACCGTTGCGAATAAACTCATCCTGATCGAACGCGACCGGATCGCCCTTGCGTTGCGGAATCAGTACGGGAATGATTTCATCCTTGAACTTGCCGGCTTTTTGCGCGGCTTCGGCCTTGTTTTGCGAAGCGACTGCGAATTCATCTTGCTGGGTGCGCGAAATGTCGTATTGCTTGGCGACGTTCTCGGCGGTGATCCCCATGTGATACTGGTTATACACATCCCACAGACCATCGTTGACCATGCTGTCGATCAGCTTGGCATCGCCCATGCGGAAACCGTCACGCGAACCGTTCAGCACATGTGGTGCGGCGCTCATGTTTTCCTGACCGCCGGCAATCACGATCTCGGCATCGCCGCAGGCCACTGCCTGTGCGGCCAGCATCACGGCTTTCAGGCCGGAGCCGCAGACGACGTTGATCGTCATGCCGGGTACTTCCACTGGCAAGCCCGCCTTGATCACGGCCTGGCGCGCCGGGTTCTGTCCCACGCCTGCAGTCAGCACCTGACCGAGAATCACCTCGGAAATCTGCTCGGGCTTGATCCCGGTTTTGTCCAGCAAACCCTTGATGACGATCGCCCCCAGCTCGGACGCAGGCAGCTTGGCCAGGCTGCCACCGAATTTACCTACGGCCGTGCGGCCCGCGGCCACAATCACTACTTCAGTCATGATTCCCTCCTGCAAATAAAATTCATGTTCACTCAGGCACGCACCTTCACGTACCGTCCCGGCGCCGGTTCGATCGGCTTGAAACCGCGTCCACCCAACTTCTTCGGCGCATCCACCGGCGCACCGGCGTGCGCCTGCAACCAGGTCGCCCAATCGTTCCACCAACTGCCCTTATGCTCGACCGCCTCAGCCATCCAGCCATCGGCGGTGGCTGGGAGTTGCACATTGACCCCACTAACCCAATAACTGCGCTTGTTCTTCGACGCCGGATTGACCACGCCAGCAATATGCCCGCTCGCACCGAGGACAAAACGGATCTTGTCCGGGGCAGATTCGGCGCCAATGTTCGCCTCGGCCGCTGCGGGAAACTGTGCGATCAGTCTAGTTGAGGCGTAAGCACTCTGCCAGGGCACGATGTGATCCTCGCGCGCAGCCATGATATAGGTCGGCACATTGATGCGGCCGAAATCCACCGGAACCCCGCAGGATTTCACCTTGCCGGGCACTTTCAGATTATTTTCCAGATAGGTGTTGCGCAGATACCAGCAAAACATCGGCCCCGGCAGATTAGTGCTGTCCGAATTCCAGTAGAGCAGATCGAACGGCGGCGGGCTTTCGCCCTTGAGATAATTCTTGACGACGTAGTTCCACACCAGATCGTTCGAGCGCAGGCTGGCAAACGCTGCGGCCAGTTCGCGTCCGGGCAGCAGACCGCCCGCCGCGAGCGATTTTTCGCGCATCTGGACACTCGCCTCGTCGATATACACATCCAGGATGCCGGAGTCGCTGAAATCGAGCAGCGTAGTCAGAAAGGTGATGCTCTCGACCAGCTTCTGCTGGCGCGCTTCCAGTACCGCCACCGCAGTTGCCAGCAAAGTGCCGCCCACGCAAAAACCGAGGGTGTTGATGGTCGGCTGGCCCGAGATGGCCTTGACCGTACGAATCGCTTCGATGACGCCTTCTTCAATGTAATCGTCCCAGCCCAGTTTCGCGTGTTGCTCGCCGGGATTGCACCAGGAGACGAGGAAGGTGGTATTGCCCTGCTCGACGGAAAAACGTGCCAGTGAATTCTCCGGCTGCAGGTCGAGAATGTAGAACTTGTTGATGCACGGCGGCACAATCAGCAAGGGTCGGCTACCAACTTTTTCAGTCGTCGGGCTGTACTGAATCAGCTGGAACAGTTCGTTCTCAAACACCACCGCACCCGGCGTGGTCGCCACATTGCGACCGACCTCAAACTTGCTCTCGTCGGTTTGCGAGATATGCCCCTGACGGATGTCGTGCAGCAAGTTTTCCATGCCCTGCAACAGGCTCTCGCCCTTGCTCTCGATGATTTTCTTTTGCGCTTCGGGGTTGGTGACCAGATAGTTGGCGGGCGAGGCGGCGTCGATCCATTGTTGAACCGCAAAACGAATTTTTCCTTTCGTCTTCGGTTCAGCCTCGACCGCTTCGGCCAGCTGCATCAGTGTCTTCGCATAGAGCAGATAGAGCGAAGTGTTGAACTCGTAGAAGCCGTTGTCGTTCCATTCCTGCGCCGCAAAACGACGATCCTGACCGGGGATAAAGGTTTTTTGCAGTGCATTGGCGCTGGCGCTCAGTGCGGATTGCCATAACTGCGCCAGTGCCTGGGTATATTCGTTTTGAATTACGGCCAGTTTTTCCGGCGCGATCTGGATCGGCCCATCGGCCAGATTTTGGAACTGGCGCAGCAGATCGGGCTGCGACATTTTTTCCAGCAGCCCCATCCAGTTGGGCAGGCCGTGCATGCTGCCGGCGCCGTTGAGCGTCGGCCACGCCAGCCCGGGCGCTACGCCGGAGGGCGGGGTTGCGGCGGCATTCTGGGATAGCTTGGAAACGGTGTTCTGCCAGGCTTGCAGGGTCGCCTGAAACATTCCTTGCCAGGCGTCAGTCCATTCGTTGCGGGGGTTTTGCATTGATTTAACCAGATAGCGAGACGGCAGGAAGGCTTTATGTGCACTGCACAATTCTGGGTGGATTGTGCAGTGCGCACCGTCGGCTGTCAACTCGAATCAAGCGCAAATCAACTGTTGGAAATCCGTGTTTTTCCGCGCATCGCTACTGGCGTTCCCAGATTTCGCGCAACCCTTGTCTGACTGGCTGCTGCTGTTCCGGCGGCAAGTGCGCCGTGATCAGGAAAACAAATTCCCCCCAGGTCTGCGCCAGCGCATTGCTGCGTTCGACCAGCAATTTTCCCATCGGGCCGATCTGGTCACACACCAGACGTTCTGCCCGGCGAACCAAGCGGTCGCGTACCTTACCCGGGTCTGGCATGGCGTCCGGCGTGCTCATGGCTGCCTCTTGCCAACCATGTCCATGGCAATCTTGAGACTGCGGTGCAGACGATTGACGGCCTTGCGCACCGTGGTCAATTCATCGCTACCCTGCTCGGAAAACTCTGGAATATCCTGCACGCCTTGACTGATGCGTTCCACCTGATCGGCGAGCAGGCGCAACGGCCGCACCACCAGCAGATCCAGCATCAGGTTGAGTAGCAACAAAATCACGGCAAATGTGCCTGCCATCGTCACCAGGAAGGTGTTCAATGCCTGCGTGGCATGCGCATAAGGAACGCGTGTCGGCACGGTCACGACTTGTGCACCGACGACCTCATTGAGCGTCCAGCCAAACCCGCCTACCAACCCATAGCTGCCCACCAGTCCGGCAGGTGCCATTTCGGGGGAAGTGTGACAGGCCAGACATTTGGCGTCCTGAATGCGGATCGGCCGCGCCAAATAGAGTACCGGCTCGGCCAGATCGTCGCTTCTGCCCGCCAGCTCCTGCAAGTCATCGCGAGCGCGAAACTGGTTAACCAGCGAGGCTTCCCAGTCCTGGGCGCGATCGCGCGGGTTGGTCGGGTTGAGGGTGGCGTCACGATAGATATAGCCAGGGTATTTTTTCTGGATGGTCTGATAAATTTCGGCCACCGCAAAGCTGGGCACCGTTTGCGGCACGAATTTACCGTCGCGCACCGATTCCAGATGCGGCGTGATGTGCGTCGAGGTGTAGCTGCGCACCGCCGCTGCGGATTCCATGATCAAACCAGCCTGACGCAGCACTTCATCCTCGGCGTTACGGTACAGCGTGCTGCGCGCCACCCAACCCGCCACCAGCAAGGCTGCGGCAAACACAAACAACATCACCAGATTGAATTTGATACGCAGGCCCATGACGTGTCACTTCCTAAGATAAAGGTTCGATCCAGATACAACTGGCCATCCGCCCCGTATCCGCATCGCGGCGGAACGAGTAGAAGCGCCCTGCCTCACTATACGTACAAAGATTCCCGCCAGATGTGCATGAAATGTCAATTTTTTGCAAACGCTGACGTGCCAGCATGGGCAAGTCGGCTCGCCATTTGGCCGGCCCGGTGCGTTGAAAGCAGATCTCTGCCTGCGGATCCAGGGCCATGAATGCAGCGCGCACTTCAGCGCCAACCTCGAAATGCAGCGGCCCAATGGCCGGGCCGAGATAAGCGATTAAATCAGCCTGCGGCAGCGCGCTTCGCATGGCGGCCACGGTATGTTCAACGACCCCGGCCGCCAGACCGCGCCAGCCGGCATGCGCCACCCCGACGGCTCGGCCCAGCCGATCAGCCAACAATACCGGCAGGCAATCGGCGGTACGTACCGCACACACCACGCCGGGCGTGATCGTGAAAACAGCATCGGCCACCGGCGGCTCGACCGACGTTGCCACCGGCAAACGCAGCACTGCCGTACCGTGCACCTGCCTGAGCCAGACCGGCTCGGAGGGCAGCGCATGACGCAGGATTGCCTTGTTCTGCTGCACCGCATCCGGGTGATCGCCGGTGTTGTCCCCCAGATTCAAACCGCCGCCGTCACGCCCCGCATAGTGGCCCAGGCTGACGCCACCATTACGTGTTGTCAGCAAGGCCTTGATCTGCGCGAGTGCGCTCCAGTCAGGGGAAATCCAGTCATGTGTCATGGTCAATCCCCGCCCGGCACAACAGCTTCTGCATATCTTCCGGAAGTGCCTGACGCCACTGGCCGGGCTGTTGCGTGACCGGATGAATCAAACCCAATTGCCAGGCATGCAGAGCTTGCCGGGGAAAAACTTCAGCCAGATTTTTCGTGCCATTTTTCGTGCCATACAGGGGATCGCCCACCAGCGCAAAACCGAGATGTTGCATATGCACCCGTATCTGATGCGTGCGGCCCGTCGCCAGCTTGCATTGCACCAATGTCACCGGCAGGTCTTTGTTGTCCTGACGAAGCGTGCCACCGGCCAAGGGGAGATAGTGGGTCATTGCGGCCTTGCCAGTATTGGCTTTGCATACCGCCATGCGCAGGGGATTACGCGGATCGCGCGCCAGCGGCGCATCGACCGTACCTGCCGTTTTGAGCGCCCCCCACACCAGCGCCAGATATTCGCGTTTAACGGTACGCGCCTGCAACTGGCGCACCAGATCGAGCTGAGCCTGCACCGTGCGCGCCACCACCATCAAGCCGCTGGTGTCCTTGTCCAGCCGATGCACGATCCCGGCACGCGGCACCTGCGCCAGCGCCGCCTCGCGATACAGCAAACCGTTGAGCAAGGTGCCGCTCCAGTTACCGGCTGCCGGGTGCACCACCAGCCCGGCCGGTTTATTGATCACCAGAATAGCGTCATCCTCATGCACCACCTCCAGCGCCATTGACTCGGGCTGAAACGCCGTGTCCTGCGGCAACGGCAATACCGTCACTTGCACCAGTTCACCACCATAGACCTGCGCACGCGCACTGGCGGTACGCCCCTCCAGCGTGACTTGCGCATTGTCGATCCACTGCTGCAAACGGCTGCGTGAATATTCGGGCAGCAATTGCGCCAGCACCTTGTCAAAACGTGCCGGCACCGCCTGCACGGGAACCACAAGATCGAGCAATTCTTCTTCCGTATCGACTTCTGGGGTTTGGATATAATCTGCCAATTCAAAATTCTCAATCACAGGTTGTCCATGCAGACCCAAATAAAACTCCATCAAGGCAGCGCCCCCACACAGGGATTCTGGTTGCGCACGCTGTGTCTGTTGGTCATGGCACTCGGCATGGCAGCCTGCGGCATCTTCACGAACGAACACGACGAAACCGCTGGCTGGTCGGCCGGCAAATTATATGCGGAAGCCCACGATGAAATGAGCAGCGGCAACTGGGAAAAAGCCATCACCCTGCTGGAAAAACTGGAAGCGCGCTACCCCTTTGGACGCTATGCACAACAAGCGCAAATCGAAATCGCCTACGCCCATTACAAAGGCAACGAACAGATACTCGCGCTCGCCGCCGCCGACCGCTTCATCAAATTGCACCCCAATCATCCCAGCCTGGACTATGTGTACTACCTCAAGGGATTGATCAACTTCAATGAACGCATCAGCATTTTCAACTGGCTCGCAAGCCAGGACCTGACCGAGCGCGACCCCAAAGCATCCCACGACGCCTTTGACAGTTTCAAGGAACTGGCGACCCGTTTTCCGGACAGCAAATACACGCCAGACGCCATCTCGCGCATGAAATACCTGGTCAATGCGCTGGCCGCCAGTGATGTCCACGTCGCCCGCTACTACTACCAGCGCGGCGCCTACCTCGCCGCCGCCAACCGCGCCCAAAGCGCCGTCGCGCAATACCAGCAAGCCCCCGCCATCGAAGAAGCCCTGTACATCCTGGTGAAATCCTACGAAGCCCTCAACATGCCCGAACTGCGCGACGACGCCAAACGCGTCCTGGCGCAAAACTTCCCCAACAGCTATTTCGTCACCGGCAAAAAACCACCCGATGCAACGCCCTGGTGGAATTTCTGGGGTGGAATGTTCAAGTAAACCGGTTGGTGGCTGCGGCCTGCAGAGGGCAACGCATGGCTGTACCAAGCAATGCTGCCGATCCACGCAAGGGTCGGGGCCGTCTTCGCGATTGACTCACTTCACTGCGTCGCTCTGCACTGCACGATCCGCCAGAAACGCACACACCTCCGCCGTCTCGCGGCTGCGTTTGAATCCCGGCAGGCTTTGCCAGATCAGGCGGCCGTAGGGTTTGTCCACCAATCGTGTGTCGCCGACCATCAGTACGCCGCGGTCGGTTTCGCTGCGGATCAGGCGACCGGCGCCTTGTTTGAGGGTGATGACGGCTTGCGGGAGCTGGTAATCCATGAAGGGTTTGCCGCCAGCTTTTTCCAGTGCTTGCAAACGTGCGGCAAGCACGGGGTCGTCGGGGGGGGCAAAGGGCAGCTTGTCGATCACGACCAGTGACAATGCTTCGCCAACGACATCCACGCCTTCCCAGAAACTCTGGCTGCCGACCAGAATCGCGTTACCTGCTTTCCTGAATTTTTCCAGCAAGACATTGCGGCTGGCCTGGCCTTGCACCAGCAGCAATCGTTGTTCGTTCTCGTCCTGCGTCGCGAGCCGGTCCTGCAACAGCTCGGCGATCTTGTCCACGGCGCGCAGGGTGGTGCAGAGAAAAAACACGCCGCCTGTTGTCGCTTGCAGCAGCGGCCAGGCGGCGTCGAACAGGGCGGGCAGGTATTCGGGGCTGTGTACGGCGGGCAGGCGCGACGGCACGTAGAGCATGGCTTGATCGGCGTAGTTGAAGGGGCTGCCCCAATAGCCGGTGTGCGCATCTCCCAGGCCGAGTTGCTGGGCGTAGTGGGAAAAATCCTTGCGCACCGCCAGTGTTGCGGAGGTGAACACCCAGCTGCGAGGACGGCCTTCGCGGTGACGACTGAATAGCGGCGCGATGTTCAAGGGGGTGCGATGCAGTTGAATGCCGTATTGGGTGGTTTCGACCCAGCGAATCTGCTCGCCCTGCTCTGCCGTTGCAGGTTGATCCTGCCATTGCGTCCACAAAGCCTGCAATTCGAGGCCGCGTTGATAGCACAGGGCGAGCTGTTCGGCCCGCACGGCCTGGCTTTCGAGGGCTTGCAGCAGTGCGGCAAGTTTTTCGCGCACCTCGGTCAAACGCTCGCTGAACACCTGCGGTTGGGGAATGGCATCCTGGGTCCAACGACCGTTGCCGCCGCCGAAATGCAGACGCCATTCGCGCACCGCGTGTTCGAGTTGCGCGGTGAGCGCAGTCCAGTCGGCGCCATCGCGCGCATGGGCACGCCCTTCCACCAGCGTGTCGCGCAATAGATCGAGGAGTTGGCCGCTGCTGATCGTGACGCCGAAGAAATGGGTGGCGGTGTCGGGCAACTGATGCGCTTCGTCAAAGATGATGGTGTTGGCCGCTGGCAGCAACTCGGCCACACCGCCGTCACGCAGCGCCAGATCGGCGAAGAACAGGTGGTGGTTGACCACCACCACATCGGCATCCTGCGCTTCCTTGCGCGCTTTCAGAACAAAGCAATCCTTGTAGTGTTGACAATTCTGGCCGAGACAGTTTTCGCGTGTCGAGGTCACGTGACTCCACACCGAAGCATCTTCCGGTACACCGGATTCGGCCTTGTCGCCGGTCTGCGTGACGCGGGCAAACCAGGCGATGCGTTTCAAATGTTCGGCATCGCGTTTGGATGCAAACTGCCCTTCGGTTTGCGCACGTGCAAAATAATGGTGACAGAGATAATTGGCGCGTCCCTTGAGCAATGCGGTAGTGACGGGCACGCCGAGGGCAGCGCGCACGCGCGGCAGATCGCGCTCGAACAACTGGTCTTGCAGGGTCTTGGTGCCGGTGGAGAGAATGACCTTGCCACCCCACAGCAGACTGGGCACGAGGTAGGCGAAGGTTTTGCCGGTGCCGGTGCCGGCTTCGGCGATCAAAGCTTGATTCTGCTCCAGAGCCTGCGCGATTTTCTGCGCCATTTCCAGTTGCTGGGCGCGCGGACGATAGTCGCCGATGGCATGGGCCAGTGTGCCGTCGCTGGCAAACACCTGTTCCAGCATGGCGATTTTTTCTGCACTCAGAGATACGTCTGAATCAGTGCTCAATCAGTTCAACCTTTAACCAGATACTGTTTTCCATCTGTCCGTCGCGTCGCGCGGTGGAGAGAATGCCGGATTGCTGCTGCGCGCTGGATTGATTCGTCCCCGCCAGCTCGACCCACTCGCCTAGCGGGACTTCAATCACGGTCGCTGCCTGCTGTTGCGCAATCACGGGCTGACCATTGACATAGGTTTGCACCTGCGCGCGCTGCGGGTTGATTTCGAGCCAGACCCGCTGACCGCGCAACTGCGGGCTGACACTGAAGCCTGAACCGACGTTGACATACTGCTGACCGGACACGACCGCTACACGACCCGGCAGCGTCACCACTTGCACAGTGCGGTAAGGCACCGCGCTGCCACTGTTGATCCACGCCTGCCCGCCTTCCATCACGCGAATTTGCTGGGTCTGATTTTGCTGGCGCGCCGTGCGCGTATCGACCACAGTGCCATCGCCGCTCACGCGTGTACGCGTCCCGCCCTCGATGCGGATATTGGCTGCGGTTTCCTGACGTTGTTCATCGCCCGTCAGACCAAAACGCACCTGTACCATCAATTGCCGCACCGGCGTGTCAATCCGGGTCAGCAGAGTGCGAATCTGCGCCAGTGTGTCCGGGTGCACCCGCACAATCAGGTTGTAACCCTGTCCGGTGATGGCTTCGTCACTGGCAATCAGCGGCTGCAAAATCGGGATCACCTGCGCAGCCGGACGGTAGCGCAAGGCGATGACCTCGATCGTGGTCTGCGCCTCAGCCATCAGGGACCCAAACAGCAGCCCGAGAAACAGGAACAACACCAGCATTCTTTTAAACATGGCTCACCGAAAGTTACGCCGGGATATCCGGGGTGAGTTGCTGCTGCAACAGGAGGATGGTGTCTTTCAACTGCAATTTGCGTTTTTTCAGGCGGCGCAGCTGCAACTCATCGCGCACCGGTTCCAGCACCAGGCGTTCGATCACCTGATCAAGATCACGGTGCTCCACCTGTAATTCGATCAGGCGCTGCTCAATCATTGTCATATCCCCGGCTTGGCGCATGGTCAATTCGCACAATCATCAAAACCGCAATGATAGAATGCCAACGGTTAAATCTCTAGCGCAATTCTCCTGCAAATTTACGCCGTGCAGCCTACGCCCCCCAACGCCGTCACACCAGAACCACTGCTGTACCGCCTGCAAGCCTGTACTGCGCAGCATCTGGGCGACCGCGCCGAACAGCAGGATCGCGTCATGATCATGGCCAGCCCGCGCGACAAGCGCACTGCGTTGGCGGTGATTGCCGACGGCATGGGTGGCAAGACGGGCGGCGCACTGGCTGCGCAACAGGTGATCACCACCACCAAAACTCTGTTCGCCGATTTCAACCCCAACACCGATCATCCCGAAGAATTCCTGCGGCAGATTGCGCAGGAAGCGCATACGGTGATCAAGCTCACCGCTTTCTCCAGTGAAAAAGAACCTCACAGCACCATGGTGCTGCTGCTGGTGCAACCCGATCGGGTGGACTGGGCACACGTCGGCGACAGCCGTCTTTACTACTTCCGTCAGGACAAGCTTGCCTACCGCACCACCGATCATTCCTTTGCCGAAATGATGGCGCGCGAAAATCATGCCACCAAACACGACGCGCGCCTGCATCGCCTCAACAACGTTCTGACCAGCGCGCTTGGTTCGCAAAAAGATCCGGAGATCACGCTCGGCGCCTCCGATAACCCGCAGCCCGGCGACCATTATCTGCTCTGCACCGATGGACTATGGGGCCACTTTACCGAAACAGAACTGGGCACCACGATCCAGCGTTACGCCCCGCGCGAAGCCTGCGAACTCTTCATCAACACTGCGCACAAACGCGCGCAGGGCCATGGGGATAATTGTTCGCTGGCGATTATCAAACTGGTCAAGCCGGAATAATTCCGTAGCGATTAAGGTTTCTTGTTGGCGATCTCGACTACGTGTTTGTCGCGCTCTGCGATCTTGCGTTCGGTCTTGCGGGTTTTTTCTGCGTATGCATGGCTGTTTTCTTCTGCCTGCGCTGCCTGTTTCTTTTGGTCTGCCGCGCGCTGGTCGATATTCCTTTGCGTTTGCGCATGTTTTTCCTGCGCCTTGACAACACGGTCTCCCTGACCATTCAAACGCTCCGCCTGCGCCTGTTCATGGACCTTGCGTTTTTCTGCCTGAGCGGCAGCATCGGTCTGGTGCTGCGGCAGCTTGGCGGCCTCGGCAGCGCGACGCGTCGCCAGTGATGTTTCCTTGTCGGCAGCAGCTTGCTGACGGTCAAAATGATCGGCTTCATGTTCAACGCGCGCGATGGCATTCTTGGCATCGCGATAGGACTGCGCTGCCTGATCAAGGCAGCGCGCGGCAAAGAATTTTTTGTAGCAGGCATTCTGACGCACGGCGTAGTCGTGCTCCAGTTGCTGTTTGAGCGCCGGCAGCCGTGCCTTGGCCTGTCCGGATTGCGTCGTGGACTGGATCGAATCCGGTGGAAAATCGCGCTGCAACTGTGTGACGCCGGGCTGCGCCAGCTCCGCCGCCGACACGCCCAGCGACAGGGTCAGCAGCACGCTGCACAACCATGTCAATGGTCGGCAAAAACGTCTGCACGAAAAGATGCGGTGGTCGCGCACGGCGTCAGGCGGGCAGTTCAAGTGTGGCAAAATGCGCGTCCTCTTTAGGCAAGTTCGCAAGGCAAGATCGGAAAATGCAAGATATCACAGCAGCTCGCATCAATAGCCGGATTATCCCTCAAATCGCCACCGAAATCGGTGCCAAACCCGCGCAGGTCGAGGCCGCCGCCGCCCTGCTCGATGAAGGCGCAACAGTGCCCTTCATCGCCCGCTACCGCAAGGAAGCCACCGGCGGGTTGGACGATACGCAATTGCGTCTGCTGGAAGAACGCCTGCTCTATCTGCGCGAACTGGAAGAACGGCGGGCGACCGTGCTCGCCAGCATCACCGAGCAAGACAAACTGACGCCGGAGTTGCAACAGCAGATCGAGCAAGCTGACACCAAGCAAGCCCTGGAAGATTTGTATCTGCCCTACAAACCGAAGCGCCGCACGCGCGCGCAGATTGCCCGCGAAGCTGGCCTCGAACCGCTGGCGCAGGCACTGCTCGCCGATCCGACGCTCACGCCCGCCAGCGAAGCGGAAAAGTATTTCAATGCCGAAGCCGGCATCAACGATAGCAAGGCGGCGCTCGATGGCGCGCGCGACATTCTGTGCGAACAGTTTGCCGAAACCGCTGCCCTGCTCGGCACCTTGCGCGACACCTTGTGGAATCAAGGCGTGGTGACGGCCAGCGTGATCGAAGAGAAACGCGCCGAGGGCGAAAAATTCCGCGACTACTTTGAGTTTTCCGAAACCATTCGCAGCATTCCTTCTCATCGCGCACTGGCGCTGCTGCGCGGCCGCAATGCCGGTGTGCTGATGCTCAAGCTCGATCTGGAAGAATCTTTGGCGACGCAAACGCCGCATCCGTGTATTGCAAAGATCGCCGCCTATTTTCAGATTACCCAGCGCGGCCGACCCGCCGATGCCTGGCTGTTGGAAGCCTGCCGCTGGTGCTGGCGGGTGAAGGCGCATGCGCAACTGGAAGGTGAGTTGATCGCACGCCTGCGTGAAGCGGCCGAACTGGAAGCCATCAAGGTATTCGGCCGCAATCTGAAGGATTTGCTGCTGGCCGCCCCGGCCGGACCGAAAGCGGTGATGGGGCTGGACCCCGGCATCCGCACGGGCGTGAAAGTGGCGGTGGTCGATGCCACCGGCAAACTGCTCGACACCACCACGATTTATCCGCATGAACCGCGCAACCAGTGGGCGCAGTCGATTGCCGTGCTGGCGGCGTTGACGGAAAAACATGGCGTGCGGTTGATTGCCATCGGCAATGGCACTGCCTCGCGCGAGACCGACAAACTGGCCGCTGATCTGATCAAACAGACCACGCAATTCGGCCTGACGAAAATCGTCGTCAGCGAAGCGGGCGCCTCGATCTATTCCGCCTCCGAACTGGCCGCGAAGGAATTCCCCGATCTCGATGTCAGCCTGCGCGGCGCGGTATCCATCGCACGCCGACTGCAAGATCCGCTGGCCGAGTTGGTGAAGATTGATCCGAAATCCATCGGCGTCGGTCAGTATCAGCACGATATCAACCAGCGTGAACTGGCGCGTGCGCTCGATGCCATCGTGGAAGATTGCGTGAACGCGGTCGGGGTTGACGTCAACACGGCATCGGCTGCGCTGTTAGCACGCGTTTCCGGCTTGAACACGATCCTGGCGAAAAACCTGGTGGACTATCGCGAACAGCATGGCGCCTATGCGTCACGCGATGCTCTGAAGAAAGTGCCGCGCCTGGGCGACAAAACGTTTGAACAAGCCGCTGGATTCCTGCGCGTCAATCAGGGCGACAACCCGCTCGATCGCTCCGCCGTGCACCCGGAAGCCTATCCCGTTGTGCACCGCATTTTACAAAAGCTGGGCAAGCCGATGCCGGATGTGATGGGCAACAAGGATGTGTTAAAGGCACTCGCGCCGGCTCAGTTCACCGACGAACGTTTCGGCCTGCCGACCGTGCAGGACATTCTGCTGGAGCTGGAAAAACCCGGCCGCGATCCGCGCCCGGAATTCAAAACTGCAGCGTTCCGTGAAGGTGTCGAAAAACTGTCCGACCTGCTGCCGGGTATGGTGCTGGAAGGCGTGGTCACCAATGTCGCCAACTTCGGCGCCTTTGTTGACATTGGCGTGCATCAGGATGGGCTGGTACATATTTCAGCGCTGGCAGGAAAATTCGTCAAGGATCCGCACGACGTCGTCAAGGCCGGTGATCTGGTGAAGGTCAAGGTGCTGGAAGTTGATCTCCCGCGCAAGCGCATTGCGCTGTCAATGCGCTTAAACGATGACGCCGTGCCCGGCAAAGCGACGGAAAATACCGGGCGCACGCCGGGCGCGCAGGCAAACAACAGGAAGCTTGCAAATTCTGCCGCGCACCTGCAAACTCGTGCCCCATCCGGTGCCATGGCGGAAGCCTTTGCCAAGCTTGGAAAACGTTAAATCCATTAAGTCCGTTACATCGGTTACATCAAAATTCAATAGATTGGTTGACAGGGAAATCGCATGAAAAACATCAAGGTCATCGGCGTTGCTGTCGCCGTCGCAGCATTACTCGTGGTCGCGCATCTGGGCGCGAGCTGGTTGATCGGCCAGCGCATGGAAAGCGCCACCATCGCCCAGCTGGAAAAACTGAAAACTGAAGCGCCCTATCTGAAAGTCATCAGCCAGAAAAACGAATACGGTCTGTTCAGTTCGACCCAGGAAATCATGTTCGGCATCGACTCTGCATGTTTCGATACCGGCCCGAGAGCCCCCGGCGCAGAAGATCCTGCCCCCTCCCTCAAGCAGATCAGCTTCGGCGTGCGCAACGTGATCCAGCATGGACCGATTGTGTTTCGCGACGGTATGCATTTCACCCTGGCTCATGAGCGCGGTGAGCTGATTCTGCCCCCTGATGCGCAGCAACATCTCAAAGCGGCCTTCGGCGATCAAGCAATCCTATCGTGGCACGGCACGGTTGGTTTCACGGGCACCCATGATCTGAC
>OBEQ011060051.1_pt1 | contig 16940 bp, 20 predicted proteins | sample 1670901 | NCBI WGS metagenome assembly OBEQ01 (sample SAMEA104232315, study PRJEB22302) | groundwater metagenome | biome: forest; feature: aquifer; material: groundwater | place: USA | collected 2011-08-07 | depth 5.4 m
ATGGCATCTGCCTCGACGCCGAAGGCGCCGTGTGGCTGGCGGCGATCAACCGGCGAGGTTTCTTGCGGGTGAAAGAGGGCGGCGAAGTCACGCACAAGATCGAGACCGGCAAACGCATGGCGATTGCCTGCACCCTGGGCGGCGCCGATGGCCGCACATTCTATGGCTTGACCTATGAGGGTGCATTCAAGGACATTCCCAAGGGGCTGCCGAACTCGCGCATCGAAACGGTGCGGGTGGATGTTGGCGCTTCTGGATCACCGTGAGGGGAAATACACGTAATGAGCTATCCGCTGCAAATTGCCGAACGCGACGAACTGCTCGCCAAGGCGGAATCGATCCGCGAGATCATCGAAGGTGACGCCGAGAAAAGCGAAGCTGACCGCACACTAGCCATGACCTCGGTCAACGCGCTGTATGATAGCGGCCTGTTGAACATGTGCGTTCCGCGTTCACTGGGTGGGCTTGAAGCGGATCCCATGACCCAGACCGAGGTCTATGAGGCGATCAGCGAAATGAACGGTGCGGCGGGCTGGTGCCTGGTCATCGGCGCGACATCGGTTGGCATGCTGGGCGGCATGATCAGCGACGGCGCGCTGGGCGAAGTGTTCAAGGGTGGCCGCATCCCGCGCGCATCGGGGACCGTATTTCCCGCTGGACTGGCCGAGCGGGTTGAAGGCGGATACCGGGTCACGGGCCGGTGGGCGTTCGGCAGCGCCATCCACCATGCGGACTGGGTGACGAGCGGCGCGTTAATCGCCAAAGATGGCGCGCCCATCCGCTCCGCCGACGGCGCGCCGCAAATATGCTCGGTCTGTGTGCCGGCCAAGGATGTGATCATCGAGGATAACTGGTTTTCCAACGGGCTCAAAGGAACCGGCAGCTCGCATTACCGGATCGAGAATGCGTTTGTTCCCGATGATTTTCTGTTGGGGAAAAAACGCCCGCCGCGCGGCGGGCCGCTGTTCCAGTTGCCGACTTACGGATATGTGGCCGCCTGCCATGCGGGGTTCGCGTTGGGCGTGGCCAAACGGGCGATGGCGGAAATCACCTCTATGGCGTCCGGCAAGAAACGCAAATTAACCGGCGTAAAGCTCGACGACCGGGGCGCGTTCCACAAGGAACTGGGCGTCATGGCCTGCAAACTTGCTGGCGCGCGGCTGTTTTCGCTGGATATTTTGAACCGCATGTGGACGGCGCAGAACAAGGGCGCGCGCATGTCGCTGGTGGAATGGGGCGAGTGCCGCGCCGCGATGACCCATGTGACCGAGGTCGCGGCGGAAGTGACCACCTTCGCCTACCGCTATGGTACGGGGGCCGCTCTGTACCAGTCGCATCCATTGCAACGCTGCCTGCGCGACATCTATACCGCCACCCAGCACGGGGTGGTGAGCGATGAAAATTACGAAAGTCTGGGCCTTGCCCTGATCGGCAAGGGAAAATGGGAACCGCTGATCGGCGGCCCTCCCAGGGAGTAACGCTATGGACCCTTGTGGAGGCACAAAAATTGGGGTCATCAAAAATTGGGGTCACAAAAATTGGGGTCAGGTCTTGACATGACAGTTTTACCTCTCGCCCTTGATGATTTTGCTTACCGTTGAATAGTGCAGGTCGGCATGTTTTGCGATCGCGGCCATGCTGTAGCCGTGCTCCAGCGCCTGGCGGATCGCGGCGTTGCGCTGAATTTTATCGTCACGCACCCGCCTGGTGAACAGCGCTGCCAGGCCGGGACGACGCAAATGGCGTTGCGCGCGGGGAATTTCTTTCAGCTCCTGCGCACCTTCCAGAAATGGGCGCATTCGATCTGCGAAGGCGTCCGTGCCCAACAGAACCTGCGCCCGCACCTTGGCCCAGGGCGACGGTTGCGCCATACCCTGCGCTACAAAATCCGCATAATGCTTGCGCGCCGCAGACCGGCGCTTGCCAAACTGCGCCAGCAGCCAGTCGGTGCTGAGCCAGTCCGGGCACGGCGTCATGCCAAGGGTTGCCAGATAAGAACTCCATCTGTAGCGCACAATATTTTTGACCATTCTGGCGCGCAGCGGGTTCAGCACCACATAACGGCACAGTTCCAGCAGATGGCTGTCGCGCTGCACGATAATGGCCTTGTACCGCCCCTGAAACACATGCCCCACGCGCTGATGACGACGGTTGAAGCGCTGAGTATACACGCCGTTTAACTGGCGCATGCCGCGCGCCAGATTGGCGTCGGGTGTCTCAATCAGCAGATGATAGTGATTATCCATCAGGCAATAGGCATGACACAACCAGCCAAATCGCGCCACCACTTCGCCAAGACAGGCCAGAAACATCTCCCTGTCCACAGCATCCAGAAAAATCCCCTCGCGCGCATTGCCACGCGAGGTAAGATGATAAACAGCGCCTGAATATTCGAGCCGGAGGGGACGTGACATGAAGAAAGAACTAGCCCGGAAAAACTGTCATGTCAAGACTTGACCCCTTTTTTGTTCGTGTTCCCACCACCATTTGCCGGCGTCCGGTCTTTGTGCTTCAGATATGGGGTTTATTTATAAATGGCGGTGGGGGCAGTCTACTGATAACTATTCTCCTCACATGATTTTTAATTTCTGCCCTGCCGTGACGAGGCGATATCCGACGTCGTACTCGTCAAGCGCAAGCAGCTCTGAATAGCGACGTTCCCATTGCCCACTTTCGAGGTCATCGGCGAGCACGCGTAAGCCCTGATCGACGTTTCCGATCCTCCAGAAGGAGGAACTGCCGGATCGAATACGCGCGTCGAGATAGGCCATCGGCCGCCGCCAATAAGCATAAAGGAAGCCATCCGTACAATCATGCGGAACCGGAACTGGTGAGATTTGCACCGGCCCCAGCCATTTCTCGTAGTCGGCCATCCTGGGCATTTGCACTTCGTCCAGAACCGTCAATTCCGGGAAATAATCGTTGAGCCAGGCACCCCGTGCAGCAGGATCAAAAGTTAGTAGGACAACTGGCCCACGGGTTACCCGGCGCATTTCGCTGAGGCCCTTTTCCTTGTTCGCCCAGTGATGGACCGTCAGGATTGCCATCGAGCTTTCGAAATGGTCATTGTCGAAAGGCAAGTCTTCCGCCACACCCTGGATGGCTGGAGCCGCAGCCGAATCGCGCTGTCGGATCATTTCTAGTGATGGTTCCAGCGCAGTCACCTGCCGGTCGGCGGGTTCGTACGAGCCCGTTCCCGCACCGACATTCAGGACCGTTCTTGCCTGTCCGAGCGCCTCCGAAATCTTCGCCGCAATTCGCGGATCGGGTCTCCGGAGATTGGAATAGTTGATTCCGATCGTATCGTAGATGGGATGCATGATACTACCGTCTCACCCGCCACCATTTGCCGGAGTGGTGATAGAAGTTGGCCGTCATATCTTCAAACCCTTTCTCGCTAGAAATCCAACACGAAAAATGGGGTCAAGTCTTGACAGAAAAATGGGCTCAAGTCTTGACATGACAGTTTTCGGGTTAAAGCGCATGCTGATCAGCCTCGATTGGTGCGGGGTTTCATGCTAGGCCCATAATGAAGCCCGCCAATCCCAGCTTTTTTTGACCCGAAATTGTTCTGGTCTGCATTTATTTTTTTATCACGCGCGCGTTCAGGGGGATAGCCGTATCTGAAAAACGGCTTTATCCGCAGACCCTTGGTTTGATGGGGAAATGCGGCTTTTGATGCGTTGTTCGCCGTCTGGTTGAAATCGGCATTTGACATGCAAGAACAAAACATGTACAAATTAGCCGGTGGATAAACTGGCAAGTTCGCTTGCGTGTGGCATGGCAAGTGTCGCACCATTGGGGGCATCAATAATGATCGCAAGCATGAGGCAGGTAATGACACGGGTTTTAGAGGGCATACGGGTTCTGGATTTTGGGCGCTATATTGCGGGGCCGTTTTGTTCGGCCTTGCTGGGTGATCTGGGGGCGGATGTCATTCGGATTGAACGGCCCGGCGGTGGTGAGGATCGGCCCGTGTCGCCGGTGGGCAGTGATAAAACCGGCGCGGGTTTTTTACAGGTTAACCGCAACAAGCGCTCCCTGACGCTGAACCCGACCTCACCGCAGGGGCGCGAGATTGTTAAAAAACTGGTGGCGACGGCAGATGTGGTCGTGGCCAATATTCCGCCCCAGGCGCTGGCCGCCATGGGGCTTGATCTGGAAAGCCTGCACGCTATTAATCCGCGTGTGATTCTGACTACCGGGTCGGCGTTCGGGCGTGGCGGGCCGTATAGCGAACGGCTGGGCTTTGACGGGATTGGGCAGGTGATGTCGGGCAATACCTATATGTCGGGTACGCCCGACGGCGGGCCGCATCGCAGTATTTTTCCCTATGTGGATTTTGGCACGGCCACCAATCTGGCGTTCGGCACGCTGGCGGCGTTGATGGCGCGCGAAAAGACGGGCAGGGGGCAAATGGTGGAGGGATCGCTGTTGCGCACGGCGCTGACCATTTCCAATACCTGCCTGATTGAGGAAGACCAGTTGGGTATCGGGCGCAAGCCGCAAGGTAATCGCGGCTTTAACGCGGCGCCGTCGGATATTTTCAAAACCAGGGACGGGTGGATTTTGACGCAGGTGGTCAGCAATGGTTTGTTCAAACGCTGGGCCGGTCTGATGGGCGAGGAAATGTGGATGACCGATCCGCGCTTCAGGGATGATGAATCGCGCGCCGCCAATGGGCATTTGGTCAGTAAACGGATGAATAAATGGGCGGCCAATTACAGCAGCGCCGAGGCGCTGATTTTGCTGGCCGAGGCCAAAATTCCGGCGGGCGAGGTTTTAAGCCCCGCGCAGGCGTTACAGGACCCGCATATTCAGACGATGTTTGTTGAGCAGGAATATCCGACTGTGAAAAAGCCTGCAAAGCTGGTTGGGCCGTCTGCGCTGCTGTCGGATACGCCCGCAGAATTTTATTTGCGGGCGCCCATGGCGGGTGAACATACAGATGAAATTCTGGGAAGCATCGGCTATAGTCAGCATGAAATCGCGGAATTGCGCGAAAAGAACATTGTCTGAGGTGATCGGGCATAAGACCAATAGGGGATAGACCATGGCAGGCAGCGTAAACAAAGTGATTCTGGTGGGCAATCTGGGCGCCGATCCGGAAATTCGCCGTACCCAGGACGGCCGGCCGATTGCCAATTTACGCATCGCGACGTCCGAATCCTGGAAGGACAAAAACACTGGCGAAAAGCGCGAAAAAACCGAATGGCATCGGGTGGTGATTTTCAACGAAGGCCTGTGCCGTGTGGTTGAACAATTTTTGCGCAAGGGGGCCAAGGTCTATCTTGAGGGTCAGTTACAGACACGCAAATGGCAGGATCAGTCTGGTCAAGACAGGTATTCGACTGAAATAGTGCTGCAGGGCTTTAACAGCGTGCTGACCATGCTGGATGGGGCCAATTCTGGTGTGGGCGGTGGTCGCGCACAAGTCAGTGGCGGGCAGCAGGGCGGCGGCTTTTCCGGCGGCGGCGGGCGCGGCGATTATGAAGATATGGGCGCGGGCGGCGGCGACTTTGGCGATTTTGACGACAAGGTTCCGTTTTAGCGGGTTTTGTCAATCCTGAGCGCAGCGAAGAATCCCTCTTTGTTTTAATGAGATCCTTCGCTCTCGCCGCGCAGGTGCTGGCGTAGCGTGTTGCTCAGGATGGCAACGACTCAAAATTATGGGGCTCAATATTAGAGCAAATTGTGACCGGGTTGAAGCAGACCCCCTCCCAACCTCCCCCTTTCAGGGGGAGGAGGAATCCGGTGCAGGGCTCCCTCCCCTTGGAAAGGGCCGGCCCGCTGCGCCAGCGCCCGCGCGGCGAGGGAAGGGATCAACGATGCGCAAGTATACCGGGCCGATCTCAACCTGATCGCAAAACGGTCTAGCGTATCTATGATGGCTTTTTGCGCGCCTCCCGCCGCCGCATCAGTTTGAAAATGCCTTGCGCGCTTGTCAGCGGCCGGGCGCCGGTATGGGCTTCGGCTTCGACAAAGGCGACGCTGCGCGTCAGTTTGGTGACCCGGCTCTGTCCCACAATCCAGTCGCCGGGGCGTGCAATCGACAAAAAATCTGTTGTAAGGCGAACGGTCAGCGCCGTTGATTTGGCGCTGTTCGCCACTGTCAGGCCCATCAGTGCGTCGATGAATGTAACCATCATGCCGCCATGCACGATGCGTGCGGAATTGCAGTGAATGCGCTGGGCGCGAAACGCCCGCCAGCATGTGCCGTCAGCATCGATTTTTTGATACATCTGCCCGTGCGGCGCACTGAAGGGGCTGTTACTGACATAGGATTCCCAGCCCTCCTTCACGAGAGTTTCGCCGGACAGGCTAATGGGCAAATTCGGCACGCTCTTCTGGGGCTGGTTCATTCCACATTACCAAAAATTGGATGAATGATTTTATCGCCGGGGCTTATACCCATTCGTGCGCTTGTGCCACCATTGAGTTCCAGCACCCCGCGCACCGGGCCTTTCGAATTAATCGGGGTTAGCGAGCCAGGCACCGCGCGTTCGGCAATATTGGCAATACTGCCATCCGGTTTGATGAACAGCATATCAAGCGGAATAAGTGTGTCTTTCATCCACATGCTTACGGCCCCGGTTTTCGGGAAATCAAACAGCATGCCGGCATCGGCGGCAAGTTCGCGGCGATGCATTAGCCCAGTGCTGCGGCTTTGCGGGGTGCCGGCAAGCTCAATCATAAAAACCAGATCGCCCTTAGCCGTTCTGATGGTCAGCCGCTGTTCCGCCCCATGCGCCACTACCGGGGCCAGCAAGAATACGAGAATTAAGATTATGCGCTGCATTGCTCTTGATAGCGAAAGCAAAGCCTTGCGTAAATGGCATGGCGCCATCAAAGTTTGATTTCAGCCACCATTTGCCCTTTTGGCCCCTGACCAATACGCACATGCACAGCCTGGCCAGGCTCAATCGTATCCATGCCGCTGCGGCGCAACGTTTCCATATGCAAAAATATGTCCGATTTGCCACCGGCCAAAGTAACGAAACCATAACCACGCACACGGTTAAACCACTTTACCGTCGCCGTCTGATACTCACCAGCAGATTTAAGCACTTGAATATCCGCATCCGGGCGAGGCGCGCGGCTGTGCGCATCAGCTATCGCTGTACTATTATCGATATCGATAACCCGGACGACCTGCCTGCCTTTGGGATATTGGGTAACTTCACAACGGATGGTCGCACCTTGATAGGCGATGTTCATGCCCGACTGCTGCAAACAGGTATGGTGCACAAGCACATCTGGACCACCGCCAGCAGGAACAATAAATCCATATCCCTTTGCCGGATCGAACCACTTAACTGTACCAGTTATTTCCTGGGCAGCCGATTCTTTTTCTTCATTCTTCTCATTATTCATTTTACTGACAGCAATCCCTTGGTAAAGTCCCCCACTCCACCATCTAGAAAATTCTAGCACGAATTTTTGTAATGGCAAATTTGCCTGTAATCTTTCCAACGGTCAGTTTTAGGACGATTATTCTGGGCATGGTTACAGAACCACAGGCGCCAGGATTCCTTTCTGAGCGAAGTGAGGAATAGAATGAAATCGCTAAAGCATAATCTTGGTTTGGGGGCGGCGCTATTTACTTTGTGGATCATGCTATCAGGGCATTTTAGCGCGCTGTTTTTGCTGCTGGGGCTGGCTTCCTCCAGCTTTGTTGTGTGGTTGTCCTCACGCATGCGATTGGGCAGTCAGGATGGCGTGCAAATTCCAAATATTTGGCGCACCCTGCAATATGCCGGATGGCTGATGCGTGAGATATTTATCAGCAATGTTAAAGTTGCACGAATCATCCTTGATCCAAAATTGCCAATCCGTCCGGTTTTATTTTTTGCTCCTGCCGGTCAGAAAACGGATATGGGGCGGGCTATGTTCGCCAACAGCATCACGCTGACCCCGGGAACGATTTCTGTTGAAATCGCGGGGCCAGGAAATCAGATACTTGTGCACGCCTTGCATGAAGATTTGAGCTGGGGAACGGCAAGTTGTGACATGGATGCGCACGTTTGCGCATTGGGTGTCTGAGCATGTTCGCCGCCGCGGCCGCCACATTGCTTATTACGATGGGGATAGCGTTGGCGCGGCTGTTTCTTGGTCCCAGCGTTTATGACCGCGTGCTGGCCGTCAATATGTTCGGCACAAAGATGGTTTTGCTGATTGCCGTGATTGGTTTTTTGACCGGGCGGCCGGACTTTCTGGATATTTCCCTGGTTTATGCATTAATCAATTTTATCAGTACAATCGCGATACTGAAATTTTTCCGCTATTGGACATTGGAGAATCCAGAGGAAAATGATTCCATAATAACAGGAACAAATAAAGCGGGTGCAGAGTAATATGGCATTGCTGCTGGATATTTTAAGCTGGTGTTTAATTCTGCCAGGAAGCGGCTTCCTGCTGATTGGCGCTATTGGTGTTTTACGCATGCCGGATTTTTATACGCGTCTGCACGCAGCGGGCCTGACCGATACGATGGGGGCAAGTTTTTTGGCGGTTGGTCTGCTGCTGCAAACCGGCTTTAACCTGACCGGCCTGAAACTGGTGCTGATGGTTCTGTTTGTCATGATTACATCGCCCATTGCTACCCATGCCCTGATCAATGCAGCCTATACCGCAAAACTTGGGATGGGACGGATTGATGATCGAACCACGGACAGCGCCAAAGGGGAAGAGCTATAGAACATATTATCAATATTACGCTGTTTGCATTCCTGCTTCTCACTGCATTCATGATCATCCGTTTGCGGAATTTATTTGCGGTGGTTATGCTGAGCGGCGTGTTCAGCCTGTTAAGCGCCGGTTTGTTCGTTACGCTTGATGCGGTTGACGTGGCCTTTACCGAAGCCGCTGTCGGAGCCGGTATTACAACGGTGCTGTTTCTTGGGGCGCTGGCGCTGACCGGCCGCATCGAAAAGCCGCAGCAAGGACGTCAATTCATACCCTTGCTGGTAATGATCAGTCTGGCGGCAATGCTGATTTATGGCACAATGGACATGCCGCCTTTTGGGGATGCGGGCGCGCCAATACATCAGCATATCGTGCCTGAATACATCACGGGCACAGAAACCCAGATTGGCATTCCCAATGTGGTCAGCGCTGTTCTGGCCAGTTATCGCGGTTTCGATACACTGGGTGAAACAGGTGTAATTTTTACCGCCGGGGTTGGCGTTATTCTATTGCTGCGGGCCGGTTTGCCGTTGCGCAAGCGGCGCAAAAATGGTGATGCGGAATGAAACATCACATCATTCTGCGAATAGGCGCAAAGCTGTTGATCCCGCCGGTTATGCTATTCGCGTTATATGTGCAGTTTCACGGTGATTATGGTCCAGGCGGCGGATTTCAGGCCGGGGTGATATTTGCTGCGGCTTTTATTCTGTATGGACTGGTGTTTGGACTGGCGGAATTACGCCGTGTCGCGCCATTGCCTATCGTCACGAAGCTGATGGCTATCGGATGGCTGATTTATATCGGCGCCGGGTATGCCGGGTTGGTATTGGGTGGTAAATTTCTTGATTATAATGTGTTGTCGCATGACCCTGTTTCTGGACAGCATCTGGGTATTTTTCTGGTTGAACTTGGGGTTGGCATAACGGTGGCGTCGACCATGCTGGCGATTTATCAATGTTTTGCCTCGCATCAGTCCAGAGAACTGGCGGATGATGAGTGGTGACAGATTTTAATTTTATTCTTGCCCACTACAATTACTGGGCCGCCATCCTGTTGATGGCGGCGGGATTTTACGTTGTTATATCGCGTGGAAACCTGATCAAGAAAGTGGTTGGCCTGAACCTGTTTCAGGTTTCGGTGTTCATGCTTTATATCAGTATGGGGAAGGTGGCAGGCGGCACGGCCCCTATCCTGACTGGCAAGCCCGAAGTGTTTTCCAACCCGTTACCGCATGTGTTGATCCTGACGGCCATTGTGGTTGGTGTAGCTACCACCGCCATAGGATTGGCGCTGGCTGTGCGAATTAAAGAAGCCTATGGCACGATAGAAGAGGACGAGATCCTCGTCATTGATCGCGCTTTGGAAGAACAGGATGCGCACGCGCGATGATTGCGGGGCATCTTCCAGTATTGGAGGTGATGCTGCCATTACTGGCAGCGCCGGTATGCGCCTTGTTGCGCCGCCCATTATTAGCGTGGGGCGTTGCTGCCGCTGCGGCAATATTCGCACTGTTCGGGTCGCTTATCCTGTTTGCCCAAGTGCTGTCAGCGGGGGTGATTTCGTATCATCTTGGAGACTGGGCCCCGCCATGGGGAATTGAGTTCCGGCTGGATGCGGCCAATAATTTTGTGCTGGTGATTATTTCATTGATCGGCACAGTATGCATGATTTACGGGCGCGAAAGCATTGCGCAGGAAATTGCGCAGGACGAACAACCGTTATTCTACACCATGCTGCTTTTGTGTTTTGCGGGGATGCTGGGGGTTGCCAGCACCGGCGACGCCTTCAATTTGTTTGTATTTCTGGAGATAAGCTCGCTGTCATCTTATGTGCTTGTCGCCATGGGGGCGTCGCGGGATAAGCGCGCGCTGACGGCGGCCTTTACCTATCTGCTTCTGGGCACGATAGGAGCGACTTTTTATGTGATCGGGCTTGGTCTTGTGTATGCAATGACCGGCACATTGAATATGGCCGATATGGCGGTGCGCATTGCCGGCATGGGCGACAGCAGCACCCTGCGCGTGGGGTTTGCGTTCATCATTATCGGGTTTGGCCTCAAGCTGGCGGTTTTTCCCCTGCATCTGTGGCTGCCGAACGCCTATACTTATGCGCCTTCAATGGTGACGGCTTTTCTTGCTGGCACAGCAACCAAGGTGGCGGTTTATGCCAGCCTGCGGTTTCTGTATACGATTTTCATTCCAGGCTTTCACTTCGAAGCACAAACCCTGCAGTATCTGTTTTTGCCGCTTGGGTTGGCAGCGATATTTATTGCATCGATTGTGGCCATTTATCAGACCAATGTTAAACGGCTGCTGGCCTATTCCAGTGTTGCCCAGGCAGGTTATTTTCTGGTCGGCGTCAGCTTTGCAAATATTGGCGGATTGATGGCTACCATTTTACATCTGTTCAATCATGCGATCATGAAATCCGGACTGTTTCTGGCTGTGGGTTGCGTCATTTACCGCACAGGCTCCTGTTCAATTTCCGCATTTCGCGGGCTTGGCCATAAAATGCCATGGACGATGGCGGCGTTTGTCATTGGCGGACTGAGTATGATCGGGATTCCTGCAACAGCCGGCTTTATCAGCAAATGGTATCTGGTGCTTGCAGCGCTGGAGCGTGGCTGGTGGCCTGTGGCGTTTGCCATAGTCGTAGGTTCATTGCTGGCATTATTTTATTTTGGACGGGTGATAGAGGCGGCCTATTTGCAGCCATCTCCCGAAGGCAGCACGGTAACCGAAGCGCCGCTCAGCATGCTGGCGCCGCTATGGGTTTTGACGATTAGCTGTCTGGCGCTGGGTATTGATTCAGAACTTACGGTTTCTGCGGCGCGTGCTGCGGCCGAGGCGCTGTTTCTTGATCTCCATGCGGGGCTACCGGGACAGGCGGGACCATGATGACAGGCCTTAGTCCGGAGTTAGCCCTTGCATTGACATTGCTGCTGCCTGGCCTTGGGGCAATCCTGATTGGCGCGGCCGACCGTTTTCCCAATCTGCGTGAAGCGATCAGCCTGTTTATCGCGGCCGCCCTGTGCGGCACGGTCGTGTGGTTGCTGGTGGATCATCTTGCTGGCGGTGTTGCGCAGTTGCAGGTGATGGAATTTGTGCAGGGGTTGCCGTTGCTGTTTGTTGCGGAGCCGGTAGGGTTGGTGTTTGCGGCGCTTGCTTCAGCATTGTGGATTGTCATTACGGCCTATTCCATTGGCTATATGCGCAGTAATAATGAGCCGCATCAAACACGATTTTATATCTGTTTTGCAATTGCGATGGCCAGCACCATGGGTGTCGCTTTTGCGGGCAATATGATCACGCTTTTTCTGTTTTATGAAATGCTCACACTATCGACCTATCCTTTGGTGGTGCATCATGAGACGGACGCAGCCAGACGGGCCGGGCGCGTTTATCTTGGCGTTTTGTTGAGTACATCGATTTTGTTTTTGCTGCCCGCCATTATCTGGACCTGGTCAATAACGGGAACCCTTGATTTTACCAAGGGGGGAATACTGGCGGGAAAGATCGAGGGGCCACAGGCGGCCATCCTGTTCGCGCTTTATCTTTTCGGTACGGGCAAGGCCGCATTGATGCCGTTTCATCGCTGGTTGCCGGCCGCCATGGTGGCGCCAACACCCGTCAGTGCATTTTTACATGCTGTGGCAGTGGTGAAGGCTGGCGCCTTCACTGTGCTTAAGGTTGGCATCTATATTTTTGGGGCTGATTTCCTGTCCACGATGAATGTGAGCGAATGGATGGTGTGGATCGCAGCGTTCAGTCTGATTGCTGCGTCAATTATTGCTCTTAGAAAAGATGAACTCAAGGCGCGGCTGGCTTATTCCACCATTGCACAATTGGCTTATGTGACACTGGGTGTTTCACTGGCGACAGTGATGGGTATGGTTGGCGGCGTGATGCAACTTGTTGCGCATGCGCTTGGCAAGATAACCCTGTTCATGTGTGCGGGTGCGATCTATGTGGCCAGCGGCAAGAAAAATATCAGCGAGATGCGCGGGCTTGGCCGTGTGATGCCGTTTACATTCGGCGCCTTTTTGCTGGCGGCGCTCAGCATTACCGGAATTCCGCCAACGGGTGGCGCATGGAGTAAATGGTTTCTGATGATGGGGGCGGCTGATTCCGGGCGCCAGGTGATGATTGGTGTGTGGATGCTGTCATCTCTGTTGAGTATTGCTTATTTGATACCGCTAGTGGCGCGCGGATTTTTCCTGCCGTTGCAGGATGAAGAAGACCGCCCACAGCCGCAGGGACGTGAAATTTCTGTGATAAGTCTGGTGAACATGCGCGAAGCGCCCTTATGGTGTGTTGTTCCGGCCTGCATTACAGCTATTCTGTCTGTGCTGGTTTATTTTGCCGGACCCGCCATCGCAGGGTTTATTTTGCCGACCTTAGGGCCATAGGAAAAATCCGTGAGCGAAACAGGTAAACATAAAAAAGGAGCACACTGGCTCGACAGTCCAGAAAATGTGAACAGGATTATGTATGCCCTGTTTGCCGCCTGTGCGCTGTTTGGAGTAATTGATCTGTTTTTGCCGCGCAAAAGCACATTTGGATTCGAAGCGTGGCCCGGCTTTTATTCCTGGTTCGGGTTTGCTGGTTGCGTGGGATTGGTTATGGCGGCGAAATTGTTGCGCCGGCTATTGATGCGCCCAGAGGATTACTATGATTGAGGGGATGACGCCGGCAGCCATTTTTTTTGTGGGCGCGCTGCTGACTCCATTTTTACGCGCCTGGCCGCGCAAGGTTTTGTTGCTGATTTTGCCGGTCCTTGGCCTATGGCAACTTTTTACTGTTAACCCGGAAAACGCATGGATTATTGATTTTCTGGACTATCGCCTTGTTACCCTTCGCATTGACCCGCTGAGCCTGGTATTCGCCGTCATCTTTCATGCCGCTGCGTTTGTTGTGGTGCTTTATTCATTGCATGTGCGCGACACCCTGCAGCATGTGGCCATGCTGGTTACTGCCGGGGCCGCCATTGGCGCGGCGCTGGCGGGCGATTTGATTACCCTGTTTGTGTTCTGGGAACTGACGGCCATTGCTTCGGTGTTTCTGATATGGGCGCGGCGTACGGAGCATTCTTTAGCGGCAGGCATGCGTTATCTGCTGATTCAGATGGCATCCGGTCTGCTGCTGCTGTTTGGCGCGGTCCTGCTGGCGCGCGAAACCGGTTCGATTGAATTTACGCAGATGCAGCTTGGCAGTATCGCCACCTGGGCGATATTTCTGGGCTTTGGCATTAAATGCGGGTTTCCGTTGCTGCATAACTGGTTGCAGGACGCCTATCCCGAAGCCACTGTTACGGGCACAGTTGTGTTGGGCAGCTTTACCACCAAGCTGGCCATTTATGCGCTGGCGCGCGGTTTTGCCGGGGAAAGCCTGCTGATCCCCATTGGCGCGCTGATGACGGCATTTCCGATTTTTTATGCGGTGATCGAGAATGATCTGCGACGGGTGCTGGCCTATAGCCTGAATAACCAGTTGGGCTTTATGGTGGTTGGCATCGGCCTGGGTACGGAAATGGCGATCAATGGCGCGGTGGCCCATGCGGTCAATAATATCCTGTTCAAAGGGTTGCTGTTCATGAGTATTGGCGCGGTGCTGCTGTGCACGGGAACCGCAAAGGGGTCCGATCTGGGTGGGCTGTATAAATCCATGCCCTGGACCACCGGTTTTTGTCTGGTTGGCGCAGCGTCGATTTCCGCCTTTCCGTTATTTGCGGGATTTGTTTCCAAGGGCATGATCCTGGCTGCCGCAGCCGGGCAGGGGCATTGGTTTGTCTGGCTGGTGCTGCTGTTTGCCTCCGCCGGGGTGTTTCACCATTCGGGCATCAAAATTCCATATTTTGCCTTCTTTTCTCATGACAGTGGTATCCGTTGCCGTGAAGCGCCACGGAATATGCTGGCGGCGATGGGTATAGTGGCGGCGCTATGTATCCTGATCGGGGTGTATCCGCCTGTTCTATATGGAATGCTGCCCTATGCAGTAACTTATGTTCCGTATACGGTGGATCATGTTGTTACACAGATGCAATTGCTGCTGTTTTCTGCGCTGGCGTTCACCCTGCTGATGCGCAGTGGCGTTTATCCGCCAGAGATGCGTTCAACCAATCTGGATACGGATTGGCTTTACCGCCGTCTTATCCCCGCCTGTGCCGGGTTTTTTGGCCGGTTGGGTGACGCCATAACTGTTAAAGCGGTTGCCGCAGGAAAGACCATGTTCCAACGGGCGATGGGCCTTGTTTATCTGGCCTATGGGCCGCATGGGGTGCTGGCCCGTACTGCGCCCATAAGTATTACCGTTTTGTGGGTGGCGGTACTTCTGGCTGCTACGCTTTTCCTCTATTATCTTTGAGCCAAGTCCTGTTTACTATAGGCAATAGATAACTAAAAATGCAGGGGAGGGTGTGATGCCGAATACGAAAATCCTGATGGACGGGTTATGCTTTCCGGAAGGCCCGCGCTGGCATGATGGCAGGTTGTGGTTTTCCGATATGCATGGGCCGAATGTCATTGCAGTTGACCTCAATGGCAAATCCGAAATTATCGCGACGGTGGAAAATTCACCGTCTGGTCTTGGCTGGTTGCCCGATGGACGCTTGCTGATCGTTTCCATGCGCGACCGCAAGCTGCTGGTGCGGGGCCCGGATGGCAAACTGTCGCAACATGCGGATCTGTCGAAACTTGCGAGTTTTGATTGCAACGACATGGTGGTGGACGCCATGGGCCGCGCCTATGTGGGCAATTTTGGCTACGACCTTCACAATCGCGCACCGCGCAAAAACGCCGAGATCGTGCTTGTCACGCCGGATGGCAAGGCGCAGGTGGCGGCATCGGACATACAGTTTCCCAATGGCACCGTGATCACGCCGGATGGCAAGACGCTGATCGTGGGAGAATCCATGGGGGCGTGTCTGACGGCGTTTGACATTGCGCCGGATGGCAGCCTGAGCAACCGGCGGCTGTGGGCGAAGATGGAAGGGGCGCTGCCCGATGGGATTGCGCTGGATGCCGAAGGCGGCATCTGGGTCGCCTCACCCATTAGCGGCGCGTGCCTGCGGGTTGTTGAAGGTGGCAAAATCACGGATAAGATCGAGGTTGAAAATCAGGCTTTCGCCTGCGCCCTGGGGGGGCCGGGCCGTAAGACCCTGTTCCTTGCCACGGCCAAGGACAGTCATCCTGTATCCAGCAGGGAAACGCGTACCGGGCGTATTGAAACCATTGAAGTTAAAGTTGCTGGCGCAGGCTGGCCGTGATCTGAACTGAAGGTTAGAGTAATATCACATGGAAATGTCCGGTGAGTTTCGTATTCCTGCGCCAAAGGAAAAGGTTTGGGCGGCGCTGAATGATCCTGAAATTCTGCGACAGAGTGTTCCCGGTTGTCAGTCGATCACCAGACTGAGCGATACCGAAATGGAAGGGGCCGTTACGGCTTCGGTCGGGCCGGTAAGGGCAACCTTTAAGGGGTCGGTGGTGCTGTCGGAAGTTAGTCCGCCGCACAGCTACACTTTGACGGGGCAGGGTAAGGGCGGCGCCGCCGGTTTTGCAAAAGGCGTGGCTAAGGTGGCTCTGACCGAGGACGGCGGTTTTACAGTACTGCGCTATACGGCGGAAGCAAGTGTCGGCGGCAAACTAGCGCAGATTGGCCAACGCCTGATAGATGGTACTGCCAGGAAATTGTCCGAAGAGTTTTTCGGTAATTTCAGCGCCATTTTGGGCGGCAGCGCCGCAGCGGATTCTGTTGCAGAACTGCAACAGTCATCGGCGGGGCTTAGTCCGGCCATATGGATCATAGGATTGATTATTGTAATGGCTGCAATGACGTTGATGTTTGTTCTGTAGAGCAGCACACAAATTTAGTTTAGACTGTTTTCCGGTCAAGTTAAGGCGCTTGGCTTTCTTGCAAATCATTTATCCCCTCCCTGTCCCTCCCCTTTCCAAGGGGAGGGAACCTCGGGGCGGCCAACAAAATTATATAATGCAGGCGGGCCGATGTTCTCCCTCCCCCCTGAAAGGGGGAGGGCTGGGGAGGGGGTCTGATTCAGATCGAACAGAAAATGATCAGAATGAAAGAAAGCAAACAGGGGAGGGGAGCAAATGACTGTTGTAGCAATGCAGGTGAACGGCAAGCAGGTCTCGGTTGATGTCGAACCGCGCACCCTGCTGGTGCACTATCTTCGTGAAAATTTGCAGCTTACCGGCACCCATGTCGGCTGCGACACCAGCCAGTGCGGCGCATGTGTGGTGC
>OBEQ012783722.1_pt1 | contig 16940 bp, 13 predicted proteins | sample 1670901 | NCBI WGS metagenome assembly OBEQ01 (sample SAMEA104232315, study PRJEB22302) | groundwater metagenome | biome: forest; feature: aquifer; material: groundwater | place: USA | collected 2011-08-07 | depth 5.4 m
ACCGGCCGCGATCCGCGAAATTGTCGGCGCCAAGGGGCCGGACAAGGTGGTCGAGACCACCGGCGTAAAGTCGATCATCGAGCAGGCCTACGACCTTACCCATGCCGACGGCACTTGCGTGCTGGTCGGTGTGCCGAGCGAGAAGGTGACGATTTATACGTTGCCGATCCACTTCAATAAGGTACTGACCGGCTCGCATGGCGGCGACGCCGTGCCGCAGGTCGATATTCCGCGGCTCATTCGTCTCAACAAAACCGGCCGGTTGTCATTCGACGGCATCATCACCCACGAATTGCCGCTGGGCAAAATCAACGAGGGTCTTGATGTGGTGCGCAGCGGCGCGGCCGGACGCGTGCTGCTAAATGTCGGCGGCTGATGCGACTTAGCGTTACTTCAGGAAAACGCCGCACCGACTGAAAATTCAAACCTGTCGCAGTAAATGCTCGGTATCGGCCAGCTGGATGATTGTCCATCCGGAATAGCGATTCTGATGACTCTAAGCACCTGTCAAAAGCGAGCCTTTGCCAGATAAGGTAATCAGCGTATTGATAATCTCATGCACGTCCGGTACCGCGATTCCATAGGCCTCGCGCAAGCGCGATGAATCAAGTGTCGTGTGCGGACGCGCCGATCCCGCCGGCAAGCCGGCATCGCTTGTTCTACCTTCAATTACCAAGGTCGGATCGACACCAAGCCGTTGCGCCACATGCCGACCGATATTCGCATAGGACAGATCGCGCGGCCCGGTGAGCTGGAAAATTCCGCGAGCGGCGTCTTGCATCAGCGCCGCGATTGCCGCCACCACCATGGAAGTTTCCGCCGGCGCCATGGTCATATCGCTGAATGCCCGAATTTCCTTACCGGCGGCGAGCGTGTCGATCCAGCCGCGGACCAGCGGCATATCCGGCGAAACTACCTTGGCAAGGCGCAGGATTGCCAGCGGCGCGCCTTGCTCGATGCGGGCGAAAAACTCGATTTCAGCGCGCGCTTTCTGCCGGCCATATTCGGTCAGCGGAGAGTGTGGCGCATCGGCTGCCACCTTCGGCACCAGGCCGTTAAATACCTGATTAGTCGACAGAAATAGCACCGATATGCCACGCGCCAGAAGCCGGTCAGCGAGTGCGACGGTCTGCGTCACGTTGACATGAGCGGAGCCCCGCGGGTCGCCATCACAGGCGGCAATGCGGGCAATGGCCGCAAAGAAACAGGCCGCAGTTGTACCGGCCGGTGGCTCCCAGTCGTCGAGCGGGGCCGCAAGATCGAGATATGGTCGTTCGGCGGTAACGCGCTCCTTGCGGCGCGTGGTCGGCGCCGACGCGACGCCGTGCGATTTCAGAAGCTGATAGGTCGCAGTTCCAATTTCGGAGTCACCCCCGACAAGCAGCCACATATTCGGCTCGATCAATGAGAGGAACACACCATGGACTTACCGCGGACCTGACAAATGACCGCGCGCAAACGCCGTTACGCCACCTTGTCCTTGGCCTTCATGCTCGTCATCACGCTGGCTGCAATCTGGCCTGGCATTAGCCCGTAAATATCGAACAGATCGTCCTGCAGGCCATAATTGTGCGGAAATTCATCCGGCAAACCGAGCCGCTTAATCGGCGGACTGGCCGTGCCCAATTGCTCAATCAGCACGTCGGCAATAGCGCTGCCAAAACCACCGATGCGCACGCCCTCCTCGACCGTAACGACCAGCTCGGCGTCACGGGCAAAATCAAGTACGGCCTCTTCGTCGAGCGGCTTAACGGTGTGGAAGTGCACGACTGAAACATCGACACCGTCTTTGGCGAGAATTTCAGCAGCGGCCAGTGAATTGGTCGTCATCACGCCAGTCGACATTAGCACGACCGAGCGCTTGGAACGCGCCCGGCGCATCGGGATGGCCTTGCCGATGGCGAAGCCGAACTCCTCGCGGCTAACGACCGGATCGCCGCCTTTGGCGAGCCGAATATAGATCGGATGCGGCCAGTCGAGCGTGCAGTTCATCAACCGCACCATTTCCTTGGCGTCGCATACCGCGGTTACCGTCATATTAGGCAACGCGCGCATAATGGCGATGTCTTCAATCGCAAGATGCGTCGGACCGAGCGGGGCATAAACAAGTCCGCCGCCATTGGCGATCAAACGCACCGGCAGATCGTGAAGGCAAAGATCGATCGCAACCTGCTCGTAGCAGCGCCTTGTGATGAAGGTAGCGATCGTATTGGCGTAAGGAATGAAGCCTTCCTTTGCCAGGCCAGCCGCCATCCCGATCAAATTCTGCTCGGTAATACCCTCCATATACCAGCGCTCGGGCATTTCCTTCTTCATATCGGCCAACAGGCCAGGGCTCAGATCGGAGCCGACGAACAACGGCCGCCCGTCACGCTTGGCTAGATCGTAGACCATATTGAGACAGGTTTGGCGCATGGCCTACTCCAAGACGCCATGCAGTTTGGCGATGACGTCTTTATTGATTTTCGATTTGTGGTGCCAGTTTGGGTCATGCTCGGCAAACGGAATGCCTTTGCCTTTCACGGTATGGCAAATAATGGCGGTCGGACGATCCGGCGCCGCCGGCAATTGACGGAACACTTCGCGCAGAGCCCCGACGTCATGGCCGTCAACCTCCAACGTGGCAAAATTAAAGGCGCGCCATTTGTCGACCAGCGGCTCGAGATCCTGGATCTCGCGGGTCGGGCCGGCGGACTGAATCTTATTATAGTCGATCACCGCCGTGAGGTTTGACAGCCGATGTTTGCCGGCGCACATCGCGGCTTCCCAGACCGAGCCTTCGTTAATTTCGCCGTCACCCATAACGACGACAACCTTGCTGTCGCGCTTCTGAATGCGCGCCGCCAGCGCCATGCCTACGCCGATCGACAAGCCGTGGCCGAGCGCGCCGGTCGATGCCTCGACGCCCGGAACTTTTCCCGCTTCCGGGTGACCGCCGAGAATGGAGTCGCGGCGGCAGAAAGTGTCCAACGTCTCAAGCGGGAAGAAACCCTTGTCGGCGAGCAGAACATAAAGTGCGATACAACCGTGACCCTTGCTCAGGATCATGCGATCGCGGCCGTCCCATTTCGGCTCGCCGGCACGGTAATGAAGAATGTCGTCGTACAACACGCGCATGATCTCGATCAACGACATCGACGAACCAACATGTCCGCGCTCGCCGCCTTCCAGCGCGCGCACGACAAGTCTGCGTAAATATCGTGAGCGCTCATCGAGTGGCGGCGTCGCAAGCTTGAGCGATTGTGCGGCCTCAGTGCCACCAGCCATCAGCTAGTCCTCCACTTTGCCGGGCAACGCCGCCAGGAAGCCCTTTGCTCGTGCCAGCTGCCCAACTTTCGCTTCGGCCCAGCTCTCGGTCGCACCCGCAAGCACGCGCCTCTGCCAGCGCTCGGCGATAAACTCATTCAGAAGGATTAAAACCCAACGCAATCCGAACAAGCCGATATAAGCATCGAGCCGCTGGCCGAACGATGGGTCGTCACCATAAAGACGTTCGGCCGAGCTGCGGAACCGCCGGCGTTGCATTGCCGTCAACAGCCAGCCGGGATGCAGCAGGACATCGGCCGTGAGCTTCACAGGATCATCCCAACCAAAATACTCGAAATCGACAAACGCCAATGATCCATTCGGGCAGCGCAGGCTGTTATGAAACCCGAAATCGGACGGCACCAAACTCTGCCATTCCTGCGGTAGTTTAGCTGCGAAATCAAGGCCAGCGGCCTTTATATTCGACTTTGCCTTAGCACGTTCGCGCTCAAATGCAGGGCTAAAGGAGCTTTCAAGGAACCCTTGCAAATCGCGCTCATCGGCAACCCGCTGGAGTCGCGCTAGGCGTTCTTCAACCTGCCGCTCGATCTCGGCGCCCGACAGACAGGCCTCGGCGGCAAATGGCTGCTCTTTGGCCCACGACGTCGTCCGCAACACGTGGATCGCAGCTAGGAAATCGGTCGCGGCATCGATGTCGCTATCGGCAATGTCCGTAACCGCCGTCCCATCGATCCAGCTCAAAAGGCTGAAGCCGCGGTCCTTGTCGACACCGACCACCCGCGGCACAGTATCGATGTGATAACGCTCCATCAAGCGCAAGGCGCCGACTTCGGTCGCCAACCGGTCGCGCGGATCGTCCTTGCGCGACGGATATTGCTTAAGTGCGAATTGCATGCCGCCTGAGCGGACGCGATAGATTCGGCTGTTGCGCCCGCCCGAACTTAAATGCTCGATTTCGGCCGGCGCACTGATAAGCGCGCTTACGACCTCCTGCGCCTGCATTAAACCCGGATCATTTTCGCGCACGAAATACCCGTTCCTCAATATGCCGCCAAGTCGGACAAACAACAAACGGCTCCGCCCCTGAAGCTACACCGTCTTCTGCAAATAAAATTCGCTCAACGCCGCGCGGAAAGGCGGGGTCTGTGAGCACCTCTTCCAGATCGTCAATGAAATGCGTGCAGCCAAGCTGCGCGATACGCGCAATTTTTTCTTCTCGCGTTGCTTCGAAATAGACGCTTGTTGGTGGAATGGCATAGCCACTATCGAGAAAAAAACCGTTCACCGTCATCCAATCGAGCGCTGCCTTGCGAAGACTCACCCGCTCCGGATCGTGGTGGCCATATTCAGTCTTGTGACTGACGATAACGACGGACACGCCCTCCCGCTGGCTACGCCGAAGAAACGAATCGACACCATCAAACATCGCGGCCCCGGCAACGCCTTTGCCGTAAACCTGGCCCTGCAATTGCTGCCACGATAATTCTCCGTGCGGCAGCAAACGGATAGAGTCGCGGATTGCTTGTTTACGGCCGCTAAATGTAGCCGACGCTAAACCGCGTTCACGCGCTATAGTCAGAAACACGTGATCATAAGTGATGAGGGTATTGTCAAAATCAATCCCAATACGAAGTGCAGCCGCCATATCGGTGCCCGATGTCACTTAGACCGGTTCGGCCCGCTGGACCGGAACAAATGCGGGCTGATCTTTCTTGAAGCGCCGGCTGGCGATATCAAGCTCACGGCGATCTCGGCGTTCCGATAACGCCGCAGCCTGCGCCGTAACTCGCATGACAATGCCGACGCTTGAGCAGAGTTCGTTGCTAGGCGGTTGCGGTCTAACCCGCCGGCCGACAAAATTTCCGACCAGGCTCAGGAAGGTCAGAAAGCCGAGCGGCAAAGCCGTCAGCGGAATATAAAACGGACTTCGAGCAATGGAAATGTACATTCGCCGAATTCCGCGCAACGCGACCCACGTCGACCAGCCGGCGGCAACAAATTTGGCGTCCTCAACCGTTATGCCAGGATGTAAAAATCCATTGACCGCGGCAACCATGTCCTGATTGAACTGCCTACCGACAGTCAACCCGTGACCATTAAGTACGAAAACTAGCAGACGATCGTCAACCGACAGCAAAGGCCATATTAGCTTTAGTAGTGCCGGCACATACAGAATTTCGGTTTCTTTGAGCACCAGAAAGCAACCATCAAACTTACCGACTAATTGTTCATAACCATCGGCATCAAGCTCAAGAATCTTGTAAAAATCCAAAGATTCAACGGTGCGCTGAACTCCACCCAGCCAGCTACGAAACGTTAAGGGCGCGCTGGAAAGCACAAGGGTGCGGCCGTGAATCTTGGTCAGGTTGTGAAGTACCAGCCCCTCGATCATTTGGTAGTCCGGCCAACGCGGATGCCACGGCCGTACATGCGGAGGGCGACCGAAAAATAAATCGCGGCAACGATATAAAAAATCGCTATAGCGCGCACCTTGGATTACGTCGGCGTTAGGGACGTATGACGGATCTTTCAATTTCCGCCGCCGCTCAACCTCGCGACGATGAGCGGTAAATGCGCCTATCCAATAGGGATGATCGTGATGGGACAGCGCCGCCGGCAGATCGGCTTCAATTTCCTCGATAAATTTCCGAGATTCCGTAACTGCCGGCCTAAGTGCGGGAGAAGGATCGCCGACATGAAAGACGACGGGGAAATGTGCATTCAGACGATGTCGTTTCGTAGTCCATTCGGCAAGGCTAGCCACCAAGTCGGCCCGATTGACCTGGCCCAGCCGAACAAATTTGTCCTCATGGGAACGCCTTTGCATCTCCACCACGAGATATTCGTCGGAATCGACCATGACATGCACATTGCCAGATGGGCACATTTCCGGCACAAATGAATAATCGCAGGAAGAGCCAACCGTAAAATCCGTGGTCTCCGGTCTGATGCAGATCATGTGCATCAAATAGAAACGGCCAATAAGAGTATTTTCGTCGACGCGCCAAAACAGGCGATTCGAGTGGGTACTAAAGCACAGCGGGAAATTGACGGTATTGGCGATCGTCATCGAATGCAGATAACGCAGTGCCCATTTCATCAGGCTGCGAGGCTTTATCGCGATATTTGGCGCGCCCGATTCGAAGCTCTTAAATAGATCTTCCTTGGCATCCTCCTCGACCACCTGAAAATTTCCGGCGAGTATGCCGCTATAGCCCGCCTGCATTCGCGTAAGCACGTTCGCCAGCGAACCGTCTGCAATGATGTAATCCGCGATCATGAAGAAGAAGCATGTATCAAGCATTTCCTTGTCGGCCGCGCGCACGGCGCGGGCATAGGCCAGCGTAATCGTCGTCGAGTAGTTATCGCCGGTAATAAGATCGTCGATGATCTCGATATCGGTCTGGCAAACCGTCCGGAGATATTGGATGCCGGCATGAGCATCTAAAATCTCCGCACCTTGCGAGTCGGTCAGAAAAACAAACTTGCATGGCAGTGCCTTGGCCAAAGCCGGCAAATTTCCTGGCGCGAGGATTGTAGGCAGGCTGACCTGTAGAAACTGTGCGATGAACGGCACGCCCCAGATCGGGAGCAGCAATTGTATCGCCTTCGGCGGGCCTCGGCGCTGCTCGCCGAATTGGGACCCTCGGGCGCCCGAAACAGATGATGACGGCAGGTCCAAAGTCGACGTCATCGTAATTTGACTGCCTGCATGCGCTTGATGTTGTAGTAACGGTCGTCAGTCATTGCCCCCGGTACCTTGCCGGCACTGAATGCATCCTTAAGGTCGACAATCGCATCTGTAACTGTCCGCAGCGCGCTAAAGCCAAATTCCCTTTTTATTTTTTCGGAAGAAACGTGATATGAGCGATGGTCGTCGGATGGCGTCACGACGATGTCGACCGCTTTGCCGATTTCATGTTGCACCAACTCGGCGATTTCACGGACTTTAAGATTATGGTAACCGGCGTTCCAGATCTTTCCGCTAATGACTTCATCCGGCGCCTCTAGCAACTGGAGATATAAGTCGGTCATATCCTCGACATGAAGATTAGGCCGTAATTGTTCGCCGCCGAACACCGTAATGCGCCCATTGTTGATGGCGTGACTCGTCAAGATGTTGACCGTGAGATCGAGCCGAAGACGCGGCGCATATCCGCATATCGTGGCTGGGCGCAAGGTAACCGCGACGAAGCCGGGTTCGCGCTCCTGCTCCAGAACCTCCTCGCACATCGCCTTGTATTTCGAATAATCCGTCAATGGTTCGAGCGCCAATTCCTCGGTGACGTTTGCATCGCCTTTGATGCCGTACACCGATGACGATGAGGCATAGACAAAACGTTTGATACCGGCGTCCTTTGCGGCCCTCACCAGTGGACGGAAGCAGTCGAAGTTGATGGAGCGGCCGAGATCCGGATTAAGATCGAATGAAGGGTCGTTCGAAATGCAGGCGAGATGAATAATAGCGTCGCAGCCGGTCAGCGCGCGACTAACATCGGCTGGATTACGCAAATCGCCCTTGATCTCACGTAGCGCTGGATTCGACTTCAGATCGGCAAAAACATCGCCGTAAAGATACAAATCGAGGACCGAAACCTCGTAACCATTGCGCAACAGTTTCGGAATTAAGCTTGAGCCGACATAGCCGGCGCCGCCGGTGACCATCACGCGTTTAAATCGTTTCGTCATTTTACTATTCCAAATGTTGATCGGCCGAGCGGTGAAGGCTATTTGCCCCAACCCATATCAATGTCGAGCACGGCGTGACAAAGCGTAAGATGGGATACCTCCACGAACCCGTATTCCTTCGAATTTACAAAAAAGTTGATGTCGCCGACACTACGCAGATCGTTGTCTGCCGTGAACCCTGAATAGGTCACGACTTGGCAGCCGCACGCACGCGCCGATTTAACCGCATTGAGAACGTTTGCGGACCGGCCAGAGCTACTAATCGCGATCAGCAGATCGCCGGCACGTCCATGAAATTCGATCTGCTTTGCAAACACATTCTCATAGCCAAGGTCATTGCCAAGACAGGTGAGCGCCGCAGCGTCGTTAAAGGCCATGGCACGCAAACCGCCATTTTTCGAGAAATCGATAGCGAGATGGCTGGCAATTCCCGCGCTCCCGCCATTACCCACGAACATAATCTTATTGCCCGAGTCGTGAGCTTGATGCGCGGCACGGCGCACCCACTCACAGCCTTCACCAAGCGCGATCTTACGCTTCGTCATGTCCGTCGCTTCTGCGTTGCGCAACAAGCCATCGAGCGTGCTAAAATAGCGATTGAGGCTGGTGCCGAAATCAATATTCACTTTGTCAAGCATGTCGAAACATCTGCCTATTTGAGAAGCCCGGTTATGCCCTTGATCAAAGCCGATTTTTCAATCGAGCGGCGGTGTCCGACAATTTCGACTTTAAGCGCGCCCACGACATTTCCAATAAAACCAATGCGGTGAATTGGCCCGCCCGCCGCCACCAAAGGCGCTGTGATGGCCAGGAACGCGTCACCCGCCCCGACAGTATCCACCACGTTTTTGGCAAAAGCGGGGATTGTGTGGACAATACCGCCCCGCTCCAACGTCACGCAACCGTGCTTGCCCTGCGTAATGATAATTTTCGAACAATCCACATGCGTTTCAATCAGACGTCGCGCGATATCGCCAACAGGAGATAGACGATCGCTAACTGCCAGCCGCGCCTCGGGCATGTCGATGCAAACATAGTCAGCGCGCAGGTACTTGGTGATCAGATTGTAGCCGAGATTGGCGCTGTTACTTTGCGTATTGACTGCAAGGAAGCGTGAATTTTTGCTCAAAGCGTCAATCGACGAACCGTCGATCATGCCGTGGCCAAAATCGGCGGCAATAACGACATCATATTCGGGCGCCATAGTCGCGATAGCCCTGTCGACGTCCCTTTGAATTCCCGACGTCAACGGTTCGTCGTTCATAAAATAAACTTCGAATAGCTTACGCATATAGGACGGGTCGACAAAGCGTCGCTTCAGCGTGGTCGGTGCGCCCGGGCGCGTGAAGGTACGCAGCCCGACATTCGGGTGCAGGCTGTGGCGAATTAAATCTTCGTAGCTGTCCATTTCGCCGAGACACGTCAATATGTCGACCTGTTTTACAAACGAGGCAACATGGTTAGCCGCCGCAAACACACCACCTGCGAACAATTCGCGATCCTGATAACGGGTCGCGATCATGTTCTCCTTGGGTGTCTTGTGCATCGGCAAAACATATTGATATTCGTCGATTATAGCATCGCCAACAATCAGCACACGGTAATCCCGTACCCGATCGATCAGCTCCAGCAGCTCTTCGAGTCCGCCATCTTGGCGCATGGTGTCAAGATGCTGACGAATGTGCGGCTCAAACACGTTGAGATGGCGATTGATCAGCTCGGTTGAGCTGAACATCACCTCGTCAGTAAAATGGATCCGGCCGCCGTGGGCTTCGCAGGCCCCACGTTCGAGCGTAATCTTGCCGGTGATGTCGCCCTGCGGATTTTGGTAATCCTGCCCTTTGATGTAGATGCTTGGCCGCACCTTTTCGATGGCATTTACCGCGTCGGCCGCGTCGTTAATTGCGACCCAATCGACATATTCCAAGGTTGCCAACATTTCAGCGCGCAATTCGGCATTAAACACCGGCCGGCCTGGGCCTTTGTTGACAAAGCGATCCGCCGTCACGGTGACGATTAAGACATCGCCAAGCTTGCGCGCGGCTTCAAGGTGACGGACGTGTCCAAGGTGCAAAAGATCAAAAGTGCCGTGCGCCTGAACGACGATCTTTCCGTCGGCGCGAAGCAGCGCGGCAAGTTTGGCGACCTCGTCCAGCGAACGCACCTTGTCGCGCGGGCCGTTTGCCGACATCGACGCGACACGATTGCGATTCAGCCTTGTAACGGTGGAGTCCACTATGCTGTCCCTCGCTCAGCAGCGCCTTTGCCCAAAAACCGAAACCAATCACTGGTTGCCGCGGCGATACGTGACTCGGTCCAGATCGGAGCGTCGCGCCAATAATCGATGTTGTCCATCATGATGCGCACACCCTCGGCAATACCTACTTTTGGCTGCCAACCCAATTCCTTGCGGATCTTGGTAATATCGGCCCATGTACAATCGGGCTCTCCTGGCCGCTTAGGGATGTGCACCACGGCGGGCGAGCCCAACAGCCGGACGAGCTCGTTGACGCTTACCGGTTTACCGCTACCGACATTGTAAACTTCCCCCGCCTTGTCACTTTGAGCGGCGGTGACTAGCGCATCGACAACATCGGACACAAACGTAAAGTCGCGGGTCTGTTCACCATCGCCGACAATGGTCAAAGGTTTACCGGCCAGCAATTGCGCGAGAAATACACCAAACACGGCCCCGTAGGTTCCGCTGGTACGGGCGCGTGGTCCATAAACATTGAAGAAGCGAACCGACACGGCCGGCAGCCTATAAAGCTGCGCCCAATGAATCACCAGTTGTTCACCAAGATATTTGGTCAGCGCATAGGGATACCGGCAATCGGGCGGAGCGGTCTCCGGCGTCGGATATACCGACGGAATTCCGTAGCAAGATGAAGATGCTACATAGACTAACCGCTTTACGCCATGGCTACGGGCGGCTTCCAGCACTGAAAAAGTTCCGTCGACGTTGCTTCGAAAATAGGCTCCAGGCTCTTGGATAGACGGCACAATGTCAGCGCGCGCGGCGAGGTGAAAAACGCGCTCTGCCCCTGCGCAGGCGGCATCGACCGCCTGAAAGTTGGCGACATCGGCTTCAATAATCTCAAGGTTCGAGTTCCCCACATGCTGTGTCAGATTTGCGCGACGACCAACAACGAAGCTATCGAGCACGCGAACGGTCCGACCCTCGGCGATCAGACGATCGACCAAATGGCTGCCAATAAAGCCCGCACCTCCCGTTACGAGGTCCATACCGGTCGTTATTGCCAAACGAAAGCTCCTTACACTCGCCAAAACTCAAGTGTGGTTTGTTGTTACGGGACTGAAATACAACATGCAGTCAAATGCTGGAGGGGTATTATTCTAATAAACTAACTATAGTCGCCGTACTACTTACCATTAGCAAGCAAAGCAGCCGTACGAATCGGCACACTATTGCGATGGTTAATAATCGAACGTTATTGCCTATAACTAATCACCAGTAATATTGACTTCTTTCGTATCGAGTCCGATTTGGTCGCTACCGGGCGGCTCACTTGACCCCTGTTTCTTGTAAGTAGTACGCAGATATCAAATCAAACGAAAAATAATCAAGGGAATTGTGTCTTCATGGCGGGACCTATTAATCCGTCTGAACTCGCCGCAAGGGCTAGGCTGGAGCGTGCCGATCCCCGTTCTGGTACTACAGCTTCGCCGGTCCGTATCGAGCCAAATCTCGAAGATTTTCAGGACCCCCGGAAGATTTTTCATCATCTCGACCGGGTTAACGAGCTATATTCGACCGGGGATACCCGGCCCGTTCATATGACGATTGGGCTGACCAACTACTGTAACCATAAGTGTTCTTGGTGCTACATTAATTGGCATCAGGCAGGCCGCGCCAGCGAGCGTTCCGGCAGCGGCGATGCAAAGCGTAAAGCCATTAACGCCGATTGGCGTTTGATAGAGGCCGTCGGCGAAGCGCGCCAACTTGGTTTGAAGGCGGTGACTATTGTCGGCGACGGCGAGCCGACAATGCACAAACGTTTTGTCGAAGTGCTGGAACGACTTTCGTCTTATGGGCTCGATATCGGCATCTTCACCAATTTTAGCGCGACCAACCCCGCCATCACCGAAGCGCTCGCCAAGTATTGCTACTTCGTTCGCGGCAGTATCGACGCGGCGACGGCTGAAGTGCATAGACAGTCGCATGGTGTCGACGACTTCGAGACGGTCATTGGCAATATCCGCAGACTGCTCGAACTGCGTGGCGACAAGAAGCGGCCGGTCATTGGCGCCCAGTTCGTCACCAATCAGTGGAACTATACGCAGCTGCCGTTTGCCGCCAGGTTCTTCCGCGACCTCGGTATCGATTACATGACGATCAAGCCGGCCTACAAGAATGTGCTCAACCCGGCCCACCCCGATAACGAGATCGACAATCGGATCGTTTTCCCATTGATGCGTGAGGCTCAGTCCTACTCGACGGATAAATTCAAGGTTTACGCGAAGTATCCGCAGTTTCTCGAAGTCGTCGACTTTAAAACTAACGACGCGCGCTACTATAAGAAGTGTAATGCAACTCCGCTTTCTCCGTATTTGGATGAAGATGGCAACGTCGAGATGTGCGGCAACCTGAAAGGCCGCGGCTTTACGATGGGTAATATCTATAAGAATTCATTCGAAGAGATCTGGCACTCGCAACAACGCAAGGACTGCATCGCCAAGATCGACCTATTTAAATGTCCCTCAGGCTGCAAGCTCGATCCGCTGAACAAGGTGCTTTGGGACGCGTTTAATCCGGACTCCGACCGTATTCACCCAAACTTTGTTTGAGACCCTCTTCAATGGTTCCGATTTCTTGCTAAGAGTTCTGGCATGAAGTCGCCTTGTCGTGCTCGCCATTGGGAGCTGAACTCTTGATTATTGTCGGAATTCACAATACCGGCATCAACAGTTCGGCGGCGGTGGTCGTCGATGGCAAGGTCGAGTTCGCCTGCTGCGAGGAGCGCCTCGATAGACGTAAATACTCCAAATATTTCCCGAATCTCGCAATCGATGCAGGCCTTAAATGGATCGGGGCGTTACGAAAAGACGTTTCGTCCTACGCGATCGCGTGGAACCCAGCCATCAACATCGGTTCCCGCTTTCGCGCCGGTCAATCGGAATGGCCGGCATACGCGGGCGCGCGGCTTTTTTCGAACCCGAACCAAATATTGCCGCCACTAGGGCTTACGGATTTTGAAGCCACCGATCAGATTTTTTCGACAATGTCCGGCGATAAGATGCGCATTACATACGTTACGCATCACCTCGCACATTGCGCCACAGCCTTCTACCTCTCCGGCTTCGAGGACGCGGCGATTCTGTCCGCCGACGGCTATGGCGAACGCGCCACGACTGTGTGGGCGACGAGGGACACCAAAGGCTTTTCGATGTTGCGGCAAATTAATTTTCCGCATTCCATCGGCTCGTTCTACTCGGCGATTACCGAATTCCTAGGTTACCGCCCGGACCACGACGAATGGAAGGTTATGGGTGCGGCCGCTTATGGCGACCCTCAGCGCTTTAAGAAAGCAATTGGTGGAATGATCCACTACGGCGACGACGCGGTTTTCGAACTCGATCTTAAATATTTCAATCATTATGATTTCGATACCAAGGGCATGTTTACCAGGCATCTGATCGATCTGCTGGGCGACCCGCGATCCTCCGATGCGCCGCTCAGCCAGCGTGACTATGACATTGCCGCGGCCGCCCAGGTGGTCGTCGAAGAATACATGACCACTGCGCTTCGGTGGCTCCGGCTTCAGTCCGGCAAAAAGAAGCTGTGCCTAACCGGAGGGGTTCTGATGAACTCCGTGTTCAACGGCAAGGCGGCGGAGAGCGGCATCTTCGACGAGGTCTTTATCCCCTATGCGCCGGACGACAGCGGCAACAGCATTGGCGCCGCGCTGTGGGTTTCGCAACGTGAGGGCAAATTCGTGCGGCAGTCGGGATTCCCATCGCCCTATCTGGGACGGGACTATAATGACAAGGAAATCGCCGAAACGATCAAGCGCTTCCAGTTAGCGGCGCGAAAACTCGCGAATGTCCCGAGCGAAGTTGCGGGTCTCCTGGCCAAAGGCAAGGTTGTCGGCTGGTTCCAGGGCCGCATGGAGTTTGGCCAACGCGCGTTGGGGGGCCGCTCGATTTTAGCCGATCCGCGCGACGCAAAGATGAAAGACCGGATCAATGCCGCGGTGAAATACCGCGAAGCATTTCGGCCGTTTGCGCCGGCGATCCTGGCCGAGAGTGTCATGGACTATTTCGATATCTCCCAACACCATTCCGTCCCTTATATGGAAAAAGTGTTTATGGTGCGAGCCGATAAGGCCGCCGAGATACCGGCGGTTGTCCATGCCGATGGCAGTGGGCGTCTGCAGACCGTCGAACGGACGATGAATCCGCTTTTTTACGACACTATCAAGCGCTTCAAGGAGTTGACCGGCGTGCCGGTCGTGCTCAATACTTCTTTCAATCTCAACAATGAACCGATCGTCGAATCGCCTTCGGATGCCATCCGTACTTTCTATACCTCCGGTCTCGATGCGTTGGCGCTTGGTAGCTATTTGCTCGTGAAAGACAGTAAGGTCGCGTAGATGTCGATTTTTGAATTTTATTCGCGCTTCTTTTCGCGCAACACTTTTCTTAGTCCGTCGGTCTCAGGCGTCTACAGTGAGTCAGATTACTTAAAGAGTCTTGGATTCTCAGCCGATCTCGACTTTACAAACAAAACTGTTCTTGAACTCGGCGCAGGGGCTGGTCGAATAACGCTCACGCTGCAAAACATGGGACTCATCAAGTCGGCCGCTAAATATATTGTCGTTGAACCGTCGTCTGGTATTGATCGTCTTCGGGACCGCCTTCCGCTCGAGAACATATCATTCGTCAACGCCGGATTGCGCGATCTTGGGCTTCATGTGCCGCACGGGTCGGTTGACTATTTTATCGCGTCTGGTGTCGTTCCGCACCTGAACTATCGCTCGCTGGACGAAATCATTGCGGCTATTGCGCCGTACTTGTCGAAGAATGGCCGACTCCATATTAACAGTTCGTTTTATGGTTATGACAAGCGGGCACATTTCCTCTGCCGTGCTTTGTGCCGCCGGATGCCGCCGCTAACCCCCCTTGTCGCAGCCACAATTGCATTGTTGCAATTGGTATTGTGCAGGATCGGTTTGGATGCGGCACGGTCTTTTTATATTCGAAATTTCTTGTATTCGTTTCAGCGCAGTTTTGTCCAAAAATACCGCTTCATGGTCGAGGTCTTAAGCGTCGAGCCATATGCGATCTATTGGGGTTATCGCGATCACATTTGCGCGCTTAAAAAAAATGGATTGACGACAGAAGTTATTTTTCCGCATTCAATAGCTTTACTGACGAAGCGTTCTGCCGGCCAAAAAGACAATGTCATCCTGCCGCCAAGCGGCTCGATTGCTGTTTTCGGCGACGATTGGTCAGGGCGTTGGTTCGTAAGGAAGTTCGGAGGCAAAGTCAGCATTGTCGATAGCGTGGAAGCGGCCGCGAAGTACGAAACGGTCATTTTGGCTTATGACTACTCACGGAACGCACCTTATTACATTTTAGCATCTTTGTTGATGGAGCGCGGCTATATACTCGGGAAGAATTTGTACTTTTTCCAAATGTTGATTGATGAGAGCGCGCAAGCCCCAGCCGAAGCACGCGGGGCAAACTTATGATCGACAATTTGCTGACTCCGCGTGAAGAGGCTTTGTTTACCGCCGAGGTGGCGCAAACAGCTAACTTGTTAATCGACTCCGATACTGTCTTAAGTTTTGTTTTTCGATATGTGGACGCCTTACCTTGGGGCAGTTCCGCTAAAATATTTTATCCTTTATTCTATAATCGTTTAAGGGCTGCCTTCAAACAACATTGTGTAAAAAAATGTTTACGAATAGCTTCATGGATTATTTCTGCGTCGTTGGGGGGCGTCTTTAAACACTTGGGCGATTACTACATAAAGCATTTGATTAAATATTTGAGTCAGGAAGGACTTGAGCCTTTTGCCCAAGAGGCCTTCCGCGCCTTCGAAGAGTCGGGCTATTTGGATATAAGATCCGAATATGTCGATACGAAGGTTACTCGACTTTATAGCGTGTTCATTGCCGCCGTAAACAATCGGGAAGATGGTCAGAAAACCGTTTTATTTGTCACTTCTCGTACCGACTTCAAACCGCTCCGTGAAGCGATTGCGCTGCGATCAAAAGGTTGGCGCTGCCATCTCGTACACCTTGAGCCGCTTCCATCGACTGTTAAGCCGCTGTTCGAGGATTCTTTTGATAGTACGCTCTCAATACCCTTTATACCGCTGTTGCTGCAGGGGTTGTTCCGGCAAATTTATCCTGATGTAATTCATGTCCATTGCGCAATGTGGCATTACCACCTGGGTCGGATCGCAATCGACAACAAAGGCTCGGCAATTTGCGCCTGCGAATTCAACGATATCACGTCATTTTATGCCGATCGCAAAGTTATGTCGGATTATTGGTCGGCCGAATTAATCGATCGTGACTGGGCCATGGAACGCTATATCTGCAACAAGTCCGATCTTTTAATCCACCAATGGAATACCGGAATGGAGGCCCACTGGCGCAAGACCCATGGCGGCGCGGTGCGGGTTATCGAAATGCAGCCCTACCCAAACGAACAATGGGTTCAATACGCCTCGGACCGGCCCTCGCTGCACGACGGTGTCATTCGCATGGTGTGGGCTGGCCAGATACCCGGACGGATCGCCTGTCCGCCTGAGGTCTTCGACGCCTATTACCTCGGCGAAGCCGTCGAAAAGCTACTGGAACAGGGCTTTGCCGTCGACGCCTATCAAAACCCGATGTTCACGCCGAATTTTGGCGACCTGAATTTTGAATTTTACCGGAATTTGAGCGAGCGTTTCCCCGGCAAATTTTCGATCAAGCATGGCGTGAGCCCCGACAAATTGCCGGCGACGC
>OBEQ011223698.1_pt1 | contig 16936 bp, 10 predicted proteins | sample 1670901 | NCBI WGS metagenome assembly OBEQ01 (sample SAMEA104232315, study PRJEB22302) | groundwater metagenome | biome: forest; feature: aquifer; material: groundwater | place: USA | collected 2011-08-07 | depth 5.4 m
CGGAGTAAGTTCTTGTTCAAAACACAGCGAAGCGAAACCATATGCCAATATACGTGCCTCTGCAGATTCACCCGATCCAGCACTCGAGAAAGATTTCTCCTTCGACGGTTTTAAAAATTGAGAAGGAGGCATTGAAGCAACCAGGCTTAAACCTAGGCCATCGTAAAGATCAACCATTAGCTGTTTGAATTGCGAAAGCTTATCCTCACCAATTAAATTTCTGAGCTGCTCCTCTACCTCTCCAATCGTTTCGACTGAGTCTTTTACCAATTGATGACCCCTATCGCTTAACACCAGTTTATTGGATCGGCCATCCTCAGGATCAGGCACTTTAACAATGTAACCCTGCGCTTCAATCTCATCGGCAATTTTACCAATCGCTTGCTTAGAAACATCATTGATCTTGGCCAACTCAACTATACGCGCCCCATCCAAGCCTAGATGCGAGAAGACCTGGCCAAATGATATTTTCATGCCGCCATAGCCTTTTCTAATCGATATCCTTCCAATACGCCTATGAAACTCGTCAGCGATTTCAGACACCTGAAGCCCAAAATTTCCCGCGCCACGCGGAATAGCTTCTGTGTGTTGCACGATGCTCGGCGTCACTAGATTCAATTGGTTAAACAACCCAGACACTAAAATCTTAAGCTCAGTAAATCTTTTCTCACCGAGAATCACAGCAAACTCTCGATCGACTGCTGTCAAATGAGTGCTGGCGTCGGCGATAAGTTGCAGGCCTTTTGTGGTGAGAACTATTTTTTTTGCCCGACTGTCGGCATCATCACCGACTCGTTCGACATAACCTGAACTCTCGAGTTCATTGACAGTTTTACTGATTGCCTGTTTGGAGATATTGTTGATCGCAGCAAGGTCGCCAAGCCGAGCGCCACTTGGCGGTAAGAAAAATAACACCTGACTGAATGAAAGTTTTAAACCATCATAGCCAGCATCAGATGTACGCAGTTTCAATTGGCGTTTGAACTCGCGCGCCACCGATGAAAGGTGGCGGCTGAGATTGTGAGCAAATAAGAATTGCCGCTCAATTCGCTCAGCATCAGAAGAAGAGATCTTTTTGTTGAGCACGTTGATACCTTTTATTCAGCGCTGGCTTCTTGCTGACTTTTCAATTTTTTCTTGTGCTGTGCAATCGCTTTTTCCGCAGCAGCTCGCAAGCCACCAACTCGCGGATAACCGGCATACTGAGCTAAATGAATAATCATTTCTCGAATCTGTTCCTCTGTTAGCTCCTCCCGTGTCAACGCAACGCCACACTGAATACCAAAGACATCTGATTCACCCATGGCGGCGATAACACCCATGGTCACTAAACGTCGGTCGCGTACCGAGAATGCCTCGCGACTCCACACTTCCGCGAATAATTGTTCCAGCATGATATCAAAAAACGGATCCTGCCCACGCGGTGGTGGCGTCATGAGCGCATCGCCATACAACTGACCAAACATCTCTGCGCCTTTTTTTCGTCGAGCTTCGTAATCTGCATCTGACATAGCAATTTCTCCAATTAGGTTTCACCCATCTTAACCAAAGAATAACTATAAAGTAAATACAGGTTGACTATAAAGACAACCAATGTTTACTATATATCATCAAAACGTATCTTTTCATTCGGGTGAAATCCAAATAACACGCAAAATTAAACTCTTAACTGACTAATTTATAAAGGTTTATACAGGAGATCTAGGAAGCCATGTCTGATACACATATTGGATTTATCGGCTTGGGCAACATCGGCAAACCCATGGCCGTCAATCTAGCCCAAAGCCATTTCAAGACCATTGTTTACGACGCGTTTCCCGCAGCCAGCGAATCTTTTGCTAAACGCGGCACAGCAGTCGCCACGAGTCCCGCAGAAATGGCTGGGACCTGTAGCATCATCGGTGTTTGTGTGCGTGACGATGCCGATGTTGAGAATGTTGTCCTAGGCGACAACGGCATTCTCTCCACAGCGAAACCGGGGACTATCATCGCCATCCACAGTACCGTCCAACAAAACACAATCTTAGAATTGGCGAAGAAAACTGCTGCAAAAGGTGTACATATCATTGATGCGGCAATTTCAGGTGGTGCCGGCGGAGCGAAAGATAGAAAACTCTGTTACATGGTCGGTTGCTCCGACGAGTTACTCGCTCGCTGCAAACCTGTATTTGATACCTCTGCCGAAACTATCGTTCACGCAGGTGAATTAGGCTCCGGCATCGCACTCAAACTTTGCAATAATTTGATGACCTATGCTGCCTTCATTGCTATCCACGAAGGTGCGAAATTGGCTGAAGCTTCAGGACTTTCGCTAGAAGTATTACGCGAGGTTGGACGATCAAATGGCGTAGTAACGCCACAAATGGGTACCTTCATCGAAAACCGCAACAACGTATTTCAATCCTGTAGCAACGAGGATTTTAAAGCGATTTTTTCTGGCTACGCTGCATTGGGCGTCAAAGATTTAAAAGCTGCGTTGGAATCCGCTGCCAAACTTGGAATAGATCTTCCGGCAACAGAAAAAAATGCAACTCTCATTGAATCAGTATTTTTTAACGAATCTTAATTTTAGTGAGCAAACCTATGGATAAGAATATACAGGGTGAAAGCCGCTTATTTATCAACGGTGAGTTGGTAGACGCTGCATCTGGAAAAACCTACACCAATTATAACCCCTCTACTGAAGAAGCCATTGGTGAAGTCGCGGATGCGGGCAAAGAAGACATGGAAGCGGCAATCGCTGCGGCACGTCGAGCTTTTGATGAAACAGATTGGTCTACCAATCATGAATTCCGCTTAAAGTGCCTTAAACAACTGCGCGATGGCTTTAAAAAGGTCCAGGAAGAATTGCGTTATCAGGTGATTGCGGAGGTTGGAGCGCCGTTGAGCATTACTTATGGTCCACAATGTGATGGACCCATAGACGCGATTAACTGGTCGATTGAGCTATTAGAAAAATATCAATGGAATGCAGAATTACCCGTTGTCGATACCATGGCGGGTCCCAGCAAACGGCTCATCTGGCGCGAAGCCGCTGGTGTAGTAGCTGCCATAACACCCTGGAATTTTCCGCTGCAGATCAATGTCGCCAAAGTCATTCCCGCCTTAGCCGCAGGTTGCACCGTTATTTTAAAAGCAGCGCCGGAAACACCTTGGACCGCAACTATATTTGGCAAAATTGCCGCTGAATACACCGATATTCCGCCTGGAGTATTAAATGTTATTACCACCAGCGACCGGGCTGGCGTGGCTGAAATGCTCACTACAGACCCGCGAGTAGATTTGATTTCTTTTACTGGCTCAACAGCAACAGGACGGCGAATAATGGCCGCCGGCGCTGCAACAGTGAAAAAGGTTTTTCTAGAACTCGGGGGTAAATCAGCGCACATCGTTTTAGATGATGCCGATTTTAATATGGGCCTTCTCACTGGTTTTGCGGTTTGTTTCCATGCCGGTCAAGGCTGTGCAATCCCGACACGCTTTTTACTGCCCAGGAGCCGTTACGAAGAAGGTGTCGCATTGTTAAAAGCCTATCTGGAAAATATTCCCTTTGGTGATCCCTACAGTAAAAACCAATTTATGGGGCCGTTAGTTAGCAAAATTCAGCACGAACGTGTTTTGTCGTATATTGAAAAAGGTAAGCAGGAAGGCGCTCGACTGGTCTGTGGCGGAGAAGCAGCTGTCGGCATCAGCGGCAAAGGGTACTATGTAAAACCAACCATTTTTGCTGACGTCACTAATGGCATGACCATTGCGCAGGAAGAGATTTTTGGCCCCGTGCTTTCCGTTATCTCTTTCGAAGATGATGAAGATGCTATTCGGATTGCCAACGATTCCATATATGGGCTCTCTGGTTCCGTATTTTCAGCCGATCTTGATCGCGCATTAAAAGTCGCTCGTCGTATCCGCACTGGCACTCTCAATGTGAATGGCGCCAACTTTTTTGCACCTGACGCTCCTTTTGGCGGCTATAAACAAAGCGGCATCGGCCGTGAAATGGGTGTTGCTGGTTTTGAAGAGTATTTGGAAATTAAAACAGTGGCGATTCCCGCATGAGCCTCACAGATAAAAAAATAATCGTTACTGGTGGCTCCAAAGGCATTGGCTTTGCTACAGCTCAGGAGTTAGTGAAGCAGGGCGCAAAAGTCGCGTTACTCGCTCGCAACCAGGAGTCGATCGATAAGGCGATAGAGCTACTGGGAAATGACAAAGCAATAGGTTATTCAGTTGATGTTTCTGATCATCCCGGAGTGCTTTCCGCGTTCGATAAAATCCATAAAGAATTGGGTGTAATTGACGCGGTCATCAACAACGCTGGTTTGGCAATTCCCAATGCAATCGAGAAAATTTTACCCGAAGCACTCAATAAACAAATTCAGGTTAATTTTGTCGGTGTCGTTTATTGTTGCCAAGCAGCGATCCCATATTTACGCCAATCAAAAGGACGCATTATCAATATCTCTTCGGCGAGTGTATTGAACAATGATGAGATGGCGCATATGTCGATCTACTCTGCAACCAAAGCAGCAGTTGCCCGTTTTACTGAAGAACTGCGCGAAGAACTCAAAGCAGATGGGATAGGCGTTACCTTGTTGAGTCCTGGATTTGCGATCACTGAGTTTGGCAGCGCGTGGAATGAAGCGGCAACCATCGACGCGTTAAGAGCCTGGGCAGCGCGCGGCCCCAATTTTAACGGCAGTATGCAGGCGGCAGATGTAGGAAAAGCCATTGCACATTGTCTCGATTATCCCACGGGCGTAGCAATCGACTTTCTTGAAGTCAGACCCTACGTGCCGTCTCCAAAACCAATCTTGTAATCATTAGCAAATTTAATAAGAGGTAAACCATGGACTTTACAGATAAAATTATTGTTATAACTGGCGCCGGCCAAGGCATCGGTGAAGCTTACGCAAAAGCATCGGCTCAACGCGGCATGAAAGTTTGCGTCGCTGAATTAAACGAGGAACAAGGACAGCGCGTTGCCAATGAAATTAATGCTGAAGGCGGCACCGCGATTTTCGTCAAAACCGATGTATCCGACGAATCATCTACCAAAGCAATGGCCGCGGCCGCTGACGAAGCATTTGGCGGAGTCGGTATCGACTATCTCATCAATAACGCAGCCATCTACGGCTCGATGAAAATTGATTCCTATCTAAAAGTCGATATGAATTACCTCAATAAGTTTTATTCCGTCAATATCAATGGCGCACTTCTCGCAACCCGTGCCGTTGTCCCCTTCATGAAAAAGCGTGGAGGTGGCGCCATTATCAATCAGTCCTCGACCGCAGCTTGGATGAACATCGGTTTTTATGGCGTGGCTAAATTAGCAATTAACGGTATGACCTGTTCTCTCGCCCATGAACTTGGTCCACGCAAAATAAGAATTAATGCAATCGCCCCTGGGCCAACAGATACCCAAGCAACCCGTGATCAAGCTGGCGACTATGTTAAAGAGATGGTGAAATCAATGCCGCTCGCCCGTGTAGGCACGGTGGATGATATGGTTGGTCCCGTATTCTTTCTGTTATCAGACGATGCCAAATGGATTACAGGCCATATTCTTAACGTCGATGGCGGGCAGTACATGCGGGTCTAGTTTTATTCCTGTCGTGGGGGCTGACGCCCCCTCAACTTAATCTTCAAAATAAACGCTTAAGCACTAGATCTCCAATAGTCGACCCACGCCATCAACATGTACCTTCGTACCTCAGGCATATCTTTACTCCTTCAAGAATTATTTTTGATAAATTCCCTCACCCTTATTTCTTGAGTAACTTGTTAATTCTTAAAAGAAACATTTGCATCTGCGACAAATAGTGGAAGAACGGTCGTATTGACTTCAAATACCTATTGATGGTTAATTGCATATAACCAATAACCGCATACGTTTTTACTCGTATTCACCAAAAATTCTGTGGAGTATCCCATGTCAGCAGTACAGACCACCGACAGCCTAGTTCCCAACACTCGCTCAGTTCTGCCGACCGCAGAACGCATCCTCGACGTCGCTGAAGAGCAGTTTGCGAAACATGGTTACGCTGGCACTTCTATTCGTGATATTGCCGCTGCTGTGGGTCTGCAAAAAGCAAGTCTCTATAATCACTACAGCAGCAAAGACGAATTGTACGCCGCAGTGTTGGAAAGAGGATTTGCGCCAATTATTGCGATGGTCGAACGCTTTATCGCGCGCGAAAATTCCGCATATATGGATCCTATAATTATCGATGAATTAGTAGAAGCCGCAGCCCAACGCCCCACTTTTTCCAAGCTGGTATTGTTTGAAGCCCTTACTGGCGGAGCGCATATCAATAAATTAATTCAAGATTGGGTGGTGCCGGCGATGAAGCACGGCCTGCAATTTATTGCCAATGGCCCAGAGCAAAGCTACTGGAATAAAGATGAATTGCCGTTACTGGAATTGATGATCCACAATCTCATTATTTCTTATTTCTCTTTGACTTCAACTTATCAACAAGTGACCGGCAAAGATCCTCTCTCTCGCGAAGAACTTGATCGTCAAAAACAATTTTTGAATAAACTCTGGCAATGTATTTGGTGGCAGATGGTCAATCGAACTGAGTAATATTCCCAACGCTGCATTTCCCTTCACCTAAAACCAATGAGACTCCAGGTTTCATTGGTTGCGATCATTGTAAAATGAATTTCCGCCTATATATAAAGCGTCTCAAACCTTAATAATAAATTTCGATCAAGCGCAGAGCAATCGCTACTCTATCAGCGCAAAGCTCAGAGGGAATTCTAGATGGCAAAAACATTGGAAAATGCACAATACTTGAGTTTTTCGACTTTTCGCAAAAACGGCAACACCGTTGCAACGCCGGTCTGGTTCGCCAGAAACGGCAATAGCATTTATCTTTTTAGTGATCCCAATGCAGGGAAAATAAAACGGTTAAAAAACTTCTCCAAATCACAAGTAGCACCCTGCGATGTCAGAGGGAAGGTTCTTGGCGATTGGTCCAATACAGAAGCATTTATTATTAATGCAGAAGAGGAAAAGCAAGCCGCCTATCAAGCTCTTTCCAATAAATACGGTTGGCAAATGAAAGTGCTCGACCTATTTTCATGGCTAGGACAGAAAATTGATAAACGTATTTTTATAAAAGTTGAATTACAAACAAATTAAAATTTTTAAAAATTATCCATTAAAAAAGGGTCTCATTTTAGAGACCCTTTTATTTAACTCGCTTTTAAATTTTTATTGAAGACTCTCAAACGTGTTATCGCTGTAGTAGACCAGCAGCATGCCGCGTTTATTCTCTTTAATTACGGCATGAACCACTCCATTGCGTTTGAACACTCCAGTTATCTTACCTTCGTCTGTACGCCACAGAGCACCTTTAACGCCGTCTTGGTTGGTGAGGTATAGTTTCGAATTTGTTGGCAGGGAGACGTCATCGATTTGGATATTGCTCGCCAGTGCAAAGACCCTGTGGCCCTTATAGGATATTCCTAAAGAGGCGGTAGCTGTCTCCAAATCATCGCGACGTCCATTAAGCACTACCCGTGTCTCATCGGATAGACTCGACAATTCAGCAGTTAATTCTAGAGTAAAACTGAAATCCATGAAGTGATTGCCATAACCAAGAATAGAACCTTCTTCCGCTGCGTCTATCGCAGAATCTCGATCAATCCCCCACGTGCAAAATACATCTCCGTAACAGGGGAAGTTGTTATAGCCATACCCCGAATAGATTTTTTCTGGTCTTTGTAATTTTGCATCCAATACCCCAGCAGTGCTATTTAGATTAAGCTTTCCGCCGGGAATTTGTAATGCATAAAGACCATCTTCAGGGTAATAGTAATTAAGCAATCGACCACCGTTATAGTAGTAATAACCATTCAGTAAAAGCTCGACAAACTCCACAGGTGTATCGAGCAGGAAATATTGATATGTCACATAACTCGCAGCCTGATAGTCAAAGTTATTTCCCCAGAAACCCGAACCTGGAATCACCTGACCATCATCCAAATATTCAACGACGAAAATGGGTTCTTCATCATTTGCATTTTCTGGATAATAAGACCATGGGTTAGGGTTCTCAAACCCCGCATCTCTTGCAGTATCACGGTTCACAAATTGCGTAATTTTTACTGCATAATCGTTGGGATAAGTTAATACCAAGGTATTTTCGTTTACCATCTCATAGGAAACAAATCCTTCTCTCACATATCCATCTGGCAGATCACCTACGACTACATCATTACCTTTTATGTTGATGGCAAAGCTAGCTTTAAAGCTGTCACCGGTAGATGAGGTGAAAGCGCCGCCGAAAACAAGATTTAGGGCGTCAAAATGGCCGTAGTGTATTTTTGTGTCTACTGGTCTGCAATCATATCCCACGTAATTGCAGAATTCGTAATAGCCATTCTGGTCACAACTGGTATTTCCCCACACCCAGCCCTGCTGACAGTAAGAAATATACTGATCCAAGTCCATCCAAAAAGTATTCGGGGTATAGGGTTCGATTTCAGTGACTTCGACCCCTTTTAACGCCAATTCAAACATGCCATCAAAACGGACTTTTGCATCTTCGTTTGACCTTGGTTTTTTGGTAAGGGCTACCTTAAGCGCTAATTTTCCATTCTGCTGTGGAGTGCTTTTATCGAAGGAAGCATTTCCCTTAATAATATCGAGCGTCAACGCAGTGTTTTGAATTGAACCGGCCATTTCAAACATGGGAGTAACGTCATCTTTAACTGCAGCTGCAATGACTTTGGTGTTGAATCCCAAAATTTTCTGATTGACAGAAAATATCAATTTTTTTCCATTAGTGGTGTCTTTGCTAGAAATAACAATACGAATCCCTCCAGCCACTGCACTTTTAAACGTAACCGAACTGAGTTCTGGATAAAGTTGTTTAACGTCCCACGCATCATTATATGCCGCGGTCAAGGCCTCTAATACGGTCACTAGAGTATCAGTATCGCCTTTGATAAATTCTTTAGCCTGATTGAGTTGATCAGAAAAATCCTTCGCACCTGTCTCAAGCTCTTCGTAATTGGCTACAGTAGTCAATGTACGAATATCGTTTACCATGCTTTTTACGATGGTTACATCCTTCTTCGGCGCAGGTTTTGCAACGGCGGGCTGAACTGAAGAAGCCTTAGGCGCCGGAGCGGATTGAACTGCCAGTGCAGAATGGGTTGCTTCTGTTGATTGCGTTAATTTTTTTTCTGGTGCTGCTTCTGTGGATACAATCGACAAGGTTGATTTTTGATTATTAATTTCTTCTACTGTCACGACCGTTGGACTAGGCTGACTCTCGGTAAGTCCCTCAGTGACAGCCACAGTAGCTCTGAAGGTTTGCAAGTCAGTTAACACCGATCCCAGATCAAAATTCTTATCAATCTGTGTGCCTATATGAATAGCTTTGTTGAGAATTTCTTCCAGACTAATTTCAGTATCACTGTTATCAGTATTTGGCAATTGCCCATGCGCGCTGGCAATTTGTTGATTGAGGTGGGCAATGCCCGCAACAAAAGAATTTTCTCCGCCATCAAGCAACACGCCCAAGATTGCTGCTGATATCAGTGCATGAGTTGTGTCGTCAGTTTGAGCGGCTTGAATCGAATCTATTTTAGTTAGATCGACTGGTTTAAATGATGTCAACACGCCATTCAGACGAAACATGTCCGCGATTTGTGAATTCGCGGTATTGATGCCGTTAGCATCAAGTAAATTTTCTGCGATGGCATAAGCCGTGGCAATTTCAGTTAACGCTGTGACATTGACATTAATTTTCGCACCAGATTTTAATTCCGCACTCGTCACGCCGGGCAGCAGTGCTCGCATAACAAAATCGTCGCTTAGCGCCATTTCACTGCCAAAAGCAACTCCCTCACCACAACTGGGCTCCACATCACATGACATGGTTGTTGGCGAAGCAGGATCATTCTGCCCTCTGCCAGAAACAATCACCATCACCGGGCCTTCATGGCTTGAAGGTATTCGCAGAGAAAATTCACCGGTTTCTTTGTCTGTGTTGGTTTCGACAATCGCTTGTTGTTGGACTATTCCCTCTACGATCGGATAAGCGCGTACCAGGCCATTTTTAATAACCCCTTTAACTGCACTACCATTGATGACCACCACGTCCGAAGCAACGCTACTGTCATCTACATTTTTAGCTTCATCAAATGCGGCAAAATTTTCGGTTTCACCAAACTCCTCCTGTTCAGGAGAGCCCGATCCTCCACCACCTCCTCCACAACCCGATAAACTCAATACCACTGACAAAATTGCAATCGATACTAATTTCTTTTTCAATTGATGTTCCATGTATAACTCCGACTTTTAACTTTCACGCCTATTTTACTTACGCTTTTTTAACCCTAAAAAAATAAATTGAACCATGCCTGTTAAAACTAACAGCCCAATTTAAATACGGGGCACACGTATATTTTTTCCACTTAAATAATCGAACTAGCACTACCTCTTTTAGGGTAGGTGATACAACTATTCATCCGAGAGGAAAGAAGTTGAGCACACTACTTATAATCACAAACGAAGGCGAAAGTAACACAGGCATCAGCAGCCGTATATATAACTAAGGGATTAGTTTGAGTGATTTATATGCTGATAATTAGGTAAAATTAAACTTTCTCTTCGCCGTAGATAATGATGCGTAAAATTATGACAGCGAATTAGTCATATACTCAGCTAACGTTTAGGCAACAGCGTAATTAATTCCGCTGTAGTGCTGGGCCAGGAATTGAAATTGACTCGCCTACTTTGGGCAAATCAAACGATCGATAGCTGTTGACAGCCCAATTCCAATACAACCAGCGAAGGTTTGCACTATCCATAGGCTCTTTCAAGGTAACGCGAATTTGGCGGGGATAATCATTGCGTAAATCCGTAATGGCAATTTGCATTTCAGCGTAATTATACACTTCTTTAGTGAACGGTCTGTCGCCGCGCAACGCAGTTGCCAATGCATAACGACTATAAAGACCGCTGTAAGGAATCTTATTAAATACGTCCGCACTGGGATAAATGGGAAAAGGTTTTTCAGCGGAAATCAGCAAGACATTCTCCTCGACACGCATGACGTCCACTGAATCAAAAGCAGGCGCCAGTGTGCGCACCGACAAAGGAATGGTGAGATTAAAATAATCCATGAAATAGGGGATAAAAATAGTGCCATGAGGATCCGGATTGGTGACCAAGATGACATGTTTAGCACTAGATTCCTCTAGACCAATATTTGTAGTTGAGTGCACAGCATCGCTTAAACGAAAACCGTGATAGAAACGATTATTGGCATAACTAACAGCCACCAATAGCAGAAGAACTACACTGATAACCAGATGAACCAAGATAAAATAGATCCCCACTCCACCTGTTACCCTTCTTTTCCAAGTAGCCAAAGCTTCGCGACCACGTGCAGCAAAGGCGAAATACATAAACTCTGCGATCAGGGCTGCCCCACCCACACCCACGTACATCAAAAGTCTGCCATGAGTTTTTGCCACAGCGCTCACAGGCGCAGCCGCAAAGACAGTGACAAAAAACCAGAAACGCACGCTGGCGCTTTGTTTCAATAAGGGTAGCAAAAGGTAGGCGAGAAAGAGCAACAGAACTACCGACAGGCCGCCAACGATCATTGTTGCCTGTTCAGACAGTATATGGTCAATACCATCCATACCCGTAAACTGTTCCGCAACTAACAACGGCAAACGCACCAATAGATTTTGGATAAAGTGCCCGCTATCCGCTGGATCAATATAAAGACCGGTATTTTTTGCGCCAAAACCCGCCGCGCTATAACACAACCGCCAAACCACAATCACCAGGCCGTAGGGAATAAGATAAAGCCCGCGTTTTATTAAACTGCCCTGCGTTAGGCATAATTCATAGGCCGCAATAAACGCCATGGTACCAATTCCAGCCTCGGCAGATAAAAGCGACAAGACTAAACACAATAGCGAGACAGGAATTAAACTGTGCTGTGATTGTTGTCTTGCTCTGTCATGCAGGTAAAGTGTCAGCAAACTAAAAAACAGCGCGATAAGCGCATTGCGATTTGCGATCCAAAAAATAGGGATGCTGTTACTGATATCGACGGCATAAATGAGCAGTGCCAATGAAGCGACCGCGTAGTTGGGTATAAAGCGTCGATAGACTAACGTGAGCGCACCAAGACATAAAAGAAACCAAATGAGATTGTGCGCTCGCATAACACTTGGCAGGTTCGGCCACAATTGATAATCAAGCCAATGGGTAAATGCCGCAATGGGACGCAAAAACCTTACCTTCAACTCTTTATCAGTCCACCAAGGAACAACGCCATATTCTTTGGCGCCTTGCAAATATGCAGGCTCGCCAGTGGCAAAAGCAAAATAATTGAGTAGCACCTCGCTTAGTGGTGTATCGGGCTTGTTGGCGGGTATGCCCGCCGCATGCAATTGTTTTGAGCCCAGGATCAAATTTCTTTGTTGGTAATCATCCGCTTCAAGAGAATTATCCCAGGTCGGCGCTTTTAATATAAAGAGTGTTATCAACAACACCCAGGTAAAGCGTCGGTGATTGAGAACCCCAGCTAACCTATTTAGGCTCTTCATTAAGGAATGTTTAATGGCGGGGAAAAATTGCACTCAGCATTAACTCCAAATTAGAACTCCAGGTTAGCCGGCCTAACTCACGGCATTCATCTGTAAAATGCAATCATGAAAACGCAGGTGGCTCAGTCTAATAAGATTTCATGATGGATGAAAATCGATTTTCTTGAACTGTCGACCTCATCAACAACAAATACCTAAACAAACTCTCGTTGATAGATACCTCACATTTTTCACTCGTGTCATTTATGCAATGACCATGAATCTCACTTCTATTTATATAGACGTATTACGTCAATCGAACGAGCTTTTAGTACATTGACATAGCAGTCATTGGAGATTATTGTTTCGGCCTTTTGAAGCACTAGTTGCCCTAAAATTCGCCTAACACTCCTCAATTCGGCGAGCTGGCATAAGCGGCTATTTTCTGTCCCTTAAAACGGGCAGCCAATGAAATCAGGAAAATTTATCCCAGCCGAGTTTTTTCAGGCTGATATAAAATGCATGCCCAACCAGCAATTTAACCTAGTATCTAGTATAAAGCAGATGGAACCATCTCCGGACTGAGAAACTTATGAGCAAAAGTAAGCTGATTGCCACGTTAACCAATCCTTTCGCCGAAGCAAAAGAGGTCGAATTTAGCATACCAGGGCAAATTTCATACACACCCGGATTGTATGAGGCCTCGCTAAAAAAAGGCTATGACCTCATCGAGCGCCCCAAAAAAGCCGCAGGTGAAACCAATATCCAACGTCAGCATGCCAAGAAACGCATGACGATTTGGGAACGTATTCAAGTCCTCAGCGATCAGGAGCCCACCATATTGTTTCAGAACTGGGGTGAGAATCTTGACGGCGCCTCTTTAGTAACTGCCATTATAAAAATCAATGGTCGCGAAGTTGCACTCTATGGTCACGACTTTACCGTTCGCGCAGGCTCAATGGATGCCACCAATGGTAAAAAGCTAGCCCGACTTTTTGAGCTTGCCGGTAAACGCAAAATACCTTTGGTTGGTCTCAATGACAGTGCTGGCGCCTATGTTCCAGCAGGTGTAGGCGGACTTGACGGATATGCGGAAGCTTTTACGGCTTTACGCAAAATCAGTGGCATAGTGCCAAGTTTGATGTGTATGTTCGGCTATAACGCGGGTGGCGGTTCTTATCTGCCACGCCAGGGCAGTTTTCTTATCCAACCGAATAACACCTTCTTTGGCCTGACCGGCCCCGGCGTGGTGAAATCGGTGCTGGGCGAAGATGTCACCCCCGATGAACTCGGTGGCCCCGGCGTTCACAGCCAAAGCGGAGTTACCGATTTTGTGGTGCCCGATGAAGTCGGTGCCTTGCGCAAAGTAAAGGAGTTGTTAAATTACATCCCCGATAACAACGCCTCGCTTGCGCCATTCCAACCAACGTCTGACCCAATTAATCGCAAGACCTGGGATATTGATATCTTATTGAAGAAAGCCTTCAACTCGCCCACCGGCTTTAACACACCGATCGATATTTCCATCTTACTGCAACAGCTGTGTGATCATGGCGATTTCTTTGAAGTGCAGCCAGATAGAGCACGCAATACGGTAACGGCGTTCGGTCGTATGGGCGGAAATGTTGTCGGCTTTGTTGCCAACAACAGTGCTGTCGCTTCCGGACAAATCGATATCGATGCGGCTTATAAAAACGCCCGTTTTATCCGCTTCTGTAATCTCTATAATATTCCCATCATCTTTATGGAAGACACCACCGGCTTCTTGCCGGGCAAAGAACAAGAAGCACGCGGTATCGTCCAGGCGGGACGCGCCATGTTGGATGCTATCATCGATTTAAGAACGCCACGCTTTCTGGTGATTATTCGCAATGCTTTCGGCGGCGCTTATGCATCTTACAACAACTATCCCACTGGTGCCGACTTGGTTATTGCGTTGCCGACCACACGCGTCGCCGTTATGGGCCCTGCTGGCGTAGAATTCGTTTACAAAGACGAGTTGCGCCAAATTCGCGTCTCAGTAGCGCAAAAAATTACTGAATTCAGACATGAAAAAATGGCCGAAGGTCTTAGCGAAAAAGATGCAACTATCGCTGCACAAAGCGCTGCCAATCTTTGGGCCAAGCAGCAGGAAGCTGCATTAGCTCTGCGCTATGAAGCAGAACTGATGAATCCCAATGAAGCATTGAGCCTTGGCTCAATATCACAAATTGTTATGCCCTCTGATTTACGCAGTGTGCTGTGTGAAAATATGTATTTTCACCTCAAACACTACACACCGGAACCGCTCTCATCGGTACAACGAGAGTTTCATTAAAACCGGCGATTGGTCACGTCAGAAGATCAATAAAGAAGATCAATAAAGAATATCAGTAAGAACGCCCAATTAAACACGTGACCGGGCGGCAAGATAAGGCAGAACATTGAGTCAGATTTGAAACGAGGTTTGAACCGTGCCAATGAAGCAAAATTTTTACACCAATAATCCGCTGATCCATCGCGACAGAAAACTTGGCAACAGCCCATCAAAGTGGGTCAGCAGTTTTGACTGCACTCACATGTGCCCCCTTATCATCTGCCGTGGACCGATTCGCAAAGAAGCCATGGATGTCTTCACTGAAATGGGCATCACGCATTACGGTATTCTTCTATCAGAAAAGGATTCGGTAGTTTATCAGAACGCACTGGCACCTGAATTAAGAATCCTCACTGAGCGCGACCGCGTGCATCGCGTGCCAGACTACACTGGCGCCAATAAAGAAGAACGCGAGTTACGCATCCAACAGATTATTCGTATCGCCAAAGAGAACGGCTACAACTCTATCTTCGCCGGCTACGGTTTTATGGCGGAAGACGAAGCCATGGTCAGCGCCATGGAAAAAGCGGGGCTAATCTTTATTGGTCCCTGTTCCAGAACCGTTCACGACGCAGGTCTCAAAGATGAAGCAAAACGCACTGCGCTCAGTGTTGGCGTGAGTGTAACTCCGGGCGTTAACAATGCCTCTGCGCTCGCTTTATTAAAGAAATATCCTGATGCTACAGCGCTGAAAAAACTCTGTGCTAAAGAAGAACTCAGCGTTAATGCAGCCGTTTGGGATAATAAAGATCTGACCTTGATTGAAAAAGCAGATGCGGTATTGGCCGCCTCCTACAACAAAGGTATCGATATCTACACTATCGAAGAACTTGGCGCTCAATTGCGCGAAAGTGTCGTGCAAATGTATCGCGACTATCCCGATAATCGCATTCGGCTCAAAGCCATCAGCGGCGGAGGCGGTAAAGGTCAGCGTATTCTCAAAGCCCCGAATAGCTATCAGGGTGATCTTGAAAGCCGGATCAATCAGGCGGCGGATAAAGCGCCTGAACTGGTCCTGGAAATTCTCAACGAAGTAAAAATGACCGGCGTTGGCGACAATAAAAACATCCTGGCAGAATTGAATATTGAAACCACGCGCCATCAAGAAATACAGGTGATCGGCAACGGCCAGTGGACGCTGGCCTTGGGCGGTCGCGATTGTTCTTTGCAAATGCACGAACAGAAGTTGCTTGAAGTAAGCGTCACCACCGAAGATTTGCAACACGCGTTAAAAGAAGCCATAGCAGCGGGTCGTGAGACCGAAGTCGCCGTACTTGAACAGGATATTAAAACGCTGCACACCATGGAAACTGAAGCCGAAACGTTTGGCGAAGCGGTCGGCCTCGATTCTGTTTCTACCTTCGAGTGCATTGTCGATCGCGACAAACACTTTTTTATGGAAATGAATACACGGATTCAAGTAGAACACCGCGTAACAGAACTCTGCTATGCATTAAAGTTTACCAACCCTGACGATACTACCCACGCTTTCGTGGTGAAATCGTTGGTCGAAGCCATGGTGCTGCTGGCGGCCCACGGCGCAAGACTGCCAAAACCCCAACGTATTGTGCGTCACAATGCCTCGGTAGAAGCGCGTTTGAATGCAACAAACCAGGCGTTGTCGCCCCACGCCGGCGGTGTTATCGAAGCCTGGTCGAATCCGAGCGAGTTAGAAATTCGCGACGACCAGGGGATCTGCATTCACAATCCCGATACCGACGTCTTCATGAAATACACGCTGGCGGGCGCCTATGACAGTAATATCGCCCTGATCCTCACGATCGGCGAGTCCCGCCTCGAGAGTTACCAGCAACTTGCCGAAATTCTTCGCACCACTAAATTGCGCGGCAAAGACCTCTGTACCAATCTTGAATTCCACTATGGGTTAGTCAACTGGTTCCTCGGTCAGAACATCAACGCCCGACCAACCACTCGATTTATTGTGCCCTACCTCACAGCTGTTGGCCTGCTCAAGCAGGAAGCCAATAACTTGGACTTAGAGTATGCCTATAA
>OBEQ012069485.1_pt1 | contig 16929 bp, 6 predicted proteins | sample 1670901 | NCBI WGS metagenome assembly OBEQ01 (sample SAMEA104232315, study PRJEB22302) | groundwater metagenome | biome: forest; feature: aquifer; material: groundwater | place: USA | collected 2011-08-07 | depth 5.4 m
AGGAGTCCGCAGTCGGCTCACAAATCTTGCGGAACCAATCGGTATCGGGCTGATCACAATCCATCAGGGCTTTGGTGTGTGATTCATTCGCAAGGTGAGAGCACGCTCCACAGACGCACACCATCCATCTGCACTTTGAGCAAGGAGGATTAAACACTTCCATAACGGTGAGGTGGCAATTCCAACAATTCGAGGTTCTTCCCACATCCGTCATACCCAAGGTTTTCTCACGTATCACGCAGGCGACAATATAAGCCAAGAATGGCTCTGCGGAATATCTTCCGACAAGGTTTTGATGGACAACAAGCAAGTTGACGGCGCGGATACGCATATCACGAGCGTCGCCAGGCGTGACCGAGGGATAATCACGAAAGGTCTCCTGAAACGCCCTCAGAAACCAGCGCTCATCGGTTATGGCGACATTTGTTGAAATCGGCTTATTCAATTTACGGAGCGCTTCACAAATCGCCGGCATGTTCTTATCAGCGATCACGCGCTCCGCGCTATCCGCGAGTTCCGACACCACCGCTTCATAAAGCGTCCGCCCAGATGTGCCGTATATATCCCGATCCTTATGAGTATCGAGGATCTCCTTAGCAAGCCCAACCCGAAAATCGATGACTTTCTGCGTTTCTGTGCCTAGGCCACGAATGACGCGACGCGCCGACCAGAATACGGAAGGGAAATCGAATCGAGGGGGCCTCATTTATTTTTTTGGCCGCCGGTGAGGATCGGCTTCCTCCGAACAGCTACCCGCTCCGGGTGTTCACGAGCTATGGCTTCGAGAATGCGGCAAAGCTCGCTCCCAGGAGATACCTGTAAGACCAGGGTATCAATGGCGCGAGTAAGTGGAATCAGACATCTCAAAGCCGCAGCGCGTCGGGCGCGAACCTCGGGACGTTCTAAAGCGAGCTCATCGCCTTCAACTGGTGGCTTTCTTTGTTCAGACTCAAAGTACGCGTCGAAGCCTAGGCAAACGACCGTCCATCCTTCGAGTCCGCGGCAAGACTCATACCGCACCACGCGGTGCTGAGCGACGTCATTTGCGAAATGAAGACGGTGCTCGGCCTCCGTTCCATCCCATACGTTAGCTCCCCACGTCGCGAGATCTCCTCGAAAGTCCTGGTTGCCCGAAGGGACACAAAACAAAGCATCGATCGGTTCGTTACCCATTTCCCGATGGGCCTTCATGACGGCGTCATGGGCAGTTTTGTCGTAGGCCCCAACGTGGACTATGACCTCACCCCCGGGGACTTCGTTATTCGGCTCCTGATCCCATCGCATTTCAAACGCGCCGGCGAAATCGGAAACAAAGCGCGAAAGGTCGCTCTTCATTCGAAGCGACTTGCGCAGAGGAACCAATTGCACCAAACCAGGTGCGAGCCCCTCTCTCCAATCTAGATGACGCTTTGAACGTGCCATCTGGTCGATGCCATCGGCGACAACAATCTTTCCAGGACCGAAACTCCGAAAGAGGAGCTGCCTTTCATTTTCCGGCCAATCCTGCGATTCATCAACGAAAATATAATCCCAACCGAACACGTCGGCGGCCGAATAATATATTTTCTCTTTCTGTATGCTGGAGTGGTCGATCTCCGTATCAGCCATGAGTTTCAAAAGGGCGTCCTTTTGCGTCTCATAATATTCCTCCGGAAACTCCTCACCCTTCGGCGGAGACCACTCGCCCCATGCGTCCAGCATCCCCACGAAGTACGAGTGCCCCGTGCGAATCCAAATCGTCTTTTCACCAAGATGATTTCCGATTCCCATGAGCGCGAACAATCGTCGAATATCAGCGACGAGGGCCTTGTTAAAGGTCAACAAGAGAATTCTGGCGCCTCTCTGGTCATAAAGGTCTTTCGCGAGTCTAAGCAGGTGAACCGTTTTGCCGCTTCCGCCATGACCGCGGAAGACCAGCAACTGTGCCCCGATCTTGTCGGCGTACTTTTGATCGTCTAGGAGCCGTTCGGAAAGTCGCTCAAGACGCTTCCGGTCCAGAGCCGTCGGCTTAATCGACTTAACAAATTCGCCCGCGACCTTCGAGATGGCGCTCAGGTCCTCCCGTCGGGCGCAGCTAATCGAGAGATAGCCCTTTGGATTTCGCACGGGGCGCCTCAACCATGCCACGGTCCGAAAGAAGTCGTCCGCTGTCATTTTTGCGGCCAGGATGTTGTGCGGCGGCTTGGGAACACGATTCTTCGGGTAATTCCTAAGCCAAATGACGGATTCAAGGTGAGGCGGCACGAGGTTCTTTTCTAAGATGTAATTCCGAAGAGAAAAGATTTGCTCCCAAGCCTCCTTCGTTGCGTCCACCCGCGGGCGATCCGGCCCATAACTGACAAACACACGCCCGCCCTCGATCTCCACCTTGTCTTCGGAGTGATCTTTCACCTCGATGATGACGGCAAGACTCGAGAAATAGACGTCTTCGGCCTTGATGAGCGCACCGGGCTTGGCGTCATGAGCGGGAACGGCTAGATTTCGGCGCATTCCTGGGCCGAATTCGGCCAGCAAGACGATGTCGATATCGACTCGTTCCTGACCCCAACATTTGGCCCCAACAATCAGGGTTATCTGATCTCCTTCTCGTAAAGCGGGCTGCAGGATCGCGGCCAATTCATTCGCGGCTTCATATTCCTTGCCGGCGTTCTGTCCGACAATTTTGATTGGCATGGGAACGTTACAGGCCCGGCAGCGGCCGAAATTGTTCCTTAATCGCCAATGCCTCGAATTGGGACCCAAGCTTTTGGGCGAAGCGACGGGAGTTGACCAGAATTCCGGCCTCGACATTCTTACGCTGCGCCGCTTCGGTGAAGTTCGCGGATGAAACGAAGGCCTTGATATCGTCGATCACAATGCACTTCGCGTGCATACTGGCGCGAGCCTCGTCACGCAGTTCCAAGGAGCGTGGGTCGTAATAGACTTTTGGGAGACGCTTCATCGGCCATTGCCGTTTCTTAAAATCATCGGCAAAACGAATAAGAATCGATTCCGGAGCGGACGTATCACCCGGTGCGCGATGCACATTTAGGAAAAGTGCAACTTCGAGCGCTGGAATTTCCTCCATCCTTTTGGCCAGTTCGCTAAACAACCGCTTACCGCCATGTACGGCGAATCCCGCCACGATGACCTTCTGGTGGGCGGTCCTAAATAATTCGCGGACCACGACGGATGTGTCGCGCAGAGGACTGTCCGGCGCTTCTGGACCAGTCCACACGAGCTCTAGAATCTCATCTTCTCGGAGAGCGGCGATCCTCTCGGCATGAACGACGGCCAGCAATTCCGCCAACAGGGCTGGCGTCGCGCCCTTCATCACCAAGGAGTTGAGATCTGTGGCGACGGCCATCGCCTTCGCTTTAGGGAATAATTGGAGCAAGGAATCCGTCGTATAGGGGGGGCTAAGCCTACCCGCATCCAAGAGGCTCTTTAAAGCCACAAGGTCTGTCTCGGTGAGTCTCCGAGCTAACTCCTTCAGATGCCCTCCCATGCGAAGAACTCAGCTCCGGCGCTCTCAACAGTTCCGACAACCAGCGTGCGGTCGAGAAAATCATTGTGCTGTTCACAGGATGTTTCCGCGATCAGCACGCAGCCATGACACGCGGCTCCGTGCAGGAACCTTCGCTCTCCCATGTCGTCCGGCCGATGATGGGAACAAATCGGATCGTTGGAACAGAGCGTCGCGAGTTCGATCGCTGATTTCAAGAATCGCCCAATCCTTCGTCCGACATCGACGAGCCCTCCGAGTGTGCCTTCCGCGTCGGGGGAGGCGGTGTAAAGTAGTATTCCGTATCCTGAGTTTCCGGCGTATATTCGTTCACGTATGGAACTGCTGGGATATCCACACTCCAAAGAGACTGCGGTTATCAACAGGTGAGAGAGGGAGTGCAGAAGGATATATCCCGCCCCGGGGGACTGGCGTCTGCTTCCCTGGTGTTCGCGAAGCCACTCGGTCATCCCCGATTGGAACATGTCCATCCGTGTCTTGATGGCAGCCTTGTTGACCCACCCGTCGATTTTCTTCTTATCGAAAGCCAGAAATATTCCTTCGCCGCGATTTTCGTAAGCGGGGACCCATCGCACTTCGCCCGCCAAAGAGGCGCTTCTCGCCTCAAGATCCAACTCACCCTGAATGTCCGGTGTCGCATATTCAAAACGGGTGAACCCGACCTGCGCGACCACTTCGCGCAGTCGATGAACAAGAAGCACTCGTTGGATCGCGGATAGATCGAGCCCTTGCGTGTGCTCTGGCTTATCCCAGTCCGATCGCGGCAACTTTCGAGCGTAGAATTCGATTTCCTTGCTCGGCGCGTCTTTTCCGATTTCATCGAAGGGGGAAAGCAATGTTCTCAATTCCGCTTCTTTGACGGTCAGCTTCCCCTCTTCTTTGACCACGCCTTGGCGTCGCCGGATTTCCTCCATGATATCGGAGTCATCGAAGCATCCGACCGCTTCCTTGACCCTGGGCACCTTTAGAAACGCGGTGAGCAGCTCTGGGCTTGTGACCGCCTGAAGCACGTCCCACACGACGGCCACGCCTTCCGACACATCTTCTTTTCCCTCGGGAATTGAGATCACGCTAATGTTTTGAGGGAAGTATGCATTGCTGGCGGATCTAATGAGGAGGCGATTCTTCTCCTTGCAGGCTTCGGAATAATCCTTGCCCAACCAAGGTCTGTCGCCTCGGCACATGCCTAGTGGAGCCGCCTCCTTTTGAAGAGCCTCGATCATGCACCTCTCCGCCTCGCAAGCGCAGCGAATAAAAATCTCAGTCAAGTCACCGCCGGTACCGCGCTCATCCAGGTAGAGCTGTGCCCCGCAGCCTTTGCCATTGTGCGCGAACCATGGCCAATCGATATCGTTAATGTGCCCCTGGGGACAGGCTCGCACGAAACGAATCGGGATCACATCGAGATTCTTGCGCGGTGGTTCCGGATCACGGAAGCGGCCGTTACCTTCGAGCGCGCTACGATTCAACAAATAACGTGATCGGCCATGCTTAAGATCTTTCGTCTCCTGCGTGACACACCAGTTAGGGAATTCCCACGCCATGACACCATTCAGGCGGTCGGAGTTCTCGTCCGCAGGCGGCGGAGCCTTTAACACGAGATTCTGAACTCCTAAAATGGGGCGAATTTTGTCGACAAGGCGGGGCTCCACAATTTCTTCGGCTCCTCGCATGTCCCAATGCTCCAAGCCCCCAATCATGACCGAATGGCGCGGAAGATCCACGAGCGCGCCGGGCCCAAACGTCGTAATCACCTGACTGCGGCGCAACTGTCCATGCGGGCGTATGCGGGGCATTAGTTGTCGTCCTCCTCGTCGATCAGAGTGCCATTCTTGCGCTTTATTTTTATATTCACGGAAGCCTCGACGTCGCGCATCGATCTATTTGCCCGAAATTTCCAGTGCCGCGCCGATAAAGCGATAAGATCGGGATCGAGGAAGTCGTGCAAGAGAGGCTTTGAAGTCTGCCCATCGGCTCGCTCCCATTTGTCGTAACGTAAAGTCACGTTATCTCGTCTGTAATCCTCGGCGATCTTGATCCACTCATCGAGAAGATTGGCGACTCTGTCGCGAACTCGTCCTTCGTGCTCAACCGCCAGCGCCGGCTCGATATGTTCGGCGTAGTCTTTCGCCTTAGCCGATAGCACGCGCTTGGTGAAATCCAGCGCGCCGAGGTTGGCTTCGACCGCTGCGGCGCCGAGCGGTGGAGTGATACCGGCCACTGCATGGCGGCCAAGGCCCACAAACGTTCCCGCGAGACCGCGGTCGAGCGCCCGCGTGGAAAACGGGGTGACGCTAGTCGCTTCCACCGCGCGGTAGAAGGAAGCGTGGTAGCCGGCGAATCGCTCATAGTGCGACCGATCGCGCGGTCGGTGGATGTTCAACAAGGTGATGACAAGTCCCGGCTTGGACTCATCGCGTCCAATACGACTTGTGGCCTGAATATACTCCGCGGTCGTCTTTGGCTGTCCAAAGACGACCATAAGTCCAAGTCGAGTGATATCGAGACCGACGGATATCATGTTAGTGGCGATAGCGACATCCACGCGCTCCTTATCCGTGAACGCCAGTCGTAGGCGCCGTTTGATTTCGGCGACCTGCCCGGTCGAAACCCGCGATGTGAGCTCGCGGACTTCTGTGCTGATAATCCGATCGGCGAACACTCCTGCGGGCTCACCTTGCCGCTTCCTACTCGAATAGGTGGCCAAGCGGGCACGGACCTCGTCTTCGATGATTCTGCGGCTCGCCCCGAGCTCGCGCAAACTGTTGAAGTATCCCAAAAGAGTCATGTAGGGATCGGCCGCTGCCAAGTCGCTGGTCGCCGCCTTTTGCGCGGCGGCCATAGTCGCCAAGTAGACTCGAAGCATGACGACTTTTAGATTGCGACCTTGGGCGGCGACCCCCAAGTAACGACGCCCAGGCGTTTCAGTGCTGGGGATCGTCTTGGAAAAGAACGAGTCTTTCTTGTCAGGACCGGGCGGAGGAAAAATATCGACCGTTCTGCGATTGAAAAGGGCGCGAATCTGCGCTTCCGCGCGGCGCACCGTCGCGGTTGACGCCAGAATCTTAGGACCAACCTTCCGGCCTTCGATCTGGCGGGCGCATAACTCATCGATCGCCGTCTCGTAAAGCCCCACCATGGTGCCCAGTGGACCGGAGATCAAATGCAATTCGTCTTGAATAACGAGGTCGGGCGGAAGCAGGGGGCCGGAAAGAGCGCTCCCTCTGCCTGGGGCGCATGGCCCATAGAATCCGTCGGCGTCATTCCTTTGAACACGACCGAAGAAGGCGCCAACCTCTCCCTTCCACGGAAGAGCCGCGAATTTATCAACTGTCGCTATCAGGAAACAAGGGAGTCTTCTGTAGATTGGGTCATCCACCGCCAAGATCGGTAGATAATTCCCGTTAGAGAAATCACAACCGCGATTAACGCACAGAATGCGCAAATTGGTGGGCTGATCCGGATTGGGATGAAGAATGAACGAGTTTCGAGTGAATTTATTTCCGCACCAGGGACACTCCTCTAAGGGAATCGGAGCGCTAAGAGTCGGATTGTTCTTGAACTTGATTGTTCTGGCGCGCGCCGTGCTTTGGTCGGTGTCCCCTACCGCACCCATCCTGTTTGGGGTCGCGGCCCCGCCGACCCAGAGTCCGATTTCAAAGGGCCACTGACCAAGGGCGTCCAGGCTCGCAGGAGATTTCTTGCGCTCGATCTCAAGGGCGCAGATCATCGCTGCGGCCCGGCCCAGCTGATCAAGCGTGAGCAGCCGGAGAGTGTAACGCATCAGGACGCTCATTCCGGCGGACGTTATTCCGGGATTGGAGAGACGGCGGTGTACCAACGTAAACGCGGAAAGACCAAGATATGCTTCAGTCTTTCCGCCGCCGGTGGGGAAAAAGAGCAAGTCCACCACCCCGCGCTCGAAGTCTCCGGGCCGCGCGATGCCCTTCAAATTCATTAACACGAAGGCGAGCTGGAACGGCCTCCAGGCGGGCGCTCCAACCTGAGCGGGATCTGTCTTCCCCTGGCGAATCATTTCGCGTCTTCTGGCCGCCGCGGCCATCACGCGGTTCGCGATCTTAAAGGCATCGAGCACCTTGGGATCGCCGAGGAGTTCGATACCAACCTTGATTCTACCGACCGCATTATCCATGCGTTTCAACAACTCGTCAGCGGTCTCCTTCCTTCGCGGCAGCAGCGCAGCCAACGAATCTCGCTGCCTCTTGATCCATGTCCTATATTCAGCGACGAGTCCACCCAGGCGCTTGTTCGCATCCTCCAAATCCGTCAGCTCGCCCAGGACCTCCATTTTCAATTCGGCGTTCGGAATATCGGTCGGAACGACTCGCTCAACCTCGGCCGAGGGTATCCAACGAGTGCGGACACTGGCGCAGGACCCCGTTTCCAGCGTCTTCGCTTCCGCGGACACCGCGTGACCCGTGACGAATTCATGGGTGTCACGGTACTGGAGATCGGCCACTCTCTCGTCCCAATCATCGCTAACCAGCCCTCTTGGATTGGGACGAGGGAGGAAGCCCCCTACAGTCACGGCTTCTATTTCAGCCTGGAATATGTAGGCTTCATCTCGCTCAGCGCCCAAGAGCTTGCGTTTGTTCACCAAGAACACAGAAACGGCTTTCGCCCCCTTGGGAAGGAGGCCATGGAAAACATCGGTGTTGGCGACGGGTCGCACCGTGACCGCAAGCATGAGCCCACCGCTTTCCGGCACCGCCATTTCGACGACGCCCTTTGTGTCTTTCGGAACTTTGTATTCGATCAGTGATTCGCGCTGAATCCTCTGCCAGAGACGTTTGGACTTCTTCTTCTCTCCTTCCTTTGGACGTTCCTCGTCCTTCACGCGATAATCGCCCCAGCGGGCGATCATCGAGACAACGGCCGCGTTATCTGGAATGAGAAAGCTTAATCCGATGGATGAAGGATATAGGCCAGGCTTAGACGCACCCTTTTCGGGCTCACCCTTATCGTCGCCGCCCGCCGCGCGTTCTGAGAGCTGATCGACCTCTTCCTCGGCCGTCTCATCTCGCCGCTCATCGGCGGCCGCGTCGATGGGGGCGAGGAAACCGGTCAAGTACCAACGCGAAGGCGTCTGGTCGAGCACTTCGGCCTCAAGAGGATGCCCCTTGGATGGACCGACGAGATCGAGTTGGAGCGCTTCTTCAAGACCGTCTCTTACCTGGCTAGATGTCATGGATCAAGTCCTTCACAGCATTTCCGGTGTGGCAAAATCGTTATTTTTTCTCTTACGACTAGGCTGCTTCGGTTTGGGTGGAGGTGTCGCGGCGGCATCCGCCACCCGCTCCTCTTCCGCTTTCTTAGCGTTTAGAGCCAATAGCCGCGTGAGGACTTCGTCACGAGTTTCATCCGACCAGCGATATCGGTACGGTTTCTTTTTGTCGCCCCAATCTTCTTCAGCGATCTCGTAGTTGAGGAGAAACCTGCAATCGGTCGAGATGTCGGTAAAGCCGTACGCGTCCAGGACTACGCGGTCCATTGCAGAGTGTAGCGCGCGAAGCTTCAGGATGTCCGGATCACGCTCGTGGGGGTCGTGAAAGCGGTTGTAGGTCTTGGTCAATCCCTCATTGTTATTGATCATTTTGGAGGCGCGAAATGCATAATAAGCTTCGCCCGTTTTTGCGATTTCACCATTCTTGTCAAAATCACGAGGGAATGGGAATGTCTCAAAGCTATCCGAAGGACGATAGCCAAGTCGATCCTCAAGCGTCGACGAGGTGAAAGAAGACCACAGCTCATGGACACGCGACTGCAGCACGCAAAAAGCGGCGAAGTCATCACGCGCGATAACGACAACATTATTTGAAAAAATCGCACGCGTGGAATGAAAAGCAAATGACCGGTGCGTACTGATGCCTGATATCACAAGAACCCGACTTAGACTCTGAATGAGGCGTTGTAGCTCTGGCCGATGGGCCTGATATGCCCACCATTTTTTCTTGAGCGGGGTGTTATTTGGATTGTTTCCGAGCTTAAGACGTTCTGGCTTAACCTTAGCTTCGATAATCGCTTTCAACTCAGGCCACTGATCTAGCTTCGATTCGTTTTCCACATCGCTAAGATAGATGGCGTAGCGGTCTGGTAGCTGGCCCGGATCCGCGCAGATCTCCTCCCCACCAACGTAGGGGAGAATGCGGCTTTCCCAGTCAGGGTGGGCAGAAAGAATACGTTGCATTTCTGAAAGAGGTGATGCCGCCAGATCATCATCGGCAAATAGAAAACCCCGTCCGTAAATCTGGCTTCCTTTGGAAAAATAGGGATTAGAACTGAGTTTGGCCGGACTATCATCAACAGCGCCTGCATTTAAATAAGCGCTTATCCTGCTAACAGGCTTCCCGTCAAGAAGTATCGGTGTTACTCCTAATTTCTTTGCAATATGAACAATACAGACAGTCACCGCTGCCTGTCCTGGCCATTTATAACGGAGTGTTGCGGAATATATTTGTCCTTGATGGCTCAGGATTGTTCGGAGACCGCCTTCTCTGGCATCTCCCTGGGCTAGCGTCTTAGTTGCAATGAGACCCAGGCATCCTTTGTCCCGGAGTAGGGCATAGCAGCGGCGAAAGAAAAAAGCAACAAGGTCGCATTGATGCTGGCATGGGGGATAGAACGTGACCAACCATTGAAAATAGACCCTCCCAGCGACTTCAGAAATTCGGGAGCCCCCGAGAAATGGCGGATTGCCTACAATCGCGTCAAAACCGGGGTTCACTCTCTCGAACACCTCGGGAAACTCTATATCCCAATGGAATGGGGCTATCCCGCGCGATCCATTGCTCAGTTCTTGAGACAAGACAAGCAACTCGTTGAACCCCTTGCCATCGCTAAGATCTGATTCGACCTTCCGCAAAAGTCTCTCTCGCAGATCTTGCCGCACCCTTGCCTTATCCGCATCAAAGAAAACCCCGACGGCGAGGTCGCCAATTAAACGCGCCCGACCCAGAGCCTCATCCGCATTCTTCAGCTTGAGGCGCAACTCATTTTCCGAAACTCCCTCCTTCGATTCCTCTATCTCCGTCCGCAACTTGAGCACAGCGCCCACCTGCTTCTTGATTAAAATCGTTATAGTCTCAATCTGCCCAGATTCCTCCCAATGGAAATTCTCTATCTGCTTCCTAGTCAACCCTACTAAGGAGTCCCCGTGTTTCAAAGCATGGTCAACGAATGTGAATCGATGCTCTTTCGCCAAGGTGACGAGCCACAATGATAACTTGGCAAGGTCAACAGCTAAGGGATTCTTATCCACCCCGTAGAGACACCGCTGCGCCACCAGTCGCCGCGCATGAAGGACTTCATCTTCATCTGGCGGAATTACAGGCATCTTTCGATGGTTTCGCCAAGCCTTCACGAGCTCGTCACCAAGCTGACGACACGCTTCCACTAAGAACGCCCCCGAACCAACAGCGATATCGCACACCTTGAGGTCGAGAAGCTGCTCGGGAGTAGGCTTCTCTCCCATACGCTCAAAAATCGGCCGAAGGGCGGTTCGGACAATCGGCTCAGTTAATGAGCGTGGAGTGTAGTGGGAGCCGCTCTTACGCCTCTCATCCGAGGGCTGCAAGACCATCGCGCCGGTGGAAATAATTTGGGGCGTGGCAATCTTCGCCACTTTTTTCTCCAGGGCCTCCACGATGGCCTCTGGAGAACTTGCCTCTTCAAGTTTCTTCTTGGGATCTCCACTTACATCCTGACCGGCGAGGCCCTTTAACTTCTTCGCCCTCTCCTTCGGGGGCTCGGCGAGAAGCTCATCTAAATTAACGGTGACGGGCGCGCCCCCCGACTTCGTCGCCTTGATCGCGATCGATCGGCCCGCCGCGACGCCAAGCTCGAACCCCATCATGGTCTCGTAGACGGAGCCGATCTGCTCGACATCAAGCGCGCGGTACGAAAGTCTCTCGCCATCCAGGATCAGAAGTTTACTCAGCACGCGATATACGACACCATCGGACACGAGTGGCGGCTCGATTCGCGAGCCCGGAGCGCGAAGGCTTCCATAAGGGCGTCCCTCAAGAAATGGATATTTGTCCGCGTCTAAAAGATCTCCGTGACGCTGCGGGAGATGAAAGTCCCCGTGCTTGGCGCCATCATAAATCATGCGGAACAGAGCGAGGATGCCCGCCCACGCGCCGTAGCGCTGGTCCATCGTGTCGTGGTAATGATCGTCATCGGCCCTGAGCCGGTCGAAGAGTCCCGCGATCGAGTAGTTGTTGGTGTAAAGCGGGTCCGTGGATAAAAGGTCTCTGTCCTCGGCATAAAGAATGAAGATCAAGCGCAAGAGCGTGGTCAGAAGGCCGGCATAAATGTGATTAGGGTCCTTCTTTAGCGTCTCCTCTAGCAACACGCGGCCCGACGCATCGTGAGCGCTTTGGAAACCCCGGAGAAGCTCATAGAGAGCGCCAAGAACCTGTTTCGCCAGCTTTTCGGAAACGTCGTTTTGGAACTTGCGGCTATTGCGCAAGATGGCGGGGAGGCGTTGCTCCTCCGGCAAAATAAACCAGCGCGCCGCTTCAAACAGCATGTGGAAGGCGGCCAGGATCGGCCGGCCATCAACCTCGCACATCGCGTCAACCGGGAAGGTGATGTGTCCCGATGACTCCCCCGAAGGGGCGTACACGAGACGGATTGCGCGTCTATTCGTCAGTACGCCAATGGGGATCTTAGTTTCCCTGAGCAATCTCTCAAATTTGGCCTGGGGGGAGGCGCGCCACCTGCGGTCGCCGGAATCCTCATCGGCATCGAGATCGGCGGCGACATCCAGTGTCTTAAAAAGAGCGATCCACTCCTTCTCTCCTTTCGGTCCCGGGTTGTGGGATCCAACACAGAAGGTTGGGCGCAGTGTCTCGCCGTATTCGGGCAGAACGACGCTAAGGCGCTCCGGAATGGCGGCGGGGTTTTCAAGACCCACTAAATCTTCGCGTTTCCATTCCCAGAAATCGGTGATGAGAGAGGGAATATCGCGAACGGCCATTTGCCCGGGGTCATTAGGGGTTAGCCGGACCTCCTCGACAAGCCCGCGAAACTTCACCTGCCTCTCCGCCACGTTCTGTTCGACCTGCGCCTGGGCGTCGAAGAGGGCCTTGGGGGTGACAACCAGCCCTTCCGGCTGAACGTATCCCAACCAGTCGCGATGCGCCCGCAGGGCGAGTTCGTCAGACATCCGCAGCGCTCCCATCGCGCGGCCATAAGTAAACGAGCCCTATTGGCTCCACTCGTTTGGCCATCACACGATAGACCTCACGGATTCGCTTAGGCTCTTCGTCAATTTCGTGGTCAATCGCGGCGAGACGCTTGCGCAGGTGGCGATACTCATCCTCGAATTGCCTTTTCTCGGAGTCCCCGAAATCGAGGGTCAGCTGCTTTATATCCTTATCGCGTCGAGCGACCTCGGTCTGAATCCGCTTCTTTTGATCGGCGACGATATCCCGCATGGCGCGAGCTTCTTTTTCGCCTCTTTCGACAAGTTTCTTCTCGACATCCAGGGCTTTCTCCTGACCAACAGATTCGAGATGAGCGGACAGCTCAGCAACATCTTGCGCCGCCGAGGCGGCCAGCATGCGCAGTATATCCGGGCTCGCGGAATGCCGAGCGCCGGGATCAAGCGCTTCATCGAGAAGTTCCCGCGTTGTGCGCTCGGCGGTTTCAGCATAGGGCTTTAGGGCGCCCTTTCGCTTCTTGGGATCGATCCACTGGGCGCCGACGAATACCAGCTCCTCGTGAAGGCGGCTGGCGCCACGCCCATAGAGACACAGCCTGCCCAACAAGATCACACGGGCCGTTCCATCCTTGGCCTGAGCGAAGCACGCTCTCGAAAGGTCATGATGAACGAATCCCTGCGCGGTGAACCGATTGAGAAGCCGGCGCGCCAGGCGATGTTCGAGATGCAGGTGCACTTGATCGCGATCCAAAGTTCCGGAATCCTCAAAGACAATCGGCAACACCGGGGCGTCCTTCCGCCAGTTCCAGAGGGTCTGGTCGCGTTTACGCGGGGGGCGCAATGCGTCGAGAGCCTGGGCCCAAGTTGGATCTCCGCCTGCGCGGAGGTCGAGTCGCGGGAAGTCAAATTTCTTGCCGGCTCCCATCGCCAACCCCGGAGCCCCCATCAAGCGCAGGGATTGAGAGATCGCGTCCTGGAACCGATCCTCCTCGAAGCCGAGCCACCTCTTTGAATCCGACAGCCGCTGCTCGAGCACTCGGTTGTCGGACTTTATTTCTTCTCGTCTGCGGCGTGTTTCCTCAAGTTCAATCGCCGCGGTTTCCCGCTGACGCGGGTCCAGACTCTCATCGGATATTTTCTTCTCTAGATTTGGAATGTCCGAGCGACGGATGCCTCCCTTCTCAAGAATGCCCGCGAGCCGATCATCGATCACGGCCGAGAGACTGCCCAGCTCCTTCTTTATGGTTTCCGTCTTTCTAATGAGGGCCAAGAGGATTCGATCCTCGGGACGCTGCTTGTAGAAGAAATATCGACAATGCACTTCTTCGGATCGCTGAAGCTTCCTATCGATGCGCCCATTTCGCTGTTCCATGCGTCCGGGATTCCAAGGCACGTCGAAATGAAACAAGTCATGGCAGTGGTTCTGAAGATTGAGCCCTTCCCTGGCGGCGTCCGTGGCGATGAGAATCCGTAGGGGATTTTCTTTTGGAGAGGAATTAAAGGCGCGCTTAATCTCCTCGCGCTTATCCAGCGGTGTGGGACCATGGTAAACGGCGATCCGTTCTTCGGGGTTATCAGTCTCTTCCAGCGCCGAGTTCAATCGCTGCTGAACATATCGCTTCGTGTCCTCATATTCGGTGAAGATCAACAGTCGAGTGTCGTTCCACTTATTCGAAGTACCCTGCGGAGGTGGGGGCTCGTCTGGCAGAGCAACGGCCGGGCACATGTTCTTTCGAATCCATTCGACGAGTTTCCGCATGCGCGCGTCCGGCAGAAGTCGCGCCTTATCGGAAAGGCGCTCCATTTGCTCAACCAGCGCCAGCTCCTCGGACGAAATGGGGCTCGACGCGGTGGACACGCTCGCCGCCGGCGCCATTTCAACTTGGCGGTATTGCTCCGCGCACGTCGTCTCCTCTGGAGCGGTCGAACGCTCATCATCCGGGCCAGGCTCCGCGCCTAACAAATCAAACTGCCCAGGATCGATCGCTTCGGGATTCACGGGGCGATCCTTTGTCTTCATCCTCACTAGCGTGGCTTTATGGACCTTTAGAGTTCTATGGAACGCCTCGATGGACGAGAGCAGACGCTGCTGAAGGCCGGAAATCAGCAAACCGGAAATTGCTCGCTGCCGCTTACTCCCACTTTCCCCGTTCTTCGCGCGCAGGTTTCCATACTTGTCGAGAAGACGGGCCAATACAAGCTCCGGGGCATCTTCGGGCAGACCGTCAATATCCACCTGCTCGACAATTCGCTTCGGGAACCCTCCTGATATTTCCCGAAGATCGTCTTTGAGCCGTCGCACCATGACCGGTTCGAGATCCTTCCGTCCACGCACTGAAATGCCCCGACAGAATCGTTGGGGATCGAGAATTTCCAGAAGGGCCGAGAAGCTGTTGGAATGCCCGTTATGCGGAGTCGCCGAAAGAAACAGCCGATGTTCGAACCGTGGAGATAGATCACGCACCGCGCGGGTTATTTTTGAATCGATCGCGTACTTGGAACCGCTGGAGGGGGCGGCATTGTGCGCCTCGTCTAGAATCAAAAGAGAGCCCGGATGAAAATCACCCAGCCAATCGCGCAATGGGCCGGCGTAGGTCTCGTCGATTAGCAAGCGATGGGAGACCAGGAATCGGGTGTGAGTGGTCCATGGGTTCACTCCGTAACCGCGTTCGCGCCGCAGCCGAGCGACGAAAGCCTTGTCGAGAATTTCGAAACTGAGGCCGAATCTAGACTCCAGTTCGTCTTTCCACTGCAGCAACATGGAAGGCGGCGTGGCCACAACGATATCCCGAACCTTTTTCCGAAGGAGAAGTTCTCTTGTTATCAGCCCCGCCTCGATGGTCTTTCCCACACCAACGTCGTCCGCGATAAAGAGGTTCACACGAGGAAGCGCCAGCGCTTTTCGCAGCGGCTCAAGCTGGTAGGGGTTGAGTTGAATCCCGGCACGGAAAGGCGATTGAAATAAGTTCGGGTCCGTGGCTGTGACACGGTTCCATCGCAGCGTATTTAGATAGGCCGCGAAAACCGCCGGGTCGTCAAAACCCCGTTTAGACAAACCCTCCCACGCTTCGCCGGAAAGAACTTGAGAATCAATCTCATGCTCCCAGAGGACGTCGAGCGACTGACCCTGAGCGTCATCATCGACGCAGGACAACCGGATCAAGGTGGAGTCGCCGGCTTTAGAGGCGGCGACGTCCTCGACAAGGTAACGTCTATGACGTACACGGACGATCTGCCCCCTTTCGGGGAGAGCTTCGCCAACGAGTTCTGAAGGTGAATTTTTCACAGTGGAAAGCCCGCATTCCCCGCGCTAAACGGCACCGCACGCCCCGAGGAGCGCGGATACCATTCTGCTAGCAAGTCGTATGACGAAATGTTATCTTTTTCTTATCACTTTTGGTATATTCTAGTTAGTGTTTTTAGGGTCCAGAGAAACTCTAGACCCCAGTTCTTCGGAGATGGACTTCGGCCATGGACACGGTCTCAAAAGAACGGCGGTCTGAAATCATGGCGGCGGTCAAGTCTAAGGGGACTCGGTCCACCGAACTGGCCTTAAGGAAGATTTACCGCCGCTTTGGGATTACAGGCTGGCGGACCAATCTTCCAAGCATCCCAGGAACGCCGGATTTTGTCTTTTCAGCTCGGAGAGTGGCCGTTTTCACCCATGGTTGTTTTTGGCACGGGTGTTCCCGTTGTCGTCGTCGGCCCCTGCCCAGAACGAACCGACGCTTTTGGATGGAGAAAGTCATAATCAATCGTCAACGAGATCGGCGCGTCGCCAGGACGTTGCGCGCTTCCGGGTGGAAGGTCATCCAGATTTGGGAGCACGAAATCCAGTCTCGTCCCGACTGGTGCGCGCGACAAACGCTCAGGCTGCTTGCGGGAAGTCGTGAGTAAAACGATCAACGACACCATCCATCATTGAGACCCCTTGAATAGAACTGAATCCGTCGATACGCAAGGGCGCTCCCGCGCGGTCGAGTTATTCGCGGGTGCGGGGGGGTTGGCATTGGGGCTATCCGACAGCGGCTTTTCCCATGCCGCGGTTATTGAGCGTGATCCGATAACCTGCGAGACCATCCGCGAAAACGCTCGTCGCGGCACCATCGCGGCATGGCCGCTTTTCGAGGATGACGTTCGGACATTTGATTTCAAAGCTCTCGGTGGTCAGGCCGATATTTTAGCGGCGGGCCCGCCCGTCCAGCCGTTTTCCCCCGGTTGGGACCCGCTCGCCGCC
>OBEQ011614791.1_pt1 | contig 16926 bp, 16 predicted proteins | sample 1670901 | NCBI WGS metagenome assembly OBEQ01 (sample SAMEA104232315, study PRJEB22302) | groundwater metagenome | biome: forest; feature: aquifer; material: groundwater | place: USA | collected 2011-08-07 | depth 5.4 m
GCACCGCCGCCTGAATCACCCTGAATGGCCGAAGCCTGATTTAATAATCATTGACGGGGGTTTGGGACAAGTGAATGGCGTCACCCCCTTAATACATACTACTTACTACCAGCTACCAGTTGTCGGACTCGCCAAACGCTTTGAATGGCTGTACAGCCCGGATGGATCCGTGGTAAAACTCCCCAAACGCTCCGAAGCCCTAAAAATGGTCATGAAAATTAGGGACGAAGCCCACAGATTCGCCATTACTTACCATCGTAAATTACGTGATAGAATAATAATAGACTAATGAAAAGTCTGCTCAGGTTATTTTTGATTAATGCGGTTTCTTTAACTATCACTGCCCGGTTAATTCCCGGATTTACTATTAACGGTGGTTTTAAGAGTTTGGCTATTGGGGCCGTGGCTTTTATGCTGATTAACTGGCTGCTGGTACCTTTACTTAAAGTGCTGTTTTTGCCACTAAACTTGCTTACTGTGGGGTTATTTGCCTGGCTAATTAATGTGCTGGCTTTATACGCCTTAACTACTTTGGTGTCTGACTTTGCCCTGGTGCCGTATCGCTTTCCCGGACTTAACTTAAATGTAATTAGTATTCCTTCCATGGATTTAACTGTCTTTTGGGTGGCTGTTTTAGCCAGCCTTTGTATTGGAATTATCACTCACTTCCTGCAATGGCTGGTGCACTAAAGATAGTGTATAATAGCTGGAATGCGACCAATCATTTCTCTTTTTCAAATAATTTTATCGATAGTGCTGGTGGTTGTAATCATCATCCAGCAAAAAGGATCCGGCCTGGGTACTTCCTTTGGTGGAGACATGAGTTTTTACAGAACTAAAAGAGGAGCGGAAAAGCTATTTTTCTATGCCACGATTGTGATTGCCACTGTGTTAATCCTATCCTCTTTGGTTGGCCTGGCGTTCTAAAAGATGAAAAATTTCAGATCATTAAAATTGTGGTGGCTTATTGCTATTGGGTATTTAAAAAGAATCAATCCGCTATTTTTTTTAATCATCCCGGTTATTGTCCTGGTGATATTTGTCCAAGTGCAGTTTAGTTTTTTTTATAACCCCAACACCATCACTTTAGCTTTGATTGGTACTTATCAGGAACATGATTTACCGGCTCAGGTAACTAATCTGTTATCAGATAGTCTGGTAAAAATAGATGAAAACAACCGCTCTAAGCCTAACCTAGTCACCGGCTGGGAAATAAATAATAATGCTACTGTCTTTAAGTTCAAACTTAAAGATGGGCTGAAATGGGCAGATGGTTCTGCTGTCAAAGCCTCGGATATTCTGCTTGAAATTCCGGATGTGAATGTAAGTACACCGGATGACAATACCATTCAGTTTAATTTAAAAGAACCTTATTCCCCTTTTCCCAGTTTATTAACCGGGCCTGTTATTAAAAGAGGGTCACTCTTAGGAGTAGGCCCGTATCAAATTACCAGGATTGAAAAGTCCCGTATTTTTATTACCAAAATTGATCTAAAACCTCTGGATTCAAAACTTCCAATGATGTCTGTTCGTTTTTATCCCAATGAAAAAGTAGCAGTGACTGGTTTTGAATTAGGGGAAGCACAAGCTTTGTTAGGTTTTAGTAATACTAAGGATTTTCCCCCAAATTCTAAAGTCTCAATCTCACAAAAAGTTGATTACACCAAGCTGGTCAGTATTTTGTTTAATACCAAGGATTCTGCTTTGTCCAGTCGGTCTTTGCGCCAGGCCCTGGCTTTTTCCACACCGGTTATTACAGGGGAAAAAGAAGCTAACAGTCCTTACCCACCATTTCTTTGGGCCTATGATCCGGATTCTAAAAAATATCTGGCCAGCCCGGATGAAGCCAAAGCCGCCCTAGGCAGGGCTAAAGCCAGCTTGTCTGATGATGTATTAAAAGAAGAGATCATTTTAATTGCCACTCCTAATTTGGAAGATGTAGCCAATTCAATAATTAAAGCCTGGGATGCCTTGGGAATCAATGCCAAGCTTAGAATTGAATCCGGTATTCCTCAAAATTTTCAGGCTTTGTTAATTACCCAGAGTATTCCCACTGATCCTGACCAGTATGTTTTATGGCATGCAACACAAACAAAAACTAATTTAACCAAATATGATTCTAAAAGAGCGGATAAAGATCTGGAAGATGGTAGAAAAGTAATACCGGAAGCAGACAGAAAAGCCAGCTACTTTGATCTTCAGAAAATCCTGCTGGAAGATGCCCCTGCTGTGTTCCTGTACTTCCCTAAATACAATATTGCTTATCTTAAGAAAAAAGAAACAGTTCTAAACAAGGTATTATCTCTAGAGAATTAAGATCCGTCATTGCGAGCCCCGCCGAAGGCGGGGCGTGGCAATCTTCCAATTCCATGTAGGTGGAAGATTCCTCCCTGCCCGCAATGCTTCGCATAGCGATGCAGGCGGGGCTAATCGCTCGGAATGACATGAGTTGGTTAATCTCCAAACGTAAATGCATAAATCTTAGTACCTGGGGTTTGGAAGTCTAAATGTAAAAGATGGCTGCCGGGGACTTTTAAGTCAACTAAAGTATAAAGTTTGGCCTCAGTTGCACTGATTTGGCCAGTGAGCTTTCCATCTAGAGAAACTGCAATATTATCTGAGGCGGTAGCCGGGGTAATCACCAGATAAACTTTAGCAGCAGTGAAATGGAAATCCAGTGAAGCTCCGGGTTTGGCCACGGCAAAGTCCGGCTGGATATCCCAATTGCTGTTTAAGGCTTGGCCATTATTCTGTGATCTGCTTGAACCAAGGTAGGTTTCCGGTGAAATCCGGGATGCAGGAGTCTGATCAGGCATATTGGTAAGCGGCATGTCAGGGCTTTGTCCGGCTTCTTTTAACAAATCCTGGATGGCTTTTTCTGTCTGATCATATTCACCTTCTCCAAAATGAGTGTGTCTGACATTTCCTTTAGCATCAATCAAATATTCTGCCGGCCAGTAATTATTGCTGTAGGCTTGCCAGGTAGCGTAACTGTTATCCTGGGCCACCGGGTAATGAATATTATATTGCTTGATAGCGGCCAGAACATTGTCAGAGTTTTTTTCAAATTCAAACTCCGGGGTATGAACCCCAATTACTACAAACCCTTTATCATGGTATTTGTCATACCAGCTGGTCACAAAAGGCAAAGTGCGGATACAATTAATACAGGTATAGGTCCAGAAATCTACTAGAACTACTTTGCCCCGAAGCTCTTGCATGGTTAGTGCCTGCCTGCCGGCAGGCAGGTTAAGCCATTTGGTAATGCCAATAAATTCCGGAGCTGGCCTATAATTTGGCTGATTAGAACTGCCTTTTAAGGCATTAATTTCTTTTTGAACCTGCGGCTGGTTTTCCAGCTGGGTTAAATGTTGCGAATAAGCAGGAAAAGCGTTTAAAAGATTAGCTTGTAAGGTTTTATCATAGCCTGTATAAATGGCAATGGCAGTTAGGATCATGATGACCCCAAAAATCCGCTGGATTAACCCGGTATAACGGGAAATAAGTGGGGTTTTGGTAAGCATTGCCCTTCCGGCCGTAGCAAAAATAAATAAAGGAATCCCCATCCCTGTAATATAAGCTATCGTAACCAGGATGATTTCTAAATTTACTGCCCGGGTAGCGGCTAAAGTAGCAATGGTGGCTAAAATCGGTCCGGCACAAGGTGACCACACCAGTCCTAAGGAAAACCCGGTGACCAGTCCTGAGGTAAATCCACTTCCTTGATTACCTGAGCCGGTAGCAAACCTTCCGCTTAACCGGCTAACCCATCCTTCCAGTAGCAAGGTCAGCGGTGGGATGACCAAAGTCAATCCCAAAAACCCGATTACCACCACTGCAAACAGCCGCAATATATTTGGATCAAAAGGAATAATTTTTTCTATGTAGGAAATAGTTAAAGTAAAAACAGCAAAGCTAACCATAATTCCTAAAGTGATCCCTAAAGGTTTTTTATGCCCGCCGGAAGCAGTGGATGAAAGAATTATTGGTAATAGCGGCCAGATACAGGGTGCTAATATAGTTACCAGTCCGGATATAAAAGCAAAGATTAGCAGTATTGCCATATAGTATTAAGCTTATCACACTTCTAACCCCCGGGGTTGATTACGTACGAACCTCGGGATTTTTGTTGACTTTTTGATTAAAGTGTTCAAAATAATACTGTATGCCTTACAGGAAAGTACCATTAGTAGCGGGGGAGATCTATCATGTTTTTAACAGAAGCATTACCGGAGTACCCATATTTCCAACTTCTCAATACTTTACCCGCTTTATTGAACTAATAAATTATTATCGGTTTAAGGATACACCTGTAAGCTACTCGCAGTTTAAAAGAATAGAGAGAGATATTCGGCAGCAAATTATGGATGACTTAATAAAAGAGGACGATCGACAGGTAGAAATATTTGCTTTTTGCTTAATGGACAATCATTTTCTTTTAAAACAAACTGCCGATAATGGAATAGCTAGGTTCATTAGTAACCTACAAAATGGCTATGCTAAATACTTTAATGTAAGAACTGAAAGAAATGGCCCTTTATTCCAGCCTATGTTTAAGAATACCAGAATCATAACTGACGAACAGTTTCTTCATGTGTCACGCTATATTCACCTTAATCCATCAACAAGCTATCTTGTGAAGATTGAGGATCTGGAAAATTATAAGTGGTCGTCACTACCAGGCTACTTGTCATTAAATCAGCAGTATGCCTTTGTAAATATGAGCTTTATTTTAGACTTACTGAGTAAAAAGAAGTATAAACAATTTGTTTACGACCAGGCAGAATATCAAAGGGAACTGGGTAATATAAAACATTTGCTTATGGAATGAAAACTAAAAAAGTTTATTGAAAATACCACGAATTCCCGGGGTTGGAAGCTAGTTAACCCCTGGGGTTAGTAAACTTGACAGACTCATGAGACATGTATAAGATAAATGCATTCTTTCGGGGATAGGTGCAAGTCCTAATCGGTGGTAAACTCCACGACCCGCCAAAATTGAATATTTAGGCGGGACGAACCGGCGCAACTCCGGTAGCGGCTGTAAAGTCAGAATGAAAGAAAGAATATGCAGAAACTCAAAAATTTTGGGCCTTTATTTGTGGTGATTGCCGCTCTCCTTTGGAGTTTTGATGGCGTTTTAAGAGTAGGCCTATACACACTCCCTCCCTCAGTAGTAGTTTTTTACGAACATCTGTTAGGTATCATAGTTTTGCTATTTCTTGCTCCAAAATGGCTTCCGGATTTAAAAAAGATGACCAAAAAAGAATGGATTGCCATTACTCTGGTGGCCCTTTTTTCCGGAGCCTTAGGGACTATTTTTTATACCGCCGCTCTTGGCCAGATTAATTATATTCAGTATTCTGTGGTAGTTTTACTGCAACAGTTACAGCCAATTTGGGCTATTTCTGCTGCTGCGATTTTACTGAAGGAAAAAATCACCAAAAACTTTATTATCTGGGCCGTTCTGGCTTTAGTAGCAGCTTATTTTATAACTTTCAAAGACCTAACAGTTAATTTGCAAACCGGTGGAGGAACCATGATTGCCGGAGGCCTGGCATTGCTGGCAGGAGTACTATGGGGATCCTCAACTGCCATTAGTAAATATGTTTTAAATAAGGTTTCTTTTCTTACAGCTACTGCTTTAAGATTTTTAATTGCCCCGGTTTTTGCCCTAATGTTTATAGCTGGGTTGCATCAAACCCCGGCTCTTTTTACTTTGACTCAGCCTCAGTGGATAAGTTTGCTTATGATTACTTTTTCCACCGGAATGGTGGCCTTGGCGATTTATTATTATGGTCTGAAGAAAACCCCGGCCAGAGTTACTACAATTTGTGAGCTGGTTTGGCCCGCCTCAGCCATTTTTATAGACTATTTCTACTTTCACAAAGTTCTTTCTCCTACTCAAATTCTGGGAGTAGCCGGACTTTTGTTTGCTATCTACAAAGTCACTTCGTTCAAGAAATAAGGAGATTTTACCTTCCAAGGTCAATTTTGCGGATGCGGATGTTTTTAGGTGTTACCTCTACTAACTCGGTATCGTTAATATATTCAATAGCATTTTCCAGACTCATTAATTTAGGGGTATTAAAATGATCAGAGATACCTTCTCCGGAAGACCGATGATTGGTTTGCTGTTTTTCCTTACACACATTAATACTGATATCATCACTTCTGGAGCTGGAACCAATTACCTGACCTTTATAAACTTCAGTAGCCGGGCCAATAAATAAGGCTCCGCGGTCCTGAGCTCCGGTTAGGGCATACAGTTTAGTGCTGCCGGTTTCATGCACCACCAGAGATCCTTGCTGTCTTTCAAATTTAACTCCAGGATCCGGACGGTATTCAAAAAAGGAACTGTTTAATACTCCCAAACCTTTAGTATCAGTTACAAATTGGCTTCTGTAGCCAAAAAACTCTTTGGTAGCAATAACAAACTCCATGTAAGTAACGTTACTTTCTGTGCTCATTTCCACCAGAGTGCCATGTCTAAGCCCCATGTTTTGCATAACAGTTCCGGATAAATTTTCCGGCACCTCAATGGCTACTTTTTCATAAGGGGTCATTAACTTTCCGTTCTCAGTTTTTTCAATCACTTGCGGTTTACCGACCTGAAATTCATAACCTTCACGGCGCAGTCTTTCAATCAAAATAGCCAGATGCAGCTCTCCGCGTCCGGAAACTTTCATCTCACCGGAAGCCCCGTCTTCCACGGTTAAAGCCACATCAGCCTCAGCTGCTTTTAATAACCGATCCCTAATCTGTCTGGCTGTTTTAAACTCACCTTCACGTCCGGCAAATGGGGAAGTATTAACTCCAAAACTCATCCTGACTGTAGATTCCTCAATATCCAAAACCGGTAAAGCTATTGGAGTAACCGGGTCAGCAATTGTTTCACCAATAGTGATATCGGGAATACCGGACATGGCAATAATATCTCCGGCATGAGCTTCTGTGATATCCACTCGCTCCAAACCTTCAAAGCCCATTAAAGAAGTCAGTTTGAACTTTTTTATCAGACCATTTCTATTGATATGAGCAACTTCCTGCCCGGTTTTAATAATTCCGTTATAAACCCTGCCAATGGCTATTCTGCCCTTAAAATTATCATAAGGAGTGGAGGTGATTAAAACCTGTAAAGGTTTACTGTCATCAGACAGTGGAGCTGGAATATGTTCCACAATCGCATCAAAAACCGGAGAAATATCAGTCATTTTAGATAAATCCGGTTCTAAACCAGCCTTGCCCTGTTTTCCGGAAGAATAAATAGTAGGGAAGTAGGCTGTGGCTTCATCTGCTCCCAGCTCAATGAATAGGTCAAACACCTTATTCAGCACGTGGCTAATTCTGGCATCAGGTTTATCTATTTTATTGACTACCACAATGATTTTAAGATTCATTTCCAGAGCTTTTTTCAAAACAAATCTGGTTTGCGGCATTGGTCCTTCTTTGGCATCAATTAGAAGCAGGGCTCCGTCTGCCATTTTTAATACTCTTTCCACCTCTCCACCAAAATCCGCATGCCCGGGAGTATCAATAATATTAATTTTAGTATCTTTCCAGTGGACCGAGGCGTTTTTGGAGAAAATAGTAATTCCCCGTTCTTTTTCCAGGTCATTACTATCCATAATTAAATGGCTCTCATCAGTAAAACCCTTACCTAAATCTGTAGAAGATTGGCGAAGCAGGGCATCTACCAAAGTAGTTTTACCGTGATCAACGTGGGCTATGATTGCAACATTTCGTATATTCATATATTTGTCCCCACCAAAAAACCGCCCTCATGGCGGCACAAGCAGGTAACGTATTCTACCATTTCTACCCATAAATTGCTACAATATACATCAAAGGGTCGGTAGCTCAGCGGTAGAGCAGGACACTCTTAATGTCTTGGTCCTGGGTTCGATTCCCAGCCGGCCCACAAACATATCAAAAATATTCCTGCATTTTTGCCCATAAATCGCTGTGCCTTGATAATGCTCTGTCTTCACTAAAATAAGCCTCGCCATTAGCACCAAGAGGAACTCTTACGGAGAAGTGATCAAGCGGGTTTCCGGATAATTGAATACCTAGGTGTCCGGATTTTGTTTTCCTAGATCCAGCAGATTTATAACTCTCACAGCTCTCATACGATTTAACCGCTGAACCCTTTTTTCAGCCTTTGGGTTTCCGGCAAGTCTTTGTTCAGTTGCAATTCGCCGGTCAGATGTAAGGGCTTTTATTTCATCATATATTCTTCTACAAGCATTAACAGGTGTTTCCGGTACAAATTCATCGACCTTTCCAACCAACCGGGCCATATCTTCAGGAGACCTTTGCTGCGGATCTCTTGCAGCTCTGGCTAGTTGAAAAAGGTCTGAGTGGAATATAAATATATCTTTCCCCTGAAGCTGAGCAAAAAAATTGATGTATCTTTGGGTATATGGTTCCACATCCATGAGGTCGAGGGGTTCACCTGCCATTGTTACACCAAATCCTTGCAGGAATCCTGAATGTAACTGCCGGCTTTTTAACAGAGCTATAATTCTCAGTGATTTTTGTGCTTCCAACCTCTGTAGCATTCCTTTATTCCCTGTACTTTCTGGAGTTCTATTTCCATAAATCTCTCTAATTGCTTGAGTTGATGAAGCTATTTGAAATACAATATCCCTTCCAACAGTCATCCGAGGGAAGCCTTCCGGTTGCATAGCCATATTAGATTTTGATCTTAAATCTTTTAATGTATTTTTTGCCGGATTTTAGGGTGTAGGTAACTTCAAGTTTGGCATCTTTTATACCAACATGGTATCTACAAACTCCTTTAGAGCAAGTTCCAAATAGCAACTCCACACTTTGACTAGAAGATCCGTTTAAGATAAGCGTCCCTTGAGCACCCTCCTCCTGAGTGCTGGTTTTGTAAGTTAATAGATAGCTAACTGAGGTGGCATTTTGTAAATTGGAAAAATTAATTATTAAAGCCCGTCTGTCTGCTCTTAAATAAGGATAAATCCCAATTCCGGATGTACTTGTAGTAGGAGTTACCACTGGTTTACCTTTATGTGCCTGAGGTAAAACTTTAGCCTCGGCATTTTTACTAAAAATGAATAAAGTAAACACTAGCAGGAATAATGTTAAGATTTTTTTCATTGTTTTTAGCAGATTAACATATTATACTAAAAACTGTGAGCAAAAAAAAAGTACTTGTTCTGGGAGTAATAGTAATAATGATTATTGGCTTCCTGGTATTTAGGCCGGGCGGGCAAAAAATTGCTTCAACTTCCCCTATTGAACCAGCAAAAAAAGCCGAGCCTTCCTTAACCTTTCTGCCTTATACAGACCCATCTGGTTTTTCTTTTAATTATCCGGATAATCTTTCCATTGCTAAAAATGATACCGATGATAAAACTTATGCTGATATTACTCTTTCTTCCAAAGATGTAAACGGTAGCTTGAATTTAAAAATTACTGATAGCAAATATACGGGCCTTAATGATTGGCTAAAAGTAAGCAGTTCTTCAGCCAAAGAGGCTCCAACAGAAAAAAAGCTGGGTAGCTTAAAAGCCATGGAAATCAAAACTGAGGACCGGTTAATACTGGGAGCAATTGATCAGGGAATTTTCTTTACCATTGAAATGCCCCGCATTGAAGAAGCATTCTGGATGAAGGTCTATGCCAAAGTCCTGGCAGATTTTTCCTTTGTCTCCCCAACATCCACCACTTCTCAAGATTCAGGAAATTCTTCCAGTGGCGTGACCTTTGAAGGCGAAGATGTAGTAGAATAATTCTCATGGGAGTTGAAGCAGTAACTAACCGAATTGTTGATTTTGCAGATCATCACACTGTGCTTACTGGCTGGGCCGGCCTGCTCGTTAGAGTAGCTGTGTTAGGTACTGTGGTAGTTAGTGCTCCTGGAATTCAGAGTTCAATTTTTAAGCAGCCGGAGGCAAAAGCACCCATCCCAATTCAGGTATTACCGGAGTTTACTTTTTCCCGGGATGGTTTTAACCTTACCTTTTATACCGATAATTCACTGAGCATAGTTAATCAAGCGGGTCATTTTGAACATGAGGAGAAAGTAGATAGGCTCTATATTGATTTGGCACGCGAGTGCCAGATATCTACGTTTATGTCAGTTTATACAGGAGGTACTCCGGTTGGTTCAACTGAGCTAAAAATCAGCAATGCCGGCTTAAGTCCTGATTGCATTGTCCGTCTGATTCAAGCAGGCTAAAGTTTAATGTGCCCCTGGAAGGAATTGCACCCTCGGCCGATTCGTCCGAAGCGAAGCGCTCTATCTACTGAGCTACAGGGGCTTAAAGTTATTTTACCAGAAGTACTAGGGCTCCGTACAGTCCGGCAGAATCTCCTAAGATCCCTTTTGCCAGTGCAGGGGTTTTTGGGAAAATGGTTAAGTCTTGCTTTAGATAAAACTCTACACGATCCAGTGGTAAACTTTTACTAACACTTCCGCCCAAAACAAATATATCCGGTGACCAATGGACAGTGCTGTTAGTTAATCCAATGGCCAGATTTTTGGATATTTCATCCCAAATTTTGGGATCGGTAATTTCTTCTCCTTTTTGCTGATAAGTCCGCGGCAAGTATAACCCACCAACATAAGCCTCCAAATGTCCTTTACCTCCACATTCACACTGATTTCCATCGGGAATTATAATCTGATGCCCTGGTTCAAAGCCCAAAGTATTCTGATCAATTTTCCCGTCAACTATTCTTACACCTCCCACTCCGGTGCTAACTGTATAATAAGCTACAATATTATGATCCTTACCAGCTCCTTTGGTAGCCTCACCCAATCCACCCAGATCCGCATCATTTTCTAAATGCACATTGTTTCCAAATAGCTTTTGCAGTTCTTCTTTCAATGGTTTATTAATCCATCCACCAACATGTGGACTTTTAACCAGCATGGTTTTATCCGAATCCAGCGGCCCGGCAATTCCCCCGGCTACACCATCTATTTTTTGGCCATTAGCCAATTCATCAGCAATAGTTTTGATAGTTTGCAATCCTTGCTGAAAATCCGGGGGAGTAGGTATTATTTTTGGCTCCGGTACAGAATTACCATCAGATACGGTAATTCTGGTTTTAGTGCCCCCAATGTCAAATAAAACGTACATGATATAATCTTACCACAATGAAACAGGGGTCTTTAGGAAAGATTGGCTTTATTGGTTTAGGCAGAATGGGCAAAAATATCGTATTAAATCTGCTTGAACATGATATAAAAGTAGTGGCCTGGAATAGATCAGAAAAGCCAAGAGAAGAGTTAAGGGAAGAGGCTGATCTTCTACCGAATAGTTCAGAGCATTTAACCATTGTAGAAACCACTGGTCAATTAGTAGAAAAATTAGAAACCCCCAGAATTATTTGGTTAATGGTATCTGCCGAAGCAGTAGACGCGGTTTTAGCTGACTTGCTACCTAAACTAAGCCCCGGAGATTTAATTATTGATGGCGGCAACTCTTTTTATCAGGAGACTTTAAAAAGAGCCAAGGAATTATCAGCTAAACAGATCCATTTTATGGATGTAGGAACATCTGGTGGTGTTGAAGGAGCCAGAACCGGAGCCTGTTTAATGATTGGCGGTTCAACAGAAGACTTTGCCTTCTCCGAACCGGTTTTTAAAGCTGTGTCAGCCCCCAAGGCTTATGGAAGAATGGGTGAGGTAGGAGCCGGTCACTTTGTTAAAATGATCCATAATGGTATTGAATACGGCATGATGGAATCAATCGGAGAAGGTGCAGCGATCCTGAAGTACTCTGATTTTAACCTGGATTTGAGGGGAGTATTCCGGGTTTACAATAATAAATCCATTATTGATTCCCGGCTGGTTGATTGGACTTTAAAAGAATTAAATGAGGACCCAGAGCTTAAAACTATTTCTTCTGTAATAGGTTCAGCCGGTGGCGCAGGTAAAGGTAAAGCAGAGGCTCACTGGACTATTGAGATAGCTAACAAAATGGGTGTTGAGGTTCCAGTGATAGAAGCAGCCTTAAAGGTGCGGGAAAACTCTGATCAGGATAAAGAAGACTCTCCTTCAGGCTTTAGAAACAAAGTAGTGGCTGCCATGAGATGGCAATTCGGCAGGCATCCGGTAAAAAAGCAATGAAGATTATTTTCTTAGGTACAAATGGTTGGTATACCAATGAAAACGGCAACACCCCTTGTATTCTGATCGATAGCGCCGAAGGGTATGCTATTTTGGATGCCGGAAATGGTTTTTATAAAATAGGCGACTATATAAAAGAACCAAAGCCAATTTCCCTGTTTATCAGCCACTTTCATATTGATCATGTTTCTGGTTTACATACCTTAGGTAAATTTAATTTCTCCAAGGGGATTGATGTCTATGTGGGACCGGGAAGAGGTAAGGATTTTGAAACTTTAATCCATCCGCCATTTACTCAAGGGTTTAAACCAGGACCGGAAAATATCAATAATATGCCAACTGCAGTTAGACTACATGAATTAACTGATGGGAATCATAATATTAATTTTCCAGTTAACGTTATAGAACAATTCCATGCTTATCGGGACCATGGCTATCGCTTGACTTTGGAGGAGAAGGTTATTGCCTATTCCGGAGATTGTGGTATTACTGAAGCCAGTTATAAGCTAGCTGATAATGCAGATTTACTTATACATGAATGCTCTTTTTATGAAAATAACCCTAATGGAAAAACCTGGGGGCATGTAACTCCGGAGGAAGCCGCTCAGTTGGCCAAGGACTCAGGGGTAAAGCAGTTAATTTTAACCCACTTTGATCCGACTCAATATACGGATTTGGAGCATCGCAAGCAGGCAGAAAAGAGGGCTAAAGAAATTTTTCCGGAAACCACAGCTGCCACCGACGGCTTTACCATTGAGCTTTAACCCGTTAGGCACACAAGGCGTCCCCTTATGTGCCTAAATGCGGCAAAAGTCCATTGAAGGTTCCAGCCACTTTCTGCCATCCTTTTCCAGGAGCTCATCAGCCTCTTTTGGCCCCCAACTACCTATATTATATATGTAGGGCTTGCTACGCTTGGCTACTAGCTGATCAATAAGCGGAGCTTGTCGGCCTCGTTGAACTCGGTCGATAAAAGCCCACTGCGCCTCTACTTCTTCCGCATCATTAAAAAAGGTCTGGTCACCCTTCATAGTATCAATTAATAAATGCTCATACGGGTCAGGAACATAATGTTCATGCGGGTCAATCTTGTAGCAGAATTGCATATACTCCGGTTCCAGCTTGGTTTGATGACCCGGTACCCGGGTGAGAATTTTTAAAACAATACCCTCATTTGGCTGTATCCGGTAAATTAATACATTTGGCTGCCCGCCATATTGCAAATGTTTAAGCAACCGGTTAACCGGATTTTTAAAAACAATTGATATTTCCGCCACTGTTTGCTTTAGTTTCTTCCCGGCTCTGATATATATTGGAACATCCTTAAACCGCTCATTGTTAATATAGGTTTTCAAAGCAAAAAAAGTATCAGTCAGAGATTCAGGGTTAACATTTTTCTCCTGCCCGTAATTTTCATACTGTCCAAAGACCACATCCTCCGGTAAAGGAGCCAGATTCTGCAGGATTTTAATCCTTTCATTGGTTACTGCTTCATTACTGAATTCTTCTGGTGCGTCCATGGTAGCGAAAGCCAGCATCTGCAACAGATGGTTTTGTCCAACATCTTTTAAGGCTCCCACCACATCATAATATCCGCCTCTGGCTCCAATGCCAAAATCCTCGCTGGCTGTAATTTGAATATGGTCAATATAATCTTTGTTAATTAATGGTTCAAAGATACCATTAGAGAATCTAAAGGTGAGGATATTTTTCAAAGTTTCCTTGCCTAAATAATGATCCAGCCGGAAGATTTGCTCCTCGGTAAAATATTTACCCAGTAACTGATTTAAATCCTGGGCTGAGGCAAGGTCATGTCCGATTGGTTTTTCTATCATCAGCCTGACAAAACCTTGATCCTGATTATTTAGATCATTTTGCCTAAGGCCTTCAAAAATGTGCGGATATAGCTCAGGATAGGTAGCCAGATAGAAGATCCGATTTTCGCAATGAAAGCCTTTCCTGCTTAAGTCATCCAAATAGGATTTAAGTTTTGGGTAAAAAGCCGGGTCAGACGCCTCACCGTTAATATAATGTAGCCTTTTGCTTAATTTCTCTAAAACTTCTTTTTTAATCGGGTGTTTATGATGAATATTTTCTAAATTTAAAGCCTTCTCAAAATACTCCACAAATTCCTGCGGGCTCATTTGCTTTCTGGCAATTCCAATAATGGCCATCTGTTCCGGCAGCATGCCATTTTCCGCCATGTCATACAGAACCTGGATTAAATATTTCTGCGCTAAATTACTGGTGATACCAAAAATCACTAAAGCAAATGAATCCATATTGTCATCAAAAGATACCACTTTTTGTTCCTCTTGTCACATGTTAATATATCTTAATGAATCCGCTTGACCCCAAAGACGTTTTAGGTTCTACTAATATGTTTCCCGATCAGTGTGAGCAGATTTGGCTGGTAGCAAAAGAGCTGGCTTTTCCTGAAGACTATAAAGACTGCCGGAATATTATTGTTTGCGGCATGGGAGGCTCGGCCTATGGTGGCTATGTGGTATCAGCATTGTATAAAGAAGAGCTAAAAGTTCCTATTTATTCTAATAATGATTATCATTTACCTGGCTTTGCTAATACTGATAGTTTGGTAATGCTATCCACTTATTCCGGTACCACTGAGGAAGTTCTATCCTGCAGTGAGGAAGCTAAAGATGAGAATACTAAAATCAGCGGGATTACCGGGGGAGGTCCACTTGCTGATTTCTTTAAACAGAACAGTCTTCCGGGTTTAGTTTTTGACCCCAAGTTTAATCCTTCCGGGCAACCCAGGCTAGGTACAGGCTATATGGTTTTAGGGACAATAGCTATCCTTACCAGAATGGGTTACTTGTCGGTTAGTGATGAGGAAGTTAAAACTGCCACTGCCGAGCTTAAATCAGCTTTAGAATCCATGAAGCAGCAGGCCAAGGATCTGGCTCAAAAAGTTAAAGGCTATATTCCGGTTTACTTTGCTGCAGAATTTCTCAATGGTAATATTCATGTTTTAAGAAACCAGACCAATGAAACAGCTAAAAGCTTTTCGGCTTTTTCAGAATTGTCAGAACTGAATCATCATCTAATGGAGGGTTTAAAGAATCCTGCAGATAAGAAGCTATTTATTCTGTTTATCAATTCAGATCTTTACTCGGATAAATTGAAAAAAAGAGTTGAATTAACTAAAGATGTTATTGGTAAGAATAATGTGCTATTTGATGAGTATAAGCCTGCAGGTTCATCAAAATTATCGCAGGTTTTAAATGCACTGGCCTTTGGAGGATATTTGACCTATGAACTGGCCATGCTCTATGGCCAGGATCCCAGTCTAATCCCCTGGGTTGATTACTTCAAAGAACAATTAGAGAAATAGTCACTACCTTTGTCATTCCTGCGAAAGCAGGAATCCATACAATAAAAAAGGATTATTCCTCAAAAGGATTACCGACTTTGGAAACTTTTTCCGGGTGATCAACATCAAGCGACAATTTGTTGGCAATGTTTCGAAGTAAACCCCATCCGCCGGCAAGATAGCAGTAATTTTCGAATGTTTTATTAACGGCTATTTTAATGTCTGATTGCGAAAACAACTCACCTACACCAACTATTTTTGTGCCTGTCTGGGAAGCAAATTTTTCAAAGTCTCCCATATAATCTGAGAATGCGCTTGTGTCAAATATAACAACAGACCCTTCATGTATTGCTTCAACAACTCCGTGTGCAATATGAGTATCTGGATAAAAAACAGCAAATTTTCTGGTAATTTCAAAGGCCTTTAGTGCAATCTCTTCAGCTACGCCATTTTCCAGTCCCACCATAAAAAACTGATTTGAATTTATTAGTGTACTTAAAACGTTGTCCTCAAGCTTTAAATTAGCATTGTTTTCTATAACATCCGCCGCTTTTGACAGTTCATCCTTTAGATTATTAAAGTCAACTGTCTGTCCCTGAAGCTTAGCTAGGTTAAAAATTAACGAATCATAAACCAGTCCTTGCTCAATAACGCTTTTAGTAGCAGCTACGCCTTGCTCAAATCCGCAGGTTAGAATAATTTTCTCATCCGCTCTTTGGGCCAGAACTGAATCGGAAACAGCAGTAACCGCAATACATTTTGCTCCATGCTTTTGAGCATAATCCAACAATAAAATTACTTCTTTAGTTTTGCCGGAATTGCTGCATAAAAAGATATAAGTATTAGAAAAATCCTCATATTGGAATAGATCGGAGGCAAAATATGCCTCCACTCTATTACTTATTCCCAGTTTTAGAGCCCGATTTTTAGCCTGCTTACCTGGAAAAATCAAACTACTACCCATTCCAGCAAAGATAATCGTACTGGTGCCAATTTTCTCAGCAATTTCCTTAGTTATGCTAAAATCAAAATTTAAACAAACCTGCTTTGCTTCCAGCATTTCCAGCTCAGTATGTGATAGCTCCATGTTTGTATTATACCTCTTTGGTATAATCTAGCAATGATTAAAGCAGTGATTTTTGATATGGATGGATTGATGGTGGATTCAGAACCAATTCATCAGCAGGCTTTTGATCAGGTCTTTCAAAAGTATGGGAAACATTTCACAGCAGAGGATAATATCAGGCTTTATCTGGGTAAAACTGATATGGATTGTGCTTACGATATGGTAACTCGCTATCATTTACCCATAACTGCCGAAGAATTATTTGATCAGAAGCAAGTAATCACCAGACAGCTTCTAAGCAAAATTTCTCCGCGTCCGGGGTTGATGGATTTGTTAAATAATTTAAAGCGAGCAGGTATGAAAATGGCTATTGCCTCTAGTTCGGAGCTTGTCACTATCAAAATAATTGTTAATGCA
>OBEQ011514957.1_pt1 | contig 16925 bp, 9 predicted proteins | sample 1670901 | NCBI WGS metagenome assembly OBEQ01 (sample SAMEA104232315, study PRJEB22302) | groundwater metagenome | biome: forest; feature: aquifer; material: groundwater | place: USA | collected 2011-08-07 | depth 5.4 m
ACGAAATCGTAGAAAAATTAAAGACAGCGGCAGAAAAAGCGGACAAAATTTATCTTGCAACTGACCCTGACCGTGAAGGCGAAGCAATAGCCGCAGATATTGCGGAAGAAATTCGTAATAACGATAAACCAATGTACCGAGTATTGTTTCATGAGATAACCCAAAAAGGGATCTCGGAAGCAATGAGTAGCCCTGAAAAACTAGACAACAATCTTGTTTCATCACAACGTGCGCGCCGAATTATGGATCGCATTGTGGGATATAAGGTTAGTCCGGTGTTGTGGAAGACGTTTTTTTATGGTCTTTCAGCGGGTAGAGTACAATCGGTTTCGCTTCGTCTTATCTGTGAACGTGAAGAAGAAATTCAAGCATTTCGACCTCAGGAATATTGGTCTATCATCGGAGAATTTGAGCCGGAGGGGAAGAAAGCTTTCTATGCTAAACTGTTTAGAATAGATGGCAAAGAATTTATTGTTCCTTCGAAGGAAACGTTACTTGAAATTGAGCACAAGGGGACAAAAGATAGATATACCTATATTCCTTCGCAAGATGCCGCCCAACACCATATTGAAGAAATAAAGCGTCAATCGTATAAGATTTCGGATTTTCAGAAACGCGACTCAAAGCGTAATCCGTTGCCACCGTTTATCACAAGTACGATGCAACAGGAAGCCTCACGTAAATTACGTTTTTCAGCCTCTAAAACAATGAAGGCGGCTCAAAAACTTTACGAGGGTCAAGATGTTGGCGGAGATGGATTGGTTGGGTTGATTACGTATATGCGTACCGATTCTACCCGTCTTAACGCTGATGCCGTGAGCGAAGCGCGCGAATATATTGTGAATAGTTACGGTAAAGAATATGTTCCCGCCCATCCGAATGTGTATAAGAAAAAAGCATCTCAGGATGCTCACGAAGCGATTCGCCCTACTTCGATGAAATATCCCCCAAGTGTTGTCAAAAAGTATCTCGACAAAGATTTGTTCAGGCTGTATGAACTTATCTGGAATCGTTTTGTTGCATGTCAGATGGAAGCGGCAATCATTGAAACAACAACAGTGATTGTTGAAGGTGGTATTTATCAGTTCAAAGCAACTGCATCACGGTACAAGTTTAGAGGATTTTTACTTGCATACGACGATACCAACGATGAGGGAGAAGTTATTGTTGATGAAGATACCGAAATGATTGATGAAGTGTTGCCGGATGAACTTGCCATCGGTCACCCGACAAAATTGCGCGATGTAGTGCCTCACAGTCATGAAACAAAACCACCACCGCGATTTACTGAAGCGAGCCTTGTGAAATTGTTGGAATCGTTACGCATCGGGAGACCGAGCACGTATGCATCTATTGTAGGAACGATTCAGGATAGGAAATATGTAGAACAAAAAGAGAGAAGATTGTTTGCGCTTGGGCTTGGAATGGCGGTGAACAAAATGCTTGTTGCCAATTTCCCGGATATTTTCAATGTGAAGTTCACAGCGAAGATGGAAGATGAGCTCGATACCATTGCAAATGGTAAACAAGAGTACAAACAAGTGATGGAGGATTTTTATACTCCGTTCGTCAAATCACTTGACAAAGTATCACTTAAAACTACCGAACTTAAAAAGTCTCTTCAGGAAGATACGGGCGAAGTATGTGAGAAATGCGGTAAAGCGATGGTAACTAAATGGGGACGTAACGGACAGTTTATGGCATGTATCGGATACCCGACATGCAAAAACGCTAAGCCGTTAGCTGAAGAAGCCGCTCTCCAACTACTTAATTCCGGCATTAAATGCGACCTGTGCGGCGGCGATATGATTGTCCGTTCGAGCAAGTTCGGGACGTTTATGGGATGCTTAAACTACCCCAAATGTACGAACACAAAGCCTATCGGGCTTGGGGTTCAATGCCCTAAATGCGGAACAGGCGATGTTATAGAGCGAAAAACCAAACGTAAGAGAGCATTTTATGGTTGTTCCCGTTACCCTGAATGTGATTTTGCTTCATGGGATAAACCTGTGAATGAAAAATGCGACACATGCGGTAACACGTACATGCTTAAAAAATATAGCGCAAAACGTGGTGAATATTTCGTTTGCCCGAATTGTAAAGCGGAAGTAGAAAAAGACCAGCAGGCAACAGCCGTGGCATAGTATGGAAAAGCATATCAGAGCATACTTAGAGTATTTGGAACGTGAAAAACAGTATTCTCCGAACACCATTCGTTCGTATGAAGATGATTTGCTTCAGTTCAACAAATTTATAGCAGAAGGAGAGGGTACCCTTTCCTTTGCGGTAACAGTAATTACCCAAGAGACTATTCGCGAATTTCTTGGGAGTTTGCGGCAGGATGGTTTAGCGAAACGAAGTGTTGCCCGGAAACTTGTAGCTATCCGTTCTTTTTTCAGATTTCTTGTCAAAAAACAGATTATGGAAAGCAATCCTGCGCTGAATGTAGGCTCCGGAAAATTAAATAAGCTTCTCCCCGAATTTGTTGATGAAGAAGCTATCCATACCATGATGGATTCAGTTGACACAACCACAATTGAAGGATTGCGCGATAAGGCAATATTGGAAGTTTTGTACGGCACGGGAATTCGTCTTGGCGAATTAGTCGGTCTCAATTTGTATCATATTGATGAATATGACGGAACAATTAAGGTGCTGGGAAAAGGAAACAAACAGCGTGTTGTGCCACTTGGAAGAAAAGCGAAAGATGCGTTACATCACTATTTAACTAAACGAACATCATTATATTCGGATAGTATGACAAGTGATGATAAAACGGCAGTATTTCTCACAAAACAGGGAAAGCGAATCTATCCTAAAGCAGTGTACAGGTTGGTGCACACATGTATCGGTAAAGTCTCAGAAATTGAAAAGAAAAGCCCCCACATTTTACGTCACACATTTGCGACCCATTTGCTCAATCGCGGGGCTGATTTGCGAGCAGTTAAAGAATTATTAGGTCACGAAAGCCTTTCAACCACACAGTTATATACCCATGTAACAATTGACCGGTTGAAAAAAATATACGAACAAGCACATCCTAAATCATAAATTTATTACAGGAGATTATATGGACATTCATTTTACCGCCAGAAAATTTAAACCCCATGAAGCAATACGAGATCATGCTTTAGGCGCAATTAAAAAACTCGACAATTATTATGATGGCATAGTACGGTGTGATATTATTCTGAGTTTTGAAGGAAAAGATCCAAGTTTGAAAGCTGTTGAAATTAATGTTCATGTATTAGGGACCATTCTGATCGCCAAAGAAAAGTCGGATGAGTTCTTGAAATCTATTGATACAGCTGTGGAAAAAATTCAACGTCAACTCGATAAGTATAAATCGAAGCAACGAAGGAAGAACAAAAAGACGTTACGAAACATCAAAGAGAAAACCACGGTTGAAGAAGCCGGGGATGATGAATGAGACTTAGTAACATAAAAGAAACCCAAAAGAAAAGCATTACGGTAGGGTTCTTCTACGAGGCGAATAAAGAGCGTCTTCACCTCACCCCTCTTGCAGGAGAAGAAGGATACTACCGCGAAATAGTTGATAAAAATCTTCACAGACCGGGATTGGCGCTTGCAGGATATGTGCGCCTCTTTACGTTTAACCGTGTTCAGATTTTCGGCAATACTGAAATGAAGTATCTTCAACAACTGACAGAAGAAGAACGCTTAAAATCTCTTGAAACGTTTTTCCAATTCGATTTGCCGTGTATCATCATCACCAATAATAATCCGGTGTATGAAGAACTGACACGGCTCGCGGTTGAACGTAAAGTTCCAGTATTTCTTTCTCCGCTTGAAACGACAACTCTTACGTACTATTTAAGTGATTTCCTTGATGATCAATTTGCGCGCCAATGTGTTATTCACGGCTCATTTGTTGACGTTTATGGAATAGGGTTGATGCTAATCGGGCGTTCAGGAATAGGTAAAAGCGAAATTGCACTCGATCTCATTGAACGAGGGCATAGGCTAGTTGCTGATGATGTTGTGACGGTTACCCGTAAGGGTGAAGGCATTTTAATGGGCGCAGGAACCGATCTGGTGAAACACTTTATGGAGATACGCGGGCTTGGGCTTATTGATGTACGTAGTATGTTCGGGGTTCGCGCTATTCGTTATCAAAAGAGGGTGGAAGTTGTTGTCGAACTCATGGAATGGCGCCCCGATGAAGAATATACACGGACAGGTCTTGACGATGAGACTTCGACGTTACTTGATGTGTCGCTCCCGTGGGTAAAACTTCCCATCTTTCCCGGAAAGAATGTAACGGTGATCTGTGAAGTGATTGCGTTAAATTATCTACTTAAGCACTACGGTTACGATTCAGCGGTGGAATTTTCAAAACGTCTTGAAACGGTGTTAGCGCAAAAGTCGAAGCATATAGGCGACCGCGTTATTAATTATTTTGAACATGATTACGAGTAGTTATTAAGTGGTTGGGTAGATAGTACATACTTTTCTTTTTAAGGAAGAAAACAATCTTTGCTGTAATTTTTTTTGTGGAATCAATTTCCATACTATCAATGGAATCAATAGGAATAGTAAGTAATGTTTCAAGTTCTTTCAACCAACATTCAGCGTTTCGAGGCAGTCGTTGTTTGTGTTTTTACCATTGTGGTGTTTGGGCAAGCTCAATCTTTAAAACCTATTGACCTCCATAATTTCGATACAACGGTAAAGCCGACTGAAGATTTTTATAAGTATGTGAATGGTAATTGGATGAAAAATCATCCTATACCTCCTGACCGCATTAAATATGGAAGCCCGGCGGAGGTACAAGAACGCAACTTCGCTGTTTTACACCAAATCCTCGATTCCGCTTCATCCATTTCTTCTGCAACAAAAGGCAGTATCATCCAAAAAGTAGGCGACTTCTATTATAGTGGGATGGATTCAACCGCAATAGAAAAGCAAGGATTGTTTCCCCTTACCGACGAGTTCAATTCTATAGCAAGAATAAAAGCCTCAAAAGATATTATTGATGTTATCGCCTCCCTCCAAAAAGAACAAGCCAACATACCGTTTGGCGCAATTGTAGCGCAAGATTTCCAAAGTAGTGATAGAGTTATTGCCAATGTATTTCAAAGCGGTCTTGCAATGCCTGACCGTGAATATTATGTTGCCGATGATAAAGATTCCAAAGTGCTTCGTAAACAATATCTTGAACATGTAAGTACGATGTTTCATTTGCTGGGTGACGACGAAAAGGTCGCCTTAGCAAACGCGAAATCTGTTATGAAGTTTGAAACCCGCCTTGCCCGTGTTTCTATGTCGGCGGAGGATTCGCGTGATATGGAAATTATCTATCACAAAGTAAGTCTTGCCGATGCAGAATTGATGACACCGGGTATAGCATGGAAACAATATTTTCAAGCGATCGGGCTTACCACAATAAAAGAGTTTAACCTTTGCCAACCTGATTTCTGTAAAGAAATAGGTGTAATGATAACGTCTGTTTCTGTAGATGAATGGAAAACCTACCTTCGTTGGCAAGTCATCAATTTTTATGCCGAATATCTTAACTCGGATTTTGTGACTGAACATTTCAATTTTTTCGGGAAAATACTGAACGGACAAGAAGAAATGGAGCCCCGATGGAAACGCGTTCTTCAAACAATGGACGAAAATATGGGAGAGGCGTTAGGGCAGTTATTTGTCGCGCGAACATTTGGAGGCAAGGCAAAAGAACGCACACTTGAAATGGCTATAAATATTCGCGATGCTTATCGCGAGCGTATTCGCAATGTTGATTGGATGGGGAAACCAACCAAAAAAGCCGCATTAGAAAAACTTGATGCTATGAGAATGAAAATCGGTTATCCGGATAAATGGCGCGATTATACCGGGCTTGCAATTAATCGCGGTTCGTATGTGCTTAATGTCTTGGCGGCATTGCGGTTCGAGTTCAACAGAAACATAAAAAAAATCAATCAACCCGTAGATCGGGCTGAGTGGGGACTAACCCCGCCTTCCGTAGAGGCATACTATGATGTGAATGCGAATGAGATTGTGTTCCGTGCCGGGTTTCTGCAACCTCCGTATTTTGAAGCCGACGCTGATGACGCTGTAAACTATGGTGCGATTGGGGCAATATTCGGACATGAATTGACACATGGATTTGATGACGTTGGACGGAAATTTGATGCTCATGGCAACATGCTGGATTGGTGGAATGCGGATGATGGTTCTGCCTACGATGAAAAATCGGCTGAAGTGGAAAAACAATATAAGAGCTATATTGCTTTTGATAAACTCCATGTGAATGGAAAGTTAACGCTTGGTGAGAACATCGCAGATATAGGGGGGCTGATGATTGCCTACGATGCATTAGAACGCTCACTTGCCAAGACCGGAAGACCTGCCAATATTGATGGCTTCACACCGGAACAACGATTTTTTATTTCTTATGCTCAAGCGTACCGGCAGAATATCAGACCGGAAGCATTAAAAGGTGATTTAACGACAAATCCCCATGCTCCTGCCCGATTCAGGTGCATAGGTCCTATCTCTAACATGGAAGAATGGAAGGAAGCTTTTAATGCTAAAGAAGGGGATAAGATGGTTCGGAAGAATAAATTGAAAATTTGGTAAGAAGAGAGGGAAGATTCAGAATGATTGAGTTTTTTGTATAACCTAAGACAGTTTTTTTCGTGGCTACGGAACTCATCCCCCCAGCCCCCTTCTCTTAAAAAAAGAAGGGGAGTTGTTTCTTTAAACACAAATTTCAATACTATCCCCGTTTTCGTGTAACATTTCTATCATTTTTTCTGTACACTATACCGAAATCTCAAAATATGGTGTTTTGGGGTTAAACTGTTCATTTCTTGTCCAAAGAGAACCATTTAGTCCGTTTTACGGTTAAATACACATTATCCGGAAAAGTTACTTAGGTTCTCAGGATAATATTTATTACCTTAATCGCGTTTTCGATGTGCGGTATTCATATTGAAAAGCCGGCATTGAACAGAACTATTTATTATATTTCATAAGGAGATTTTTATGATTGATGTTTGTTACGATTTGCTTAAACGAGCTTGTCTTGTTGCAGGGGTTGTCAGTATCACAACTCTTTTTGCAATGGCACAAGCATCCAAACCAATTGACCTACAAAATTTTGATACATCCGTTAAACCTACCGAAGACTTTTTTCAATATGTAAATGGCTCATGGATGAAGAACAATCCCATTCCGGCTGATCAGAGCAGATGGGGAAGTTTCAGTGAAGTTCAGGAACGAAATTTTAAAATTTTACACCAGATTCTTGATGAAGCCGCGAATAATTCCGGAGCACCAAAAGGAAGTAACAAACAAAAAGTCGGAGATTTTTATTTCAGTGGCATGGATTCCCTTAGCATTGAAAAACAAGGTGTCCTTCCTCTTGCCGATGAATTCAACAAAATTGAACGAGTAAAAGACAGTCGCGATTTGGTTGACTTGATTGCAGATTTCCATAAAGGTCAAGAGTATGTTCCTTTTGTATTTTATGCAGGACAGGATTTAAAGAACAGTACACAAATTATCGGGAATATATTTCAGGGCGGACTTGGAATGCCCGATCGCGATTATTATTTCAAAACAGATGATAAATCGAAAACGTTACGCGATAAATATGTCGCTCATGTAACCAATATGTTTAAGTTGCTTGGCGATTCACCTGCTGTTGCAGAAGCCAATGCAAAAGTCGTCATGGATTTTGAAACACGTCTCGCCGGCGCATCAATGACTCGCATTGAAACCCGTGATCCTGAAAAAATATATCACAAGATGTCGGTAGAAGATGCAAACTCACTTACCCCCGGCTTCTCATGGAGCCAATATTTTAGAGGTATCGGTTTAGCTAAACCCGGAGATATGAACATTGGACAACCTGATTTTGTAAAAGAAGTGGGTAAAATGATGACCGAAGTTCCCCTTCCTCAGTGGAAAACATATCTTCGTTGGCATCTCATCAACTCTGCAGCAGACTATCTCAGTTCCGATTTTGTGAACGAGCATTTTGACTTCTATGGCAAAACGCTTACCGGTCAGCAGGAAATGAAGCCACGCTGGAAGAGAATTTTACAAAATGTTGATGGCAATATCGGAGAAGCCCTCGGTCAGTTGTATGTTGACAAAGCATTCGGCGGTGCCGCTAAAGCCCGTGCTCTTGAACTCGTCCACAATCTTCAGGATGTGTTTCGTGATCGTATCACCAATCTTGATTGGATGAGCGATGCAACAAAGAAAGAAGCGTTACGCAAGCTCGCTGCATTCACCGTGAAAATCGGGTATCCTGATAAATGGCGTGATTATTCGAATTTAACAATTAATCGCGGTTCATACGTTTTAAATGCATTAGCGGCATCACAATTTGAATTCAATCGCAACCTCAAACAGATCGGACAGCCGGTTGATAGAACAGAATGGGGTATGACACCTCCAACCGTTAATGCTTATTATAATCCGAGCATGAATGAAATTGTATTTCCGGCAGGAATTCTCCAGCCGCCATTCTTTGATGCTAACGCTGATGATGCAGTGAACTACGGCGGTATCGGCGCGGTCATCGGACATGAGATGACGCACGGTTTTGATGATGAAGGACGAAAGTTTAATGCCGATGGTAATATGACCGATTGGTGGACTGATGCAGATGGTAAGCAGTACGAAGCAAAAGCCTGGAAAGTTGAAGACCAATTTAATAATTACCTTGCGATAGATACACTGCATGTTAACGGGAAACTCACCTTAGGCGAAAACATTGCCGACCTTGGCGGTTTATCAATTGCCTACGAAGCGTTACAACGAGCGAATGCAAAGAGTGGCAAGACTGAAAGCATTGATGGGTTCACACCTGACCAACGTTTCTTTATTTCGTTTGCTCAGATTTGGAGACAGAATATTCGTCCGGAAGCACAACGCCTTCGTATTGCAACAGATCCACATTCACCGGGTCATTTCCGTTGCATCGGACCTGTTTCTAATATGGAAGAGTGGAAGAAAGCATTTAATGCCACTGAAGGTGATCCAATGGTACGTAAAGATAAAGCTAAAATTTGGTAATAAAAGCAGGACAGACAATATTGTCTGTCGTTTAACAGTAATGAAACAAGGGGTAGAAGAAATTCTACCCTTTGTTGTTTATAGGGAAAGGGGCGATGGGTATAAAACCCATCGCTAAAAAAAAGCTATCTCCGAGAATACCTGAACTCAAAGTTCTGAACCTTATAGGAATTATTGTAATTGAAAAAGAGAACACTAACTAATAATAAAGAACTTGGAGTTCTGTTAGACTTTGGTTATGGTGGATTTATTGCATAAAAAGAGAAGAAATAAGAAGTAAAAGAGAGACAATTATCACATCATTTTTGCTTTAGTAAATGTATATTGTATGTATCTCATGGTACCTGTTCTTTTACTGAATAACTAATGATAAACGCAATAAAGAAATATCAAAAATATCTCAATTCGTGTATTGAGGAATTATGTAAGATAGTAGAAGAAGCGGCAGAATATCGGAAGTCCCTGAATCTTGCAGATACAAACGATTATGAACTATTCTACCCGTTGTTCTTCAAAATACAAACGATGATGAATAGTATGCATAATAATACTCAGCAAAAGGAAGCGGAAATAGAAATATTTTTACTGGGTCATACCCTTAATAGTTTACATGAATGTGTTATTATTACGGATTTGAATAATATCATAACGTCTGTAAATCCGGCAATGTTAAAACTTTATGGATACACGATTGATGAAGTTATAGGTCAGAATGTGATGATGTTACGGACTGATAAGAAGACATGGGATTTGACCGAACAAATACTCGCTAAAACCTTTCAGGATGGATGGGAAGGCGAGCTGATAAACCGGAAAAAAAATGGAGAGATATTTCCAATTCATCTTTCGACATCAGTTGTCAGAAATGAAGAAGGAACTCCAATAGCATTAGTAGGAATAACCCGTGATATAACCGAACAAAAAAACCTCCAACATCAATTAGAAGAAACCACACGGGTGCGTTCAGAGGATTTACGGTATTTTAGTACCTCAATTCAACATGCTCAGGAGGAAGAACGTCGTAGAATTGCCCGTGAATTACATGACGGTTTGAGCCAACGGTTGAGTGGAATGAAACTCCATCTGGAATTACTCTTATCTGAACTTCGTCCTGAAGATAAAAAAAGCCTTCAGCGGGTTAAAAAAATTAAAAAACAGATTAATGATATGATTACGGAAACGCATCGTATTTCCGTGAACTTACATCCCACTGCATTAGACGATTTCGGGCTAACTGTAGCATTACAATTGTTATTTAAGGATTTTCAAGGTACATTCAACATCCCGATAACATATTATCCTTCAATATCAACACATGAACATTTTGATCGGCAAATTGAAATCGCTCTTTACAGGATTACCCAAGAAGCGTTGAATAATATTGTGAAGCATGCAAAAGCAACAGCTATAACAATTCGGTTTACGCGAGATATAAAGAAATTTGTTCTTTCCATCGAAGATAACGGAATTGGATTTAATTATACGTCCATCAGGGGGATTGTACAAGGAAAACGCGGGCTTGGGTTGATTAGCATGAAAGAACGCACAGAAAACGTAGGTGGAACATTTGAAATGACAAGTATTCCACAACAAGGGACAACAATTCTTATTCAGGTTCCGGTTCAACAATGAAAAAAATAAAAATTGTTATAGCGGATGACCATGATGTTGTACGCACAGGGTTAAAACTTCTGTTGAAGAGTAATCCTGAATTTATGGTTATTGGTGAAGCGGGAAACGGGGAAGAAGCAATTACCCTGACAACAGAGCTTAACCCCGATGTTCTGCTTGTTGATATTTCAATGCCTGCTAAAAATGGTATTGAAGTAACACGGACTATCAGGCAAAAGAATCAGAATATGAAAATTATTGTTTTCACCATCCATGAAAACGATGAGTATGTGTATCAGGTTATTCGTGCAGGCGCAAACGGATATGTACTTAAAAATGCCGACAAAGATGAATTATTCAATGCTATTAAGACTGTGCAGAGTGGTGAGTTTTTCTTTAGTCCCAATATCTCAAAACTTCTTATCAACGATTATATTAAACGTTCTAAAAGTGATGTCGCGCCACAACCTGTAGATGGTTCACGACTCACGAAACGCGAACTTGAAATTCTCCGCCACATCGCGCAAGGCTTAACTAATACGCAAATAGCAGAAAAACTATTTTTGAGCGTTCGGACAGTTAACACCCACCGCAATAACCTTATGCAAAAACTTAACATCCATGAAACAGCATCGCTTGTTATGTATGCTGTGCAAAATGGGATTGTTTCTTCGAAGGAAGAAGGGTAGGAAAAAGTGTGAACCGTTCATCCAGATATAGATGAATTGTTCATTTCTTACGTGAAGATAGGGAGTGCGGAGCGTTACTATTGATGTTTTAATCGCGAAACAATTCACCCTTATTGCAAAACCGCATGACCATAAATGGTCACGCTAATGCGAATAAAGTCCGATAAATCGAACTTAAAAATCAGCCCCGTTTAGGGGCTTTTTTTGTTTTAGCGTTTCGATTTATCCTATCCAAAAACCGAAAATAATTAATTAACAATTGGCTATTCACAATTCACCATTGGCAATTTGAAACTATGATACTTACACATTGCCAATATTCCATTTACCAATTTACGCATAGCTCATATCTCATTTCGCATATCAAAACAACACTCTAGAGTAAATAACGTAGTCAAACTAGTATAAACACTTCATTTCTATAAATACGCACAATGCCCTATTGATATGAGGCTCCTGCTTTCGTATCTTGTATATGTGAAAGGCAGTGTGAATCGTGATTGAAGATATACTGACAAAGGTTTGAGCTGTAATGCTAAAGACGTTAGTGGTAGATGATAATATAAGCTTCCGGAAAATACTTATTGAATTTCTTAAATCCCTAAAGGGAATTCAAGTTGTCGGACAAGCCGAGAATGGACTGGAAGCGTTAATGAAAGCTCAGGTGTTACAGCCAGACCTTATTTTGATGGATATCAGTATGGATGAGATGGACGGATTTAAAGCGGCAAGTTTGATAAAAGATAAATTGGATAAAGTAAAAATTATCTTCATCACGGTTCACAAAGCTGAAACATACAGATATATAGCCGCCTTAATGCAATCGGACGGCTTTATTTGGAAACATTCGATGATCGAAGAATTACCAGAAAAAATTCAAAGGATAATAGATAGTAAAGATAAAAAATCAATAAGTGTTTAAAACAACCCCTCCAAAATAACCTCAATACCTATATAAGGAGGGAGGCAATCTCAATATAAAGAGCGATGTACCCTACTCCAACATCACTCGACTGCGAACAACCCAATCTTGCAAGTGGACAAGACTGGGTTGTTTTTTTTGTGCCTTTGACGACTGAACTCTTTATATCAATAAAAAAGCCCCTACATATTGCTACGCAGGGGCTTTGATTTAAATAATTTTTATTTCGTTAGTATCATCTTCTTTGTTTGGGCAAATTCGCCTGCTTGAATTCGATAGAAATAAATCCCGCTTGACCAGCCTGCTGTATTGACTTGTAATGAGTATGTTCCCGCTTTATACTCACTATTTTCTAAGAGTGTTACAATTTGTTGACCGAGAATATTATATACCTTCAAACTAACGAATTCATCCTTTGGTATATCGAATGAAATTGTTGTCGTTGGATTGAATGGATTTGGATAGTTCTGATGCAACGCGAATTGCTTCGGTGTTGTTTCAACTCCCGATAATCGTAATACTACCAACGCCGATGGATCATTCACCGTAATTTTTCCGTTAGCTACAACTGATGTTTTATTCCCGCCAACAATGAGTGAAGCAAAAGAATTGGTTTGTTTATTCTTCCATGATAGAGTAATCGGGTATTGAGCAGAGGAAATGGTGATGGGTATCTCTTTTGTTTTTTCATTATCACTTAGTTCAACTATCCGGTTTGAGATATAGCGCGCGTCAAATATTCCTTTAGGAGGAATAGGAGGCATATCGTACTTGTTGAGATTGAAATTTCCTTTTCCGAACAATAATGTTTGTTCGTTTCCGTTAGCATCCCGAATGGTGAGGGAATTTAATGTGCCAAGATCATTGTGTGTGGAAGAAATTTTACCTTGTACATTACCATTTCCGTTGAGGGTAAGCTCTCCGCTTGAAGTTGCTTTTATCCAATATGCGTGCATAGGTGAAAGTTGTGCGGCGACAACATAACCATTGTTGTATCCAAAGAATGACCCACCAAGGAGATCGCCTGGAGAAGTTGTTACATTTGCGGCATCAACGGGTAAACTAATGGCGCCAATTAAATTCCAACCTTGCTGGAGTGAAAGAGTTGTACTATCAACATCATTCCCAAAGATTGCAACCTGATTGGTTTGGTTAAATTTCATCCAATATCCGGTTCCAAATGTTAAATTTTCGTTTGCAACATACGCTCCGTTGAAGGCAAATGCTTGAGAAATAGGTGCAGGGAATAAGTCGTCTTTATCGTTACTTTCCGCTTCAACAGGAACAGAGACAAGGTTCCAATTTGTATGGACTGAATCAATAATATAGGGTCCACGCATGAGTTCGAGTTGGCTTTCACAGCCCGTACAATTTATTTCAGATTCTTCATATCGCAGTGCGACTCTAGCTGAAAAATTACTTCCACCGGAGGCGTTAATTGCATAGACTCGTGCAACATTCGCTCGCGCATATCCTGAGGTTGAGTTCGTTACTTTCCTGAAGCCTGATCCCGGTTTTCCGGCTACCCATTTTGAAAAATGATGAACCGAATCAAGGGTGATGGTATTTGAATCGGTGTTTACGGTACCGCCCATACGTTCAAACCAAAATGTTGTCGTATCTGGTTCTGTGTTGGGGTAGGTTGTCATCATAACAGAATTTGGTTTCGAACCGCTACCGGAGAATTGGAGAGTTGTTTTCTTGCTTTCAAATCTATACTCACCTGTAACGCTTGCCGAAGTATCAATATAACGTTCAATGGTTCCTTCTTGAACCGAGCCTGTATCTATGATAGCGTCAGAATTCATACTTAACATTGTTAATGTATCTCTAGCGCTAAGATAGAGCGGCTTGGAAAGCGTAAGTAGATTGCTCACCACAATATTTCCGTCAGAGAATGTACTATCTCCCATGATACTTAAATTATAGAATTGACTGTTCCCTTGACTTGATACTCCCCGCAGTTTAGAAAATACGGTTGAGTTTGAAGTAGAATTGACAATAGTTTTCAAACCGGTTCCGCCAAAGACAATAGTAGATTGCCCGGCTTCAAAATTACCGCTGTTATTCCAGTCACCATCGCACCACACTACTGTTCCAGAATCAGCGTTGGTAAGAGAGAACGTGGAACTTGAATCAATTTCAATCAAATTACTTATTCTTAATCGTCCGGCTCCATGTAAGAATCTGATTGCCCCGCCGCCCGAAATTCTTAAAGAGTGAATCATACTGGAATCGGGTTGATCATAGGTAACATCCACCGGTATTTCTACAGCATCGGTGTCGTTTGGCACTCTTCCATCTTGCCAGTTTGCAGGGTTCGACCAATTTGCTCCCGTTGTACCGGTAAAACTATGGGATATCGTATTTCCGAACGTAAGGGAAAATATTGCTTCATGGTTTTTTATTGTAATACCATAGAAGCCCCTTCCGGATGGGTAGGTTTGTAACCATCCGTGTTTTTGAATTTCATAAAGTTTGTAGCTACCATCGGCAAGAGTATTGAATGAATAATTCCCGTTTGAATCCGTAACAACCGTATCGGCAGTTGAAAGGAGGGTATCTAAAGCGCTGGTTGGAATGGATCGGAGTACAAGCATCCAATTCGGTGTGCCGATTTCGTTCGCATCGAATTTTCTATTTCTATTTGCATCAAAGAATACTTTTCCGGAAATACTGCCGAACAATCGGTATGAAATCTTATAGACACTGCTTCCTTCAGTGCCTATGTATAGTTGCCCCGAGGGGCTCATTGTTAACGATGTTATATTGGTAGTACTGAGCCCTGTATTCGACTGATTCCACGATGTTCCATCGGTGGATTTATAAACTCCACCACCTTTTGTTGTGGCATAAATTGTTCCTAAGGAAGAAGTGCCAATGGCTGTTACTAAATTTCCAATTGTTGCTACAGGAGTCCAGAGAACCCCATCATTATTTGAACGATACGATAATGATGTTGAGGTTGAAGCACAGTAAACATTTCCGCTTGAATCAAAACCGAAAACATAAATATCAAGTGGTAATCCCGTGTTTCGCGACACCCATGAACTTCCGTTGTTTGGCGAAACGAACACTCCGTAATTTCTCATAGCGGCATAAAGATATCCTCCGGGGCTTACTCCTAACCCGGTAACTTCCGGACTCCCGATCGGCGGGGTAATACTATTCCAGTGCGTTCCCTCATCGTTTGAAGCGAATATGCCTGCATTCGAAGATCCTGCATAGATATAATTATCGTGTGTGGCTAACTGTTGAATGGATTTCGATGTTAAGGAACTATCTACCTGAGACCATGAATTGCCGGCATCAAAAGAACGGTATAAACCAGTTACTTGATGAGATGCGATGAGTGTACCACTTGATGTAGCTATTATCGCTTGATATGTCCCATTAGGGGCGTTAATAAGTTCTTTCCATGTCGCACCTTCATCAGCTGAACGATACAGCCCCTGATAGACTGTAGCGGCGTAAATGTACCCTCTTGAATCAGACGTGAGAGAGTTAATAAATGTAGCAGTTAATCCGGTATTCGATTGGATCCACTCTACCCCTAAATTGTATGAGCGATATATACCCGTTACTGTTCCTACTTCAATCAGGCTGGAGAGAGAGGTGTTTAATGATAAAATAGATGGAGCTTCAGTAGTTATAGGAGTCCAGTTTGCTCCACTATCGGGTGAAGACCATAGCCCCTGTGCGTTTGTACCCGCATACATTACTCCAGATGGACCTGTGGAGAGTACATTCACTCTTTGACCGGAAAATGCTGAACTAACCCAAACATTTGCATAGTTTCCCGAAGAATAAAGTCCGGTATCTGTGCCGGCAAAATATAAACTCTTACTAAAAACCAATAGAGATCGGATACCAAATCCGAAGAGACCGTTGGGAGTCCACGTTGTTCCCGAATCTCTGGAGAGAAACACTCCGTTTCCGGTTCCGGCAAATAACGCGTCGGAATCGTTTGATGCCATTGCATAGACAGGAATACTAATCATCCCACCCGATAGAAGCGACCATGTGTAACCGTTATCAACGGATTGATAAATGCCGTCACTTGTTCCTGCAAAAATGTATTCTCGTTTATCTTTCATTAGGGAATAGACTGTTGTGGCAGTCATACCGGTATTTGTCCGGTACCAATGATTGCCTTCATCGAATGTGTGGAAAATGCCATCGGAGGTTGCGGCGATAATGTTGCCGGTTTTTTCTTTGAGGAATGCATTCACATCCACATTGGTAAGAGGAGTACGCGCCCATTTCGCACCGTTATTTATGGAACGGTAAACACCACCACTCTTTGTTCCTGCGAGAATGTAACCGCTTGGTGTGTTCATGATTGAGGTGACAATTCCCCCGGGTGGACCGTTGAGTTGTTCCCATTGTGATGCATGTAATTGTTCTGTAAAGAGGAGAGCTACTGTACAACACATCAAAAGAAAAGCAAACGTTGATGTCTTGAGTTGCAAGAGATTGTTCATTGTAATTTTCCCTATAAAAATAAAATGACGTAATTGTTTCTTGACAATCAATAAATTATGTGTTAGATGGAGTTTAGTCGGAAATAATTTTCTTATTTTCTAATTTAAAGGTGAAGCGTGACTTGTGGCACAGAATAACCTTTTCACCTTCTACTCCATCAA
>OBEQ011639305.1_pt1 | contig 16924 bp, 13 predicted proteins | sample 1670901 | NCBI WGS metagenome assembly OBEQ01 (sample SAMEA104232315, study PRJEB22302) | groundwater metagenome | biome: forest; feature: aquifer; material: groundwater | place: USA | collected 2011-08-07 | depth 5.4 m
ATCATCGATTTCACGCTCTCCAACTGCATCAACTCCGGCATCCGCAAGATCCACGTCCTCACCCAATACAAGTCCTTCTCGCTGCAGCGCCACCTGCGCATGGGCTGGACGATTTTTCAAAGCGAGCTGGGCGAATATATCGACGTGATTCCGGCCCAGCAGCGGGTGGATGAGCATTGGTATCTGGGCACGGCCGACGCGGTGTACCAAAATATTTACTCGATCGCGCAGGAAAAGCCCGAGCATGTGCTGGTGCTGGCCGGGGATCATGTCTACAAGATGAATTACGCCGAGATGCTGGCGTTTCATCAGGCGCGCGGGGCCGATGTCACGGTGAGCGTGATCGAGATGGAACGCGAGCGCGCGAGGGGGTTCGGCATCGTCGAGGTGGACGCCCAGCAGCGCATCCATGAGTTTGAAGAAAAGCCCAAGCAGCCCAAGACCATTCCGAACGATCCGCAGCGATGCTATGTGTCGATGGGCATCTATCTGTTTAATCGTACGGCGCTGGAAGAGACGTTGATCGAAGACGCGAAGCGGCAAGACAGCACGCATGATTTCGGACGCGACGTCATTCCCTGGATGCTCAACCGTTTTCGGGTGGCGGCGTATAATTTCAAGGATGAAAATAAAAAAGAATCCAAATATTGGCGCGACATCGGCACGCTGGACGCCTACTACGAAGCGAACATGGACTTGGTGCAGGTGACGCCGCTGTTTAATTTGTATGACCGCGAGTGGCCGATCCGCACGTACCATGAGCAATGGCCGCCGGTTAAAACCGTCTTCGCGGATGAGGCCACCGGGCGTCTGGGCGTGGTGCTGGATTCGCTGGTGTCCAGCGGCTGCATCATCAGCGGCGGGCGCGTGCAGCGGTGCGTGTTGTCGCCGAACGTGCGCGTCAATAGTTTCGCGCAAGTGGAAGATTCGATTTTGATGGAGAGCGTCGACGTCGGCCGCTACGCGAAAATCCGGCGCGCCATCATCGATAAAGATGTGGTCATCCCTCGGTATTCTGAAATTGGCTACAACCTTGAAGAGGATCGGCGCCGGTTTCATATCACAGAAAACGGCATCGTGGTCGTCGGCAAGGGCACGGTGATTGAAGAGGCGCGCACGCCGGAATCGTTGGTGGGCACATGAGCGGCGACACGCAAGTTCTGCAGATTGGGTCCATCGCGTTGCGCTCGCGCCTCATCGTCGGCACGGGAAAATACGCGACGTTCCAGCTCATGCGCGAAGCGATTGAGGCCTCGGGCGCGGACATGGTGACGGTGGCGGTGCGTCGGTTGAATCTCAACCAGCCCAAGGAAGAACATCTCTTAGACGCGCTGGATCGCACGCGCATCACCCTTTTGCCGAACACCGCTGGCTGTTATACCGCTGAGGATGCGATCCGCGTGGCGCGCCTGGGCCGCGAAGCCGGCCTCTCGAATCTGGTGAAACTCGAGGTGCTCGGCGATCAAAAAACGTTGCTGCCGGATACGATGGCTTTGTTGGAAGCCACCAAGGTGTTGGTGCGCGAGGGGTTTATCGTCATGCCCTACACCAATGACGATCCCATCATGGCCAAAAAACTGGAAGACGCTGGAGCCGCGTGCGTGATGCCGCTGGCCGCTCCCATTGGGTCCGGGCAGGGAATTCTCAATCCCTTGATGATTCGCTTCATCTTGGAAGCGGTTTCGGTGCCGGTCATCGTCGATGCCGGCGTCGGCACCGCGTCGGATGCCGCCGTGGCGATGGAACTCGGCGCGGATGGCGTGCTGATGAACACCGCCATCGCCGGCGCGCAGGATCCCGTCATGATGGCCCGTGCGATGCGGCTGGCAGTTGAAGCCGGACGCCTGGCGTTTGAAGCGGGTCGGATTCCCAAGAAACCCTACGCCTCTGCCTCAAGTCCCGCACCCACAGGATTAGTCCCCGAACCTGCCGCTCGATGAGGACCGGTCGTCCTCAAGATCCGCCCGTGTCTCCGCTGTTATGGATATTCGGGGGTCTGTTTTCTCTCTCCGGAGCTCTGGGGTTAGCCTATGAAGTTCTCTGGCTGCGCAAGCTCCTCCTCATTTTCGGAAACACCGTCTACGCGTCGAGTGCCGTCCTCACCGTGTTCTTTGGGGGAGTGGGACTGGGCAGCTGGTGGGGCGGGTGGTGGAGCGAGCGCAGACCGGAACGAGGACTCTGGGCGTATGCGTGGTTGGAGATTATCATCGGGCTCTACGCGTTGATCACGCCGGAGCTCTTTCAGATCATCGAGCGGATCTACATTCCCATCTATCGAGCGTCGGGATTGTCGCCGGCGGTGTTCTTGAGCGCGTCCTTTGTCTGCACGACCGCGATCTTGTTGTTGCCTACCATGTGCTTGGGGGCGACGTTTCCACTGTTGGTGCGCGGCGTCAGGAAAGCAAAGTCCGCGTCGAGTTCTGTAACGGCATTGTTCTACGGGCTCAATACACTGGGGGCCATGGCCGGGACAGCCGGCGTGTACTATGTCGCGTTGCAGCGGTTGGGATGGTTGGCGAGTGTCCAATGCGCGGGGCTGCTGAACCTTGTGGTGGGAACATCGGCGTGGATATTGAGCCGGCGTGTGCAGCACGTCGGGGTATCGGCGCGTTCGCAGGCGTCCGAAGAGCATCCTGACGCGTTGCCAGCCACGATGCCGGCATCGCAGCCGCCGATCCGGGGGTTGCTGCTGGTGTTTGGAATCTCCGGGTTCGCGGCGCTGAGTTACGAAGTGGCGTGGACCCGGGCCTTGAGTTTGGTTGTGGGCAGCTCGATCTATGCGTTTTGCTTGATGCTGACCACGTTTTTGGGCGGGCTGGCGGTGGGAGGATTGCTGGGCCGGTGGTGGCTCACGCGTCGCGCAGCAACGGGCCAACAGCTCGTGGTGGTTGAACTCGCGCTGGCTGTTTGCGGTCTTGCGTCCATCGTGGAATTTCAGTGGTTGCCGGAGTGGTTCGTGCGGTTGATGCCGCTGGTGGGCATCTCGTTCAATGGCATGACCGCGTTGCAGCTGGTGTTGAGCATGGGCGTGATGGCGCTGCCGGCGATCGGATTCGGGTTTCTGTTTCCGCTATTTCTCGACATGTTCACGGAGGGTCAGCCGCGCTGGGGCCACCGGCTTGGCGTGGCGTACGCCGTCAATACGTTGGGGGGAATTCTCGGATCGTTTCTGTGTGGGTTTTGGCTGGTGCCGACGGTTGGTCTGGCGTGGACGATTGCCATTGCCGCGTTGGCGAATCTTGCGGCGGCCTTGCTCGTGTATGGGCGCATCAGCCGGGCCGCGCTCCCGGTTCGCTGGGCGATGGCCGGCGCCACCGCGCTGCTGTGGGTCGGTGCGGCGGCCTGGCAGATCGTGCCCTCGTGGAATCGCGCGGTCATGTCCGCAGGCGCATATCTAAGTCCGTCGACGTACGAGCGCACCTCTGTGGCTGCCCTCCAGCAGCAGTATGACTTGTTGTTCTACCGAGAGAGCGTGAATAGCACGGTGAGCGTGCATCGCACCAAACGCAATCCGCAGGAACTGTTTCTGAAGATTGGAGGGAAGGCCGACGCGTCAACCGGCATCGACATGGGCACGCAGATTCTCCTGGCGCAGGTTCCGCTGCTGCTGCGTCCGGAGTCGCGCGATGTGCTGGTGATTGGTTTGGGCAGCGGGGTGACGGTTGGCAGTGTGGTCAGACATCCGGTCGAGCGCGTGGATGTGGCGGAGGTGGATCCCGCGGTGGCGGAGGCGGCCCGCTATTTTGCCGTGGCCAACTCCCACGCGCTGGATGATCCTCGCGTGCACGTCCATGTGGCCGACGGCCGCAATTTTTTGCTGGCGACGCCCCGGGACTATGACCTGATTATTTCAGAGCCCTCGAATCCCTGGATGGCCGGGATCGCGACGCTCTTTACCGAGGAATTTTACGAACACGCCAAGCGCCGGCTGCGTCCCGGGGGGTTGATGTGCCAATGGTTTCATCTCTATCATATGTTTCCCTCGGATGTGAAGCTGGTCTTGCGCACGTTTCAGCAGGTCTTTCCGTATGTGTCGGTGTGGTCGTCGATTCCAGGGGATGTGTTGCTCGTGGGGTCCGATCAGCCGTATCAGGTTTCCTATGAGGTGTTCCGGCAACGATTCGCCCAGCCGATGGTGCGAGAGGATGTGGCGCGCATGCATCTGACGGACCCGCGCGTGCTCCTGGAGTTGTGCTGGCTCGGGCCTTCAGAGGTGCGCCGCGTGTGTGCGAATGCTCCGGGCCTCCATCGCGATGATCTGCCGTGGTTGGAGTTTGATGCCCCGAAAGCGCTTCATGATGTCCCGGCGTTTCGGGTCAACTACCTGGGATTGCGGCAATTTAAAACGCTTCCTCGGGCGGTCGTGCCGGATGTCCCGCCAGCACCCGAGGAGTCTGCTTATTACGCGGCCTTGGGCGAGGTGTATCAGTATCGGCGGGAATTCGAGCCAGCCGCCCAGGCGCTGGAGCGCGCGGTGGCGCTTGATCCGGCGAATCGCGGCGCGTCCGCCGCCCTGGAGCAGGTGGATACCCAGCTGAATCGCGATGTGAAAATGCGCCGGTCCCTCGAAGAGTCCATTGCCCTCAACCACACGAACCTCCAGCTCTATCGGCTCTTGGCTCGGCTCCTGCGGCAGCAGGGACAGCTAGAAGAGTCCTGGCGCGTCTACGCGCGCGCGGCCGCCGTGCGCGTGCCGGATGCGGAATTCGCGGCAGACATGGCCAGCGTCTTGCGCAAACTCCAGCGGGTTGTCGAGGCGTCGGAGTGTTTGCGGTCGGCCCGATCCCAGGACGCTCACGAGCGGCCGGAACTTGTGGTCGCGCTTGCGCAAACCCTCAACGAGTTGCGGCGATGGGACGACGCGGCGCAATTGTTGCGCGCCGCGTTGTCGCGGCATCCCAATGAGCCCACGCTGTTGCTCTTGCTCGCGCACGCGCGCATGGCGCAGGGTCATCACGACGAAGCGCGCACGCTCTTCGAACGCGTGGCGGCGCTCGCGCCGCTGCCCGAGGCCTATTTCGGATTGGGGGTCTTGGCGCGTCAGCAAGGCGATGTTCGGCAGGCGACAGAATGGATGATGACAGGATTGCGGTTTGACCCGTACAATGTGAAGGCATTGGAGATCCTTGCCGAGCTACAGGAGTTGTCGCATGGCTAAACACACCACGAAAACATCAGCACGACCGCGCGCGAAACACCAAGCGGCGATCGCTGTGTCATCATCGCGGGGCGCCCGCAAGACGTATCAAATTGCCGTCATGCCCGGTGATGGGACCGGGCCTGAGGTGATTCGAGAAGGATGCAAAGTGTTGGAGGCGCTGGCGGCCTCCGAGGGGTTTGCGCTGAACTGGCACCAGTATGACTTCGGCGGGGCGCATTACCTGCGCACCAAAGAAACGCTGCCGGATTCCGCCCTGAAGGAATTGCGGACGTATCACGCGATTTATCTGGGTGCCATCGGCCATCCGGATGTGGCGCCGGGCATTTTGGAGCAGGGGATTTTATTGCGGCTGCGGTTTGAGTTGGATCAATACATCAATCTGCGTCCGGTCAAATTATATCCGGGCGTCTGGACTCCGCTGCGCGACAAAGGGCCGGCGGATATCGATTTTGTGGTCGTGCGCGAAAACACCGAGGGTTTATATGTCGGGGCCGGCGGATTTTTGCGTAAAGGCACCAAGGACGAAGTCGCCTTGCAGACCTCGATCAATACCCGCAAGGGCGTTGAGCGGTGCATCCGGTACGCCTTCGAGTACACGAAGGCGCGCAACAAGGACCGCAAACTGACATTCTGCGGCAAGACCAACGTGTTGACGTACGCGCATGATCTCTGGCAGCGCGTCTTCAATCAGGTGGCCAAGGAGTATCCGACCATCACCACAGATTACACGCATGTGGATGCCTGCTGCATGTGGATGATCAAAAACCCGGAGTGGTTCGATGTGATCGTCACCGACAATATGTTCGGGGACATCATCACCGACCTGGGCGCGATGATCCAGGGCGGGATGGGCATCGCCGCCGGGGGCAACATCAATCCCGAAGGCGTGTCGATGTTTGAGCCCATCGGCGGCTCCGCGCCCAAGTACACGGGCAAAAACGTCGTCAATCCCTTGGCGGCGATTTGCGCCGGCGGGATGATGCTGGAACATGTGGGCAAGCGCGCCGCGGCCGCGCGCCTTGAGCGGTCCGTCATGACCGTGACGACCAAGCTCAAGAGTTTGGCCGCCGGCAAGATGGGCTATTCCACCTCCGAGGTAGGAGATTTGGTTGTGAGGCATCTCAAAGGATAAGTCCGACATGTCAAAACGAACAGGACTCACCGTCGCGGTCGTCGGCGCCACCGGGGCGGTCGGCACCGAAATGCTGCGGGTGCTGGCCGAGCGGAAGTTTCCGATCAAGACGATCGTGCCGTTGGCCTCCGAGCGATCAGAAGGCAAACGCGTCGCGTTTAACGGCGGCACGAGCCGCGTCAAACGGTTGAACAAACGCGCCTTCGACGGCGTGGATGTGGCGCTCTTCAGCGCCGGAGCCATCCGCAGTTTGGAATTTGGCCCAGAGGCGGTGCGGCGAGGCGCGATCGTCGTGGACAATTCCAGCGCATTCCGGATGGATGATGACGTGCCGTTGGTCGTGCCGGAAGTCAATCCGCACGCGCTCAATGACCATCACGGATTAATCGCGAATCCCAACTGCTCGACGATCGTGATGCTGGTGGCGTTGAAACCGTTGCACGACGCCGCGCGCATCACGCGCATCATCGTGTCCACGTATCAATCGGTCTCGGGTGCTGGCGCGAAGGCAATGGCGCAGCTCTATGAAGAGACCGCGCGGTTGTTGAAGCAGGTGAAGGTGACCCGCAACGCATTCGCGGTCCACAGCAAGCTGGCGCCGTCGGCCAAGATCGCGCGCGCGCTGCCGAATCAGATTGCCTTCAATCTGATTCCCCAGGTGGACGTGTTTCTGGAGAATCGGTACACCAAAGAAGAGATGAAGATGGTCAACGAGACGCGCAAGATTCTGGAAGCGCCCTCGCTGCCGATCTCAGCCACGTGCGTGCGGGTGCCGGTGTTCCGGGCGCACTCCGAGGCGATTTGGATCGAGACGGCGAAGCCCCTGTCGCCGGATCAGGCGCGGCAATTGCTCAAGCATGCTCCCGGTGTGCGGCTGGTCGATGAGCCGGCCAAACGCGCATATCCCATGCCGGTGGACTCGTCGGATCGCGATGAGGTCTCGGTTGGGCGCATCCGCCGTGATGAGTCCACCGCCAACGGCCTGGTGTTGTGGGTCTGCGGGGACAATCTGCGCAAGGGCGCGGCAACCAACGCCGTGCAAATCGCGGAACTGCTGATCAAGTAAAAGGGGGACGGTTCTCCTTTTTTCCATTTTGCGAAAACAGAGAACCGTCCCCAATTTTGCGCATGCGAACGCTCAAACTCACCATTGCCTACGATGGCACCGACTATTCCGGCTGGCAGCTGCAGCGCAACGCCCCGCGCACCATCCAAGCGGTTCTGCAGCAGACGCTCAAGGTCGTGACCGGTGAGCGCCTGATCGTGATTGGCAGCGGTCGGACCGACGCCGGCGTGCATGCGCTGGGGCAGGTGGCCCATGTGCGAGTGCGCAGCTCCATGGCATGCGACCGGTTGCGCCTGGCGCTGAACCATCGGTTGCCGTCGGATATCGTCGTCAGAGCCATTGAGGACGTTGCGTCGAGTTTTCAGGCGCAGTACCATGCCACGAGCAAACGGTATGCCTATCGGATCATCAACGGTCCGGTGGTGCTGCCGTTTGAGCGCCGGTATGTCCGCCAGGTGTGGCCGCGGCTCAATGTGGCCTTGATGCGGCGCGAAGCCATGGCACTGCGAGGTCGGCATGATTTTTGCGCCTTCCAAGCCGCCGGCCGGCACATCGAGGATACGCGCCGCACCGTGTCCAACATCCGCGTGAGTCAACGGGGAACCGCCATCACGATTGAGGTGGAGGCCAACGGGTTTCTCTATCATATGGTGCGCAACATCGTGGGCACGCTGGTGGACATCGGCCGCGGCCACCGGCCGCCGGGGACGATGCGCAAACTCCTGCGGGCCAAAGACCGCCGATTAGCCGGTCCCACCGCCCCTGCGCGTGGTTTGTGTTTGGTTAGTGTGGCGTACGGAAATCGTTGACAGAGCAGGGGGATACCGCTATAATTTAGGTTTCTTGTGATGAAAACGACACTCCCGTCTCCTCAACAGATTCAGCGCAAGTGGCTCCTCATCGATGCCGAGGGCCAGATCCTGGGCCGGCTGGCGTCGCGGATCGCGATGCTCTTGCGCGGCAAGCACAAGCCAACGTTCACCCCGCATCTGGACGTCGGGGATTTCGTGCTGGTGATCAATGCGGAGAAGATTAAGGTGACGGGGAAAAAGCTGACGCAAAAGCGGTACGCGCGGTACTCCGGCTATCCGAGCGGATTGAAATTCACGACGCTGCAGGATGTCTTACGCACGCATCCGGAACGCGCCATTGAGCACGCCGTCAAAGGGATGCTGCCGGATGGCCCCTTGGGACGCCGGTTATTCGGCAAGCTCAGGGTGTATGCCGGCACGGAGCATCACCACGCAGCGCAGCAACCAACACCCATTTCACTAGAAAGGCGCAATGGAGCAAAGTAACGAAAGCGAACAAGTGCCGGCCCCAGTGGTGACGCCGGATTCGGTCGCGGTGGAAACGCCTGTGCACGCGCCAAAACCCAGGACCAAAATCCCCGCCGCGGAAGCCGCCGCGGCGCTGCTCGGCACAGGGCGCCGTCGAGAAGCGATCGCCCGTGTGCGGTTGATCGCTGGCACCGGTCGCATCTCGATTAACAACAGGCCGTTTGATCAGTATTTCCCGCGCGAAACGTTGCGCTTGCTCGTGAAGCAGCCGCTGATCGTGACGCAGCAACTCGGCAAATATGACGTGTTAGTAAACGCCGAAGGCGGCGGGTTGGCCGGTCAGGCCGGGGCGGTTCGGTTAGGCATCGCCCGCGCGCTGTTGCAAGGGGATCCGGCATTGAAAGCCACTTTGCGCGGCGCGGGTCTGTTGACCCGTGATCCCCGGATGAAGGAACGCAAGAAGTACGGGCAGAAGGGGGCCCGCAAACGCTTCCAGTGGACGAAGCGGTAACCACAGAAACACAGAAGTGTACACAAAGACACAGAAAATTCTGTGGTTCCGTGGTGAGTGGTGAGAGGAGTAGTCAGACAGTATTCGGTGTCTCTGTGATACAATGACGGACATTCAACCAAACAGATGTCAACGATTCGGGTCGCGATCGCAGGGGCGACCGGCTACACGGGCGAAGAGCTCATCCGGTTGCTCGTGCACCATCCTCATGTCCAGGTGTCCTACTTGGCCGGTTCGGCGAAGTGGGAACGCCCGGTTCCTGTTTCACACGTCTTTCCCCGCGTCGGCGGCCGCTTAAGCCTCGCGGTCGAGGCGCTTGATCCCGCTCGTCTTCTCAGCAGCAGTGACCTCATCTTTCTCGCCCTGCCCCACGGCGCGGCCATGGCCTTGGTGCCGCAGTTGCTGGCAGCCGGCAAGCGCGTCATCGATTTAAGCGGCGATTTCCGCCTGCGAGACCCTTCCGCGTATCCCACGTGGTATAACTTCGAGCATGCCAATCCAGCGTTGCTGAGTGATTCCCGGATTGTGTATGGATTGACTGAATTCCACCGCGCAGAGATCCAGAAAGCACAGGTCATCTCGAATCCGGGGTGTTACGCGACCAGCGTGCTGCTCGCGTTGCTGCCGTTGTTTCAGGCCAAGCTCGTCGCGCCAGGTGCCGTCATCGTCGATGCGAAATCCGGTTTGAGCGGAGCCGGGCGCAAGGCGGATGAGTCGCTCTTGTTCACCGAGATGACCGAGAATCTGCGCGCGTATAAGGTTAACCACCATCAACACATGCCGGAGATGTTGCAAGAGATTCAACGGGTCAGCGGGCAAGCGGCTGCGATGATGTTCGTGCCGCAGCTCATCCCGGTTTCGCGCGGACTCATCTCGATGCTGTATGTGAAAACCACGGCCGGTGGCGACGCCGTCTGGCAGGCGTATCAGCGTTGCTATGGACAGAACACGACACCCTTCATCCGCCTGCACCAGGGATCGTTGCCGCAGTTGCGGGATGTCATCGAGACTAACTATTGCGATATCGGCGTGGTGTATGATGAGGGCCAGCACACGGCGATTATCGGCAGCGCGTTGGATAATTTGACCAAAGGCGCGGCCGGTCAAGCGGTCCAGAATTTTAATCTCATGTACGGATTTCCGGAAACCACAGGGTTGTTGTAACCAGATGCGCTTTATTTCTGGTGGCGTCACCGCAGCGACGGGATTTGTGGCCGCAGGAGCGAGTGCTGGCATCAAGCGCAGCCGCAAGCCGGATCTGTCATTAGTCATGGCGAAGCAACCTGCGGTGTGCGCCGCCGTGTTTACGCGCAACCGCGTGAAGGCGCCGCCGGTGCTGATCAGCCAGCAGCGCGCCAAGCGCGGCATCGCCCGGGGCGTGCTGCTCAACAGCGGCTGCGCCAACTGCATGACGGGCGAGGTGGGATTTCGCGATGCGCGCGCGTTGAGCCGCCAGGTAGCGGGGTTGGCGGGTGTCGCAGAGCGTGACGTCCTTATCGCTTCAACCGGCATCATCGGCCGGCGCTTGCCGGTGCCGAGGATTCAGCGGGCGCTTCCTGCGTTGGTGAAGCGCTTGCGCAAAGCCGGGCACGCCGAGGCGGCGGCTGGAATTTTGACCACGGATACGATGGCCAAGGAGGCCGCGGTGGAAGCGCGCATCAACGGGCGTCTCTGCCGGTTAGGCGGCATGGCCAAGGGAGCCGGGATGGTCGCACCATCCATGGCGACGATGCTGTGCGTGTTGACAACCGATGTCGCCGTCGAGGCGTCATTGCTTCGCATGTTATTGCGCGACGTGGTGGAGCAGACATTTAATCGCATCAGCGTGGATGGGGACATGAGCACCAACGACACGGTCTTCCTCTTAGCCAGCGGCCAATCCGGCGTGCGCGTGCGCCAAGGCACTCCGGTCGAGCGAACCGTTCGGCAGATGTTGTTCGCGGTGTCGCAGCGGCTGGCGCATCTGCTCGTGAAAGACGGGGAAGGTGCGACGCGAGTGGCGACGATCCACGTGCAGGGAGCCAAGACCGAACAGCAAGCGCACGCGTGCGCGCGGCAGATCGCCACCTCAAGTCTGGTGCAGACGATGCTCGCCAGCGGCGATCCAAACGTGGGCCGCATCGCGGCCGCCGCCGGCGCTTCAGGCGCGTGGTTTAATCCCGATAAGTTAGAGATTCACATCGGCGGAACGCCGGTGGTGGCTCATGGCGTCGCGCGCCGAATCGGTAAAGAGTTAGCCAAGCGCATCCTGGGAACGCCGGAGGTGTCGATTGAGATTAGCTTGCACGCCGGCCGAGCCGAGGCCCAGATGTTGGCGTGCGATCTGACTAAAGAATACGTGCACATCAACGCGCACTACACGACGTAAATGGAAGAATCCATTCGCAAGGCCGATGTGCTGGTCGAGGCGCTGCCGTACATCCGCGCGTTTGCCGGCAAGGCGATCGTGGTGAAATACGGCGGCAATGCGCTGGCGGATTCGCACGTCGTCAAAGGGATTTTACAGGATTTGATTTTCCTGCAGACGGTGGGACTGCGGCCGGTGTTGCTGCACGGCGGCGGCCCGCAAATTTCGCAGCGGATGGCATCGCTGGGCAAGCCGCCGACGTTCATCAAAGGCATGCGGGTGACGGACCGCTCGACGATCCGCATCGTCAACGAGGCGCTGCAAGACGTCAATCGGCAGTTCGTGAAAGAAATCCATGACTTGGGCGGCAGGGCCGAAGGGTTGGTCGCGCGGCATCAGGTGCTGGTGGCCAAGCCGCATCGCGATGCCAAAAGTTTAGGATTTGTCGGCACGGTGGCGGTGGTGCATACGGGGGGCATCCGGGACGTGTTTCATCGCAATGCCATCCCGGTGCTCTCGCCGGTTGGCGTGTTGGGCCGGCAGCTCTACAATATTAATGCGGATGAAGCCGCCGCATACGTCGCGGTGAGCCTGAAAGCGGAGAAACTGGTGTTGTTGACGAACGTGCGCGGGATTCTGCGCCAGCCCGGAGAGCCGGGTTCGCTGATTCCGACGGTCTCGATCAAAGAAACAAAGCTGTTGTTGGAGCGCCACGTGATTCAAGAAGGGATGATCCCAAAAGTGAAGGCGTGCATCGACGCGCTGCGCGGGGGCGTGAAGAAGACGCATATCATCGACGCGGCAATTCCGCATGCGTTGTTGCTGGAAATTTTCACCAAGACTGGGATCGGGACGGAGATTATTCACTAACCATGACGACCAATCGCGTGATTGATCAGTATCAGCAGTATGTCCTGAACACCTATGTCCGCATGCCCCTGGTGATCGTGAAGGGTAAGGGCAGCCGGGTGTGGGATGATCAGGGCCACGAATATCTCGATCTCTTTCCGGGATGGGGGGTCGGGGGGCTTGGCCATTGTCATCCATGGGTGATGAAGGCGCTGCGCGGACAATCCACCAAGCTCATCCATGTGGCGAACAATTACTATCATCCGTTACAGGCGAAGCTCGCGAAGAAATTGGTCGAGCTGTCGTTTGACGGCCAAGTGTTCTTTGCCAACAGCGGTGCTGAAATGGTGGAGTCGGCGATCAAGCTGGCGCGCAAATGGGGACAGCGGACCGCGGTCAACGGGTCTTCGCGCTATGAGATGATCGTGATGGAATGCTCGTTTCACGGGCGCACTACCGGGGCGTTGAGCGCGACGGGCCAGCCGAAATATCAGGAAGGGTTCGAGCCGCTGCTGCCGGGATTCGTGTGCGTGCCGTATGCGGATCTGGCGGCGGTGGAGCGCGCGATCACCTCAAAAACCGCTGCGATTATGCTGGAGCCGATTCAAGGCGAGGGCGGCGTGCGCGTGCCGTCCGATGAGTATCTGCGGGGCATTCGCCGCTTGGCCGATCACCACAAGCTCTTGGTCATCTATGATGAAGTCCAAACGGGCCTTGGGCGAACCGGGAAAATGTTCAGCTATCAACATAGCGGCGTGGAGCCGGACGTGATGCTGCTGGCGAAAACGCTTGGAGGCGGATTCCCGATCGGTGCGATGATCGTTAAACGCGCCTACACGGATTTGCTGGAGCCGGGCACGCACGCCTCGACGTACGGCGGCAGCCCGTTAGCGTGCGCCTGCGCGCTGGCGGTGCTGGAGGCGATCGAGAAACAACAGCTCTTGAATCGCGTCACGCAGATGGGGACGCTGCTGATGAATCGATTGCGGGCGCTTCAGGCGACGTGTCCCATCATGAAAGAAATCCGAGGCCAAGGATTGATGATCGGGATTGAACTGACGATCGACGGCCGCCCGATCGTGGAGGCCTGCCGCGCGCAATTGTTGTTGATCAATTGCACGCAGCAGACGGTGCTGCGGTTGCTGCCGGCGATGACGATCACGCGTTCCCAGGTTGAGCGGGCCCTGACCATTTTGGAGAGCGTCTTGCTCGCGCATGTGCCGCGCAACGTGCAGGTGGTAGGATGATCCGGCATCTGTTGCGCGTCACAGATTTTTCGGCGGCTGAGATCCGCCACGTGTTTCAAGTTGCGGCGCGCTGCAAAGCGAATCGGCGCGTGGTCAACACTCAACTGAAGCAGCAGATCATCGCGCTGGTGTTCCAGAAGCCATCGGTGCGCACGCGCGTGTCGTTTGAAGTCGCAGCACGGCATCTGGGCGGCTCGGCCATCTACTTGGGACCCGAGGATGTTCAGCTGGCCACACGCGAGCCGATTAAAGATGTGGCCCGGACCTTGTCGCGCTATGTCGAGGCGATTGTGATCCGAACCTTCGGCCACCAGGATGCTGAAGAGTTTGCGCGCTATGCTAGCGTGCCGGTGATCAACGGTCTGTCGGATTTGCATCATCCATGCCAAGCGCTGACGGATTTGTTCACGGTGTATGAGCGATTCGGCACGCTCAAAGGGGTGACGATCGGCTATGTCGGCGATGGCAATAATGTGCTGCACTCATTGGCGGAAGGGGCGGCGTTGCTAGGCGTCAATCTGACCGTCGCCGCGCCCAAAGGCTATGTGCCGCACCGGGGAATTTGGGCAGAGGCCATGGCCCGCGCCAAATCGCATCGCGTTCGGCTGACATTAACGCACGATCCCAAGGCCGCGGCGCGCGGCGCAGATGTGCTCTACACGGATGTGTGGACGAGCATGGGACAAGAGCGCGAACGCGAATTGCGGCTCAAGGCGTTTCGAGGATTTCAAATCAATCGGCAGTTGCTGGCCCTGGCGAAACCTCGCTGCGTGGTTATGCACTGTCTGCCGGCGCATCGCGGCGAAGAAATTGCTGATGACGTCATCGAGAGCCGGCGGTCGATCGTGTTTGATCAAGCCGAGAATCGGCTGCACGTGCAAAAAGCCATCTTGTTGCAGTTGTTAGGAGGAAGGCATCGCTGATGAATCGGACGGTGGTGTTGGCGTATTCGGGAGGATTGGATACCTCGGTGTGCGTGCGCTGGCTTAGCGAGCGGGGCTATCGCGTGATTGCGTTCATGGCCAATGTGGGCCAGGGCGATCCGGCTCCGGTGGCCATCACGCGGGCGAACGTGGCCGGCGCGTCGCAAGTCATCGTGCGCGATCTGCGCCGCGAGTTCGTCACCGAGTATGTCTGGCCGTCGCTGAAAGCCAACGCGGTGTATGAAGGCGGCTATCTCTTGGCGACCGCGCTGTCGCGGCCGTTGATCGCAAAGCATTTGGTGGAAGTGGCGCATCAGTTCCACGCGCAGGCGGTGGCGCATGGCTGCACCGGCAAAGGCAACGATCAGGTGCGGTTTGAGGTCACGGCGCGGATTTTGGATCCAAAATTATCGATCATCGCGCCGGTCCGCGAGTGGGAATTCCGTTCGCGTGAACAAGAAATCAATTATGCGCGGCGCCATAAGATTCCGATTGATGTGACCAAACGCAGCCCCTACAGCATCGATCAGAATTTGTGGGGCACGAGTATTGAAGCCGGGGTCTTGGAAAATCCGTGGACGCAGCCGCCGGCGGATACGTTCCGGTCGATTCGCGCGCCGGAGCGCGCGGCCTCGCGGCCTGCGTTTGTGACGGTGGAGTTCAAACAGGGCGTGCCCATTGCCGTCAACGGCCGCAAGCTGGATCCGATTCGATTAGTGGAGAGGCTTAATCGCCTCGGTGGGCAACATGGCGTGGGGCGCGCGGACATGATTGAAAGCCGGGTGGTGGGGATCAAGTCCCGCGAAATTTATGAAGCGCCGGCCGGCGCGATCTTGTTGGCTGCCCATCAAGAATTGGAGCGATTGGTGCTAGATCGCGAGACGCTGCATGCCAAACAAGGCGTTGCCGGCAAGTATGCGGAGTTGATTTACTATGGGCTGTGGTTCACGCCGCTCAAGCGCGCGATGGACGCGTTTATCGAGGAGACGCAACGACGCGCCACCGGCACGGTCCGGCTGAAACTCTATAAAGGGACGTGCCAGGTCGTCGGGCGAAAATCCCCGTATAGCTTATATCGCGAACGCTTAGCGACGTACTCCGCGCGCGATCAATTCGATCAGCAGGCGTCGGAAGGATTTATTAAAATCTGGGGGCTTCCGTACGAGGGAAGCGGCACATTATGACGAAACGAAAATTGTGGGGCGGACGGTTCATGAAAGCGACGCATCCGCTGGTCGAGTGTTTTACCTCCAGCATCGCGGTCGATCATCGGCTGGCGAAGTATGATGTGATCGGCTCGATCGCGCATGCGAAGATGCTCGGCGCCTGCAGGATCATTCCGCGCGCGGATGCGGCGGCGATCGTCAAAGGCCTCACGCGCATCTTGCGGCAGATTGAGCGCGGCCAGTTCACGCCCGATCCGTCTGTCGAAGATATTCACACGCAGATCCAGCAGATGCTCACGAAACGTGTGGGGCGAGCCGCCGAGCGATTGCACACGGCCCGCAGCCGCAATGACCAAGTGGCGCTGGACCTTCGGCTGTACTGTCGGGACGCGGTGCGCGAGTCGATCCAGAATATCCGCACGGTGCAGCGTGCGCTCGTGGACGTGGCGCAGCGGCATGTGCGCGTCATGATCCCTGGCTACACGCATCTGCAGCGTGCGCAGCCGGTGTTGCTCGCGCATCATCTGCTTGCGTACGTGGAGATGCTCGAGCGCGACGTCGAACGATTGGGGGACGCGCAGAAGCGGATCAACGTGCTGACGCTAGGTGCGGGCGCGCTGGCCGGTACGTCGCTGCCCATCGATCGTGCGTACGTCGCGAAGCTGTTGAAGTTCCCGCGCGTCGCGGCCAACAGCATGGACGCCGTGTCGGACCGCGACTTCGCCTTGGAGCTCCTCGCCGTCTTAGCGACGCTCGCGATGCACCTCTCGCGGTTCGCGGAAGACGTGATCCTCTGGACGACGGAGGAGTTCGGCCTCCTCTCGCTCGACGACGCGTTCGCGACGGGCTCAAGTCTCATGCCGCAAAAGAAAAATCCGGACGTGCTCGAACTCATCCGCGGGCAGGCCGGGCTCATCCTCGGCCAGCTCGTCGGATGTTTCACCATGATGAAGGGCTTGCCGTTGACGTATAATCGGGATTTGCAAGGAGACAAGCGGTATGTCTTCGATGCCGTCGAGGCGAGCGAAGACGCGCTGACGGTCCTTGAGCGGCTCGTGCGCCACGTGCGGATCAACACCACGCGAATTCACCGCTTGCTAGAGTCCGATGCGCTCTGCGCGACCGATCTCGCGGAGTATCTCGTCGCGCGCGGCATGCCGTTTGCGCAGGCGCATCACGTCGTGGGCAAACTCGTCGCTGCCTCCGAGCGAGCAGGGAAGCGGCTGCGCGAGCTGCGGCTTG
>OBEQ011793038.1_pt1 | contig 16922 bp, 16 predicted proteins | sample 1670901 | NCBI WGS metagenome assembly OBEQ01 (sample SAMEA104232315, study PRJEB22302) | groundwater metagenome | biome: forest; feature: aquifer; material: groundwater | place: USA | collected 2011-08-07 | depth 5.4 m
CAGAAAAGCAAATACCGATGATACCTTCATGCTGCTGTCAGCTGGACTTTGGAATCTTCACCTTCAAGGACAAACAGTTTGAGGCAAGAAAGAGCTTGTTTCAAGGTGTTTGTGTTCGAGGGGTATATGGCAACAGGCTTATTGAATCGCGATCCAAAAACAGACAGAGCGTTGGTACTGGTGACCTCAACAACGCAGATCGTAAAAAGACGTGAATACGTAGCCAGGATGGGCATAAGCGAAAAGACTATTGTGGAAGTAAGAACTGGTGAATATTCTGTTTTTAGTAACGACAGCGCATTCAACTGCAACGAAGTATTTGAAGTAGATATGTCGGATCTGATTCGTAAGGTAGAGGACGGCGGCTCAATGGGTTATCCAAAAATGCCAGACTCGATACTACTCAAACTGATAGACGGCGTTAAAGAAAGTCCTGTTGTGACGGAGGAGATTAAGGGATTGCTTTGAATATACCTACAAGATCCAATTCAAACTCGAAAAAAATCAGATTAACACAAGATCTTTTTTAGCATACAATGTCAGCATGTCCCTCAAAAAATTAGGTCAGCTGATCATCGCTATCGGCGCGTGTGAATTTGCCGGAGCGGTTGGATCATTGTTCACGTTCAATGCTATCTCCGGTTGGTACAGCACGCTACAAAAACCAGTCCTGAATCCACCGAGTTGGATTTTCGCTCCTGTTTGGACGACGCTGTACGCCCTCATGGGAATATCAGCGTTTCTGGTCTATCAAAAGGGATGGCAACGGAAGGAGGTAAAACGTGCGCTTGGGATTTTTGGCATTCAGCTGTTCCTGAACGTTATCTGGTCGATCATCTTCTTTGGTCTACACCTCTCAGGACTCGCCTTGATTGATATCGTTTTGCTCTGGATCGCGATCCTTATCACGATCATCGCCTTTACAAAAATTTCCAAACCAGCCGCATGGCTCCTCCTGCCATATCTTGTCTGGGTAAGTTTTGCTACATATCTCAATTTTGCCATCTTTTATCTTAATTAGGTTCTTTTGAAGAACTGGGCGCGGAATCAGTGAAACAAAAACAGAGCCGTAAAGCCCTGCCCTTGCGCCTTCCCAATCCGTTGCCCACCGGTTGCCCATGCTTATTTAATGAGAGATTTTTCCTGCTATTTTGCGAGTGTTCGGGTGAATGTCACGTCGAATCGTGATTGCTAGCTTTTCCGCACCGTTGAGCCTTGGGCTGCGCCCGACGTAGCTTTAGCGAAGTCGGGTTCGAATCCCTCTCTCCGCCACCAAATGGGCTGCAGAACGCTTCACCGCGACTGCGGCTTTTTTGTATGGCAAAATTTGGGTGAATACATCATGACAAGACATAACCAATTTTTTTTGACGTATTTTAACCTTTTACGCTACTCTTTCCCTGCCGACATGAAGCATGAAGAAGGTTATTTTGGAGAGGTGTCAGAGTGGGTGAGGTCCGAGCAGACAAAGGACCGAACGGGGATCAAAAGATCCCCCGGCGAACACGCTGATCTGCTTTTCTCGTGTAGCGAAGCGGAACAATATGGAGAGGTGACAGAGTGGGTGAGGTCCGAGCAGACAAAGGACCGAACGGGGATCAAAAGATCCCCCGGCGAACACGCTGATCTGCTTTTCTCGTGTAGCGAAGCGGAACAATATGGAGAGGTGACAGAGTGGTCGAATGTACCGGACTTGAAATCCGGCGTAGCCGGAAGGTTACCGTGGGTTCGAATCCCACCCTCTCCGCCATCAAAAAACCGCCCATGCATGAGCGGTTTTTGCTTCTGTGTGGTCGCTTGACAGGAGGGGAGAAATAAAATAATGTGCACGTATTCTTTTATTATGTCCCTCAAAAAACCTCGGTATAACTTAAGTAAGCTCGCGGCGCATATCAAAAAACGACGATTGGCGCTCGGGCTTTCTCGTGAAGAGTTGGCTGTGTCTGGCCAGATTAACTATAATACGATCATTAAGCTTGAATCTGGGGCGAACACGAACCCCACGATTGGCACGCTTATTGGCATTGCAGGAGCATTCAAGGTTGGTGTGGAAGAGCTGATTAGATAGATGGATCCGAGTCTAAAACGAGCCAACAGAGCTCGTTTTTTGGTATGATCGAAGGTATGACGTTTCGAGAGGCCGCGTGGGTGGATCAAGGACGAAGCTTCAGCGAGAAGGCGTAGACATGAGTAGACTCCACCTCTAAGCTAGAGGATATGCCCTCTCTATCTGTTGGAAAGAAAGCTCCGGGCTTTACCCTTTTCGATCAAACAGGTGCCTCCTATCGTCTCGCTGATTTTTTTGGTCAGTGGGTGGTCCTCTATTTTTACCCAAAGGATGACACTCCTGGCTGTACCAAAGAAGCCTGTGCGTTTCGTGACAATCTTCCCAAATTTAAAAAGAGCAAGGCCGTTGTCTTTGGAGTGAGTGCAGATTCTATCAAAAAGCATGCGAAATTTGTGGAGAAGTTTTCGTTAGCGTTTCCGCTTCTCGCAGATGAAGAGAAGAAGGTCGTAGAGGCCTACGGAGTATGGGCGAAGAAAAAATTCATGGGGCGTGAGTACATGGGGATTTTACGGACGACCTTCCTGATTGATCCTCGTGGAAAGATCGCAAAAATCTATGAAAAGGTACGTCCAGAAACACACGCCGACGAAGTGTTGGAAGACCTCAATGTCTTGCAAGCAGCCTTCGTCTAAAGGGCAATGGTAAAAACCCCTTCGCCTGTTTGATGTTGACCGCTTACGTAAAGAACGTCCTGTAAGAGGGCGATGTCCGAGATATGTTCAAACTCTGCGAGAGGGGTTGTGATTCGTCCGTCGCGATCATCCAGCTCAAGAGCAAACACATGACGTGCATCCGCAAGAATCACGTGTGTTCCCTCCTTGTTCCACAGGGCCTGTGTAAGATGTTCTGCTTGTCTCCACAGGAGGATCGCGCCTTTTCCAGGTTCCCACAGCCAGAGCTCGCCGCCACGGACAAGAAGAGCCCGTGTACGATCTGGGGAGATGGGGTCTTGAAACCAGCGAGGATAATCTCCCTGAATACTCCCTCCATACGGATGAGGATCGGATAGAGCCAGAGCGAACCATTCGTGTGCTCGAGGATCTTCTAGAATGAGCAGATCCTTAAAACGATCAACGAGACGAAGATTTGTATTGGTGAGTTGGTATACGCGATCCTCGAGAGAGGTTTTTGTAAGGAGAAGAACGGCGGGCGTGCTCGTGGTTTTTTGGAGTCGAATATCTTGATCACGAAACACATAAGGCGGAGAGAGAGGCGTACGAGCAAATCGGTTGCTTCGTGTTTGGAGATGCACCATCGACTCATCGTCACTGCCCGTCAGAGAAGAAGCATCCGACCAGGTATAGATCCCCGTGGGGAGTTGATCGGTTTTAACGTCGGCATCTGTCGTGGTCCAGTAACTAGGAGCATCACGTGTTATGCCGTTCAGGATAAAAGCCGTTCCTGCACTGTTCCACCGCAAGGGAGCGTCTGTGGGGATCGTGGCGGTGCTGGTTGTGATGGTGGATGTTTGGTACGTATCTTCACGTGGATTCCACACGCCCATGTGCTTTTCATCACGTATGCTGTCAATGACGGCAAGGCGCGTTTTGCGAGGATCCGCTTCTAGCCGTAGAACGCTTTGAGAACGTATTCGTAGGGGTGTGCTCGTTGGCCATAAATGGATGGTGTTCGTAAACGTGACCTGTTCTGCGCGCACTTCTAGCCGTTTTTCCCATCGAGTGAATCCCTGTTTAGAAGCGGTGACGTTGTGCCAGCCAGGGGTCACATGTTGAAAAGTGTAGGGGATGGTTTTACCCGTGTCTGTTCCATCGATAAAAATCGTTGCATTTTTCGGTGTTCCATCCACGATGAGAACACCGCTTTTTTCGACGAGTCGTTTTTTGAGGTTGTATTCATAGCCCGCTGTGTAGAAAAGCAGGATAGGAGCCATGATCACAAACACCAAGAGATAGATCCAGGGAAGGAGGCGTCGTAGCAAGGGGGGTTTATACATGGGCTCGACAGGGTCTTTTGTTCACGGTACACTACCAAAGATTTTTCGTCATAATACAGGAGTGTAAAACATGCTATTGCTATGAAAATGCTGATAAAGGGTGGAGAGCGGTTAGAGGGCTGCGTATCTGTTTTGGGTGCCAAAAATGCGATTGCGCCTCTTATCGCTGCTATGTTGCTCGTTAAAGGGCGCATGTGTTTTGAGAACGTGCCTCGACTCACAGACCTCGAGCATCTTTTGGATATTTTGCGCGGCATGGGTGCTTCTGTCGAGTGGGTAGGAGAGCACACCCTTTCGGTAGAAACGAATCACGTGGATCCGATGGGATTGGATTCCAAACAGATGAAGCGGATGCGATTTTCGATTTTACTGTTAGGACCAATGCTGGCTCGTTTTCAAAGGATTCAGGTGCCAGAACCCGGCGGATGTACCATTGGAAATCGACCCATTGATACACATCTAGAGGGCCTAGGTGCCTTAGGCGCTTCTATTGAACGAGATGATAAAGGAACGATGTTTATGGAAGCTGATCGTTTGAAAGGGGCGTCTGTATTGGCAACGTTCAGCGTAACGGCAACGGAGAATATTGTGATGGCGGCCGTGATGGCGGAAGGAAGCACCATGATTCGACTCGCAGCAGCAGAACCTCATGTGCAAGATCTGTGTCATTTTTTAGTGGCGTGTGGAGCGAAGATCAAGGGGATAGGCACACATGACCTTGTGATTGTGGGGGTACAAAGGTTAGAAGCACCAAAAAAACCATGGCACGTGGTGTCGGATATGCTCGAAGTTGGTACGTTCGCCGTGGCGGCCGCTCTCACAAAAAGTGAACTGACCATCAACGGAGTTGTGCCAGAGCATCTTTATGCAACCTGCGACGCCCTCAAGCGAGCCGGGGTTCGTTACGAACTAGGCCCAACCTCTCTCACGATTCAACGTCATGCGCGGTATGAAGCGTTTAAGCTGCAGACGATGATCTATCCTGGGTTTCCAACGGATCTTCAGGCTCTCTTTGGATTGCTTGCGACACAGGCGCATGGAACCTCGTGCATTCATGATCCATTGTTTGAAGCGCGTATGGGGTATGTGAGCGAGCTTGTCAAAATGGGCGCAAACGCGGTTGTTGCTGATCCGCACCGTGTGTTTATTACAGGTCCAACCTCTTTGCGAGGAACAGAGATTCGTAGTCTGGATTTGCGTGCCGGCGCGACGATGGTTCTTGCAGGGTTGATCGCAGAAGGAGAAACCGTGATCCACGATGCAGAGATGGTGTATCGCGGGTATGAGCGTTTGGATGCTCGTTTGGTGGCGCTTGGTGCCTCTATCACCTGCCTTCATGAATAAATCTTATGTCTGATTCTCCTTGGTGGAAGGGTGTAAGGGTATCGCGATCCATCGCTCCTCTCGTGTGTCTATTGATAGGGCTTTCTCTTGGTGTCTCTTGGGAGCGTCGACACACGCCCGTTGTCGTGGGAGCCCCTGCTGTTTCGACCCCTCGCCATCAAGGAAGCGTGCTGGGACAGGGTCAGATTCCTCCGGCGGGAGTAGCCTCTGATGTTGAGTTTAAGCTTTTTTGGGAGGTGTGGAGCTCGCTCAAAAGTCGGTATTATCAACAACCGCTCAAAGACAAGGATCTTTTTTATGGAGCACTCTCTGGCTTGGCGAGTGGAACGGGAGATCCGTACACGACGTTTTTTGAGCCGCAGGCAGCGGAAGATTTTGATCAGAGCATCCAAGGATCTTTTGGAGGAATTGGGGCAGAAATTGGGATGAAAAAAGAGGTGATCCAGATCGTGGCCCCCCTTGCCGACACTCCGGCAGAAAAGGCGGGCTTGCTTGCAGGAGATATCATCGCTAAGATCAATGGAGAAGAAACCGTCGGCATGAGCGTCGATCAAGCGGTTCACAAGATTCGTGGGGAGCGAGGAACATCGGTCGTGCTATCCATTTATCGTTCCGCGGCGAAAAAGCCCCTTTTTGATGTGAGTGTCATCCGTGATGTGATCCGCATCACGAGTGTCAAATCCAAAATGCTCGATCAAGGGATCGCGTATGTCGAGATTACCAGCTTCAACGCAGATACAGGCGATCGTTTAGAAATCGCTATCGACAAACTGCTCCGCGATCATCCAAAGGGGTTCATCCTTGATCTGCGTAACGATCCAGGTGGATTGTTGGATCAAGCCCAGCGTGTAGCCGCTTTCTGGGTTGGCGATCAAGTTGTAGTGAAAGAGCGTCGACAGGGAAAGATCTTCGAAGAGCTTCGCGGCGTTGGCACGGCCCGTCTCAAAGATATTCCAACGATCGTGCTTGTGAATCAAGGATCGGCAAGTGCATCCGAAATCGTCGCGGGAGCTCTCCAGGATTATCGTGTGGCCAAGCTTGTTGGAACCAAAACCTTTGGGAAGGGATCCGTCCAGGAGCTTCACGACCTTTCGGATGGATCGGCAATCAAAATCACGATCGCCGAGTGGCTGACTCCAAAAGAACGCACCATTCATAAAACGGGCCTTGAGCCTGATATCACGGTTGAACAAACCCCTGAAGATTATGCAGCTAAACGAGACCCCGTCCTCGATCGTGCCCGCGGCATCCTCCTTGGAACCGCGACATCCACGAGTGACACACACACCTCCTCGACCACCCCATAGCTATCACCAGCGTTTTCGTATTGAGATTGGCGCAGGAGGGATTATTTATCGTCGTCGTGAGGGTCACTTAGAGTTTTTCTTTTTGCGTCATGGCAAGGGACGTTGGACCTTTCCAAAAGGGCATCGTGACCTAGGAGAAACACTCGTTGAAACAGCGATTCGAGAAATCAAAGAAGAAGTCGGACTTGTGAACCTTCGATTCGTCGCTCCGATCGGCAAAACCTCATTTCGATTACGTAAAGAAGGGCAACTCATCGAAAAAAATATTCAGTTTTTCTTGTTTGAAGCAGCGCCTGATGCCAAAGAGATTCTGACGGGTGAAGAGGCGATCTGGGAGGCGATTTGGGTGCCGGTCGAACGGATCTTCGAAACGTGCGGATACATGAACTTAGCCAAGCTGTTGGTAAAGGCATTGCGTATCATGAACCAAGAGCAACGACGTATCAGTGGGAGATAGCTTCGTTACATCTTTTTCAGAAAACGGTATGATGAGGGAGAGCCTATGTCCAGATTTTTTGTTTTCTCTTTTTCTTTTTGCGTTGCTTTGTGTGTTGCGGCTCCAAGTTATGCGCAAACCACCTCAACCACGCCTGCGGTCGTTCCCACCATTTTACGCATGGGTGATGGTCGATTTTATCACCCTGCTTCTGGACTCATTGGGAACTCCAGAGAGGATCTTCTGGCGCGTATTGAGGCGGCATTGCATCCAGTCGCGACTCCTGTAGAGCCTGTCTTGACGCCCCCTCCTACTTTTCCACCGCCTCATCCATCGTCTTCTGATCAAGCGCCCCGAGTCGTTCTTGCTGCGCGTCGTGGACGTAGCTTGCTCCTGGCGGATGTGGTGACGATGCGTATCCTCAAAACAAAACCCTCTTCATTCAAAGAGGTTGTGTTAGCTGTGTGGAATAGCAATACAGACGAGGTGCGTCTTGTTCCTATCAAAACAGATGGTCGTTCCGTCGAAGTTGTCTCTTCAGATCTCGTGATTCGTCTGCGTGGTGGTCATGGATATGACACAGACTATGCCGTCGTGCCTCCAGAAAATATCGTGGTTGGCGTGCGTTATCCGATGATACAAGAGGTGAAAGCTCGTAAAAAAGCGACCTACCACCTTCGCGACTTTGTGTACGCGCCATACGGAGCCTCTGTACACACAAACGAGGTGGTGCGATGGGGAAAAGTGGTTCTTGATCAGATGGTTGATCGTGCGCTTGCCGATATTCGGAGCAAGGGAGTGAAGTCAAAGGCGTTTTCCGGTCGTTTCTTGGCGGATGTTGCGGATCCTGTGGCGCTGAAGTCCATCATGGCGATTGAACACTTGGATCATGGCTCTGTTGGACGAGGGGCAGATGATCGTCTTGCGCTCTTTTATGTTGAACTTGGTTTGAATGAAGACGCAGCATTTCATCAGGACGTTTCGAGCGCAGGAGCACAGGGACTGCTCCAGTTTATACCGAGCACTTACGGCTCAATGGTGAAGCATTGGCCAGGATTAGGGCTGATACAAGACTTTGGGGAAGGGATGGCGAACCCTTTGAACGCCATCAAGGCACAGGTGGCGTATCTTGATGAGGTCTGGTCCGATCTACCCGCAGAAGCAAAGGATTCAAGAATCACCTCTCCCGACAACATGCGTGCCTATTTGGTGGCGGCATACAACACGGGAGGGGTGCGCGTTCGTCGAGCGATCCATCGATTTGGAGAGGCGTGGGATCGAGATTATCGCAAAGAGTGGGATGAGCTCGATGCCAAGCAAACGGGTCTTGCGAGCGAGATTCATCAACTCAAGAAAAAGCTTAAAACAGAAAAACAGCCAAAGATGAAAAAAAAATGGACGCTTGAACTGGAGCGCTCACGTCGTCGGTATGCCGACGCAACGGATGAGCTTGAAACGCTCGATCACAGCCGACTCAAGGCAGAAACGTTGGGATACCTGCTCAAGTATCACTTGGTTGCCCCACGCATGAAGTTCTCAGAAGTTGCGTTGCGTTAGCGTGTAAGTGCGGTAAGCGTTTGACGTAGACGCATGATGATTGTCTGAACATTTTCGGCAAACAACCCGTCTTGTTTGAAGGAGAATGTCGCGTGTTCTTTTGTGCCGTATCCACCAAATGGACGTACAACTTCTGCCGCAGAAAGAGGATGGGACGCATGAAGACTCACAAAAATACCCTCTTTTTGTTCATGGATGAGGGCAACGATGCGCGCGGAGGGGGCGTAGGAGATGAGCTCTTCGACAACTCCATCTAGGGTTTCACTGCTGGCACCCGCTTCAAGACTGTCTTGAAGGCTAAGGGTGGTTGAGACGAGGCCAAGCTCACGATCCTCTTGGAGGCGGGAAAGAGCTCTTCCCCAAAGTTTGAGCGTAGCCAAAGAGCGTGTCCGCCATAATCCATGGACGATGGCTTCACGATTTGCTCCTTGTTGCATGAGTTCTGATGAAGCTGCGAGCGTCCGTGGGGTCACGCGATTTGTTCGAAAGCTCTTTGTCTCTGCGATCATCCCCGCGAGCAACGCCGTCGCAAGCCGTTCTTCAAACAAAGAGGGTTGCCATGTATGCAGCCAATGATAGAGCCCCTCTGTATTTGATGCGGCATTGAGATCGATGAGATTAATCTGGCCCCAATGTTCGTTCGCGGCGTTACAATCAATGTTGATAATATCTGTTCGATGCAAAAAATCTGCCTGTTCACGAGCCAGCACTCCCAGAGAAAGCATGTCGGAACTGCCAATCGCGATCACAAGATCATATCGATCCGCTCCTTCTTCCGCTCCAACGTCTTGCAAGGACCAACGACCGTTTTTGGGGACAAGGGTGATGTCTAAGATTCCATCGCGAATGTCGTACATGAGTTCGCCAAGAGCGGTTTTTTGAAGGTTCACTCGTAGATGAAAGCTGTTCATTGCCCCGAGGGTCGCCATGAGAGGAACCTCTTTTGGAAGGACGTCTGGAAAGCGTTTTGCATCCCAATCGGGAACGAAGGCATCGAATGTTTTTTGAAGACGTTGAAGCACGAGGCCGACAGCGACGACCGACGCTAAGCTGTCTAACGAGGGATGCTCGTGAGTCGTGAGAAGGATATGTGAAGCTCGGGCAATGCGAAGAGCTGCTTGTTCCGGGGGAGAGAGAGCCATGCTTCGCTTCGCCAAAGACGAGGAATCATTGGGCGAAGAATGGGCCAAGGTAGGCCGAAAATACCTTCATGTCAAGGGTGCCGGTTGTGGTGCGAGTATGGTTGGCAAGATATATTTCTTCGCGTAAGCTCAAATGGTTTCTATGTCACAAGACCTCTCGAAGGCTTACGACGCATCTCTTGGAGAGGATGCGATTTATGCTGCCTGGGAAGCCTCGGGATTCTTTAATCCCGATCGTTTGCCTGAACGGTATCAGGGGGGCGAACCCTACGCGATCATGATGCCACCTCCAAATGTGACAGGGATCTTGCATCTGGGCCACGCCCTTGAAAATGCGCTCATGGATGTGATGGCCCGTTATCAACGATTGCGAGGCAAAAGGGTGTTGCTCATGCCAGGAACTGATCATGCCGCTATCGCGACCCAGGCCCGCGTTGAAAAAAAACTCATTGCGGAGGGGGTTGCACATCCACGAGAAACACTTGGTCGTGAAAAGCTGCTTGAGGAGATTCGTGTGTTTGCAGAAGGTTCAAAAGCAACGATCTTGGGTCAAATTCGAAAGATGGGTACGAGTTGTGATTGGAGTCGCCTCGCCTACACATTCGATGATGTTCGTAATGTTGCGGTAAATGAACTGTTTAGACGCATGTATGAAGATGGACTCATCTATCGTGGGTATCGGGTCGTTCATTGGTCTGTGAAAGGGCAATCCACTCATTCAGATGATGAGATCGTCTTTGTAGAACGACCATCTATTTTATATACATTTAAGTACAACAAAGATTTTCCGATTACGATCTCCTCAACGCGTCCCGAGACCAAGCTTGGAGATACGGCCGTTGCTGTTCATCCGGATGATGCACGATATCAACAGTATGTAGGTCGGGTATTCACGGTAGACCTGGGAGCAGAAACGCCCCTTCGTATTCGGATTATTGCGGATGATGGGGTTGATCCGGAGTTTGGTACAGGCGCTCTTGGGGTTACGCCGGCACATAGCCCGATTGATTTTGGGATGTTTGAAAAACAAAAAGCAAAAGGTGAACCAATCGATCTCATTCCCGTGATCGGGAAAGATGGTCGCATGACACAGGCAGCGGGTCCTGCCTACGAAGGCAAGACGGCGCAAGAGGCTCGGGCTCTCTTTGTCGCTTGGTTAAAAGAACGTGATTTGTTGATAGAGGAACAAGAGGTTACGCAAAGCGTCGGAACGTCGGATCGATATGGAGATGTGATCGAATCTATTCCGATGACACAGTGGTGGTTGGATGTGAATAAACAAATTCCAGGTCGACACAAGACTCTGCGTGACTTGATGCGGGAAGCTGTGACGAGCGGCTTGAATGCAGAGGCAACACAAAAAGTACACGTAACCCCGGAGCGTTTCACGAAGCTCTATCTTGATCGTGTTGAGCACCTTCGAGATTGGTGCTTATCGCGCCAACTGTGGTGGGGACATCGCATTCCTGCGTGGTATCGAGGGGAGGAAATTGCGGTCGGACAAAAACCAGAGGGAGAGGGTTGGACACAAGAGGAAGATACGCTCGACACCTGGTTTAGCTCTGGTTCCTGGACATTTTCAACGCTTGGGTGGCCGGGAGAGAACGCTGATTTAACGGCGTTTCATCCTACAAAGTGGATACAAATGGGGTATGAGATTCTGTATTTATGGTTGATGCGGATGATTCTTATGAGCACGTATGCGCTCAAACAGATCCCGTTTTCGGACGTCTATATCCATGGTATTTTACGGGATAAAGAGGGGAAAAAGTTTTCAAAATCTTCTGACAATGGCATTGATCCGCTCACCATCATCAAAGAATATGGGTGTGACGCGCTTCGTTTGAGCCTGCTCACAGGAACCACCCCTGGCAATGATGCGAGGTATTATGTCGAAAAAGTGGAGGCGGCACGAAACCTTGTAAATAAAATATGGAATATTTCCCGTTTTGTTTTTACAACGGTTGGAGGTGCGCGGCACGTGGATACGGTGAAAGCGGTCACGATGGCTGATCGTTGGATTCTTATTCGCTTTGAGGCGACGGTGTCTGAAGTTGAGGTGTTGATGGAGCACCAAGACTTTTCTTTGGCGCTAGAAAAACTGCGTGCATTTACGTGGAGTGATTTCGCAGATTCCTATCTTGAGATTGCAAAAGTCGAAAAAGATAAGGAGGATCTTTTATTATTCCTTTTGGAACGACTTCTTGTCGTGTGGCATCCCTTTGCTCCCTTTGTGACAGAAACGATCTACGATCGTTTTGATCGAGGAATGGTGATGGTTGCCCCATGGCCAACGTTTGATGCGCTCTCCTACGATAGGGACGAGATGCAAAGGTTTGAAATACTTCGTCTCTGTGTGACAGAGATGCGTCGGTTGCGCGCAGAACAAAATACGCCACCTTCCAAGGAGGTTTTGTTCTGCCTCAATGTTCCACAGAATCTTTTGGGAGCACTGGCAGAAAATAGATCTTGGATGCAGCGTCTTACGCGCGCAGAATCTTTGCGTGTTGTTGAAACACTTCCCGTAGATTGGCCTGTTATTGTTTCCGGTCCCGTCTCTATCGCACTCAATGTAGAAGAAGCGGTTGATCAAGAAGCGGAAAAAGAAAAAGCACACAAAGATCTGGCAGAGGTCGAGCAGTATGTTGCGTCCTTGGAACAAAAACTTACCCATGACGCATTTGTTCGAAAAGCTCCCGCGCACGTGGTTGAAACAATGCGTAAAAACTTAGGAGAAGCACGCGCAAAACACGAGGTCCTCTCGAAGAAAATTGGTTCATAAGCTACGATTCTTGTATGCCCTCTCTCCATCAAGTCCGCATCGATTGGTTTTTAACCCACGCGGTAGAAAACATCTACCCGTCTTCTGATGCGTTGCGCGCACGACTTTCCTCTGGAATGCCGCTTAGAGTCTATCATGGGATTGATCCTACGGGTCCAACACTTCATTTGGGTCACATGGTTCCGTTGCAAAAGCTGGCTGAACTTCAGGCGCTTGGCCATCAGATCATTCTCCTTGTTGGGGATTTTACCGCGATGATCGGCGATCCAACGGATAAGACAGCTACGCGAAAGCCTTTGACACGAGAAGAAGTCCTGGCGAACTGTAAGCGATATCAAGAGCAGGCGAACCGTCTGTTACGGTTTGATGGCCCGAATCCTGCACAGATACGATTCAACAGTGAGTGGTTGGCAAAGATGTCCTTTGCGGATGTGATCGATCTCGCCTCACGCTTTACCGTTCAACAAATGCTCGAGCGTGACATGTTTAAAAAACGCATGGAAGAGGGAAAACCTATCCACGTGCATGAATTTTTGTATCCCCTGATGCAGGGATACGATTCTGTAGCACTCGACGTGGACCTGGAAATAGGGGGCAACGATCAAACCTTCAACATGTTGGCAGGTCGTACGCTGATGAAGACGATCAAACACAAAGAAAAGTTCGTGGTGACCAATCGGTTGCTTGTTGATCCAACGGGGAAAAAGATGGGGAAGTCCGAAGGAAACATGGTGTCAGTTTTGGATGCGCCGGAAGAGATGTATGGCAAGGTGATGAGCTGGACAGACGAGATGATCGTGCCAGGTTTTGAAATTTGTACGCAGAAAACGGAAGAGGAGCTTGTTGAAGTGAAAACTTCGTTACAAAAAGGGGAGAATCCTATGCAGTGGAAGCGATATTTGGCGTATCAGATCGTCGAAGGATTACGGGGAGAGGAGGCGGCAAAGCAAGCGGCAGAGGCGTTTACCCGAGTGCACAGCCAAGGCGAGCAGCCGGAAGAGGTGCCGAAGCTTTTGCTTTCGCAGGCGTTGTCGTTGGTTGAGATTCTCGTGAAGGCAGGCCTTGTCGACTCAAAGACGGACGCGCGTCGTCAAGTTGAACAGGGTGGCGTTAAGGTTGAGGATGTAGTAGTAACGGATGTGAAGGCGATTGTGGAACCAACTGAGAAGGGGGTTGTCATTCAAAAAGGCAAGCGGTTTTTTGTGAAGGTCGTGAAAGCGTAGGTATGGCTCAAACACTTTGGCAGACATGGACGAGTGAGGTCGCTGCTTGTCTCTCTGAAGCGCTCGGCGCAACCGTTATGGCGAGCGAGATTACCATTCCACCTGACACGAGGTTGGGAGACTTTTCGTTCGCTTGTTTTAAGCAGGCAAAGATACGAAAGATGAGTTCGACCGAGGTAGCGAAAGAGTTGGTCAAACAGTTGCAAACAATGAACGTCGAAGGAATGACCTTCGTGGCGGCTGGACCGTATGTAAATGTTGGATTGCGTTTACGAGATGTCATGTCTCAGACCATTCACGTGGTCCGTGAACAAGGGGATCAGTTTGGAACGAGCACGGGTGAACCTTCACATGGTCGAATTTTGATTGAATATGCTAACCCAAATACGCACAAAGAAGTGCATATAGGCCATTTGCGCAATTTTATTACGGGTCGAGCGTTCGTTTCGCTTTTGCGAGCGGTTGGCAAACCCGTTGTTCCGGTGAGCTACGTAAATGATCTTGGGGCGAATGTTGCGAAGACGTTGTGGTGGATGTTGCACGAAGCGAGATTGGATCTTCGGTCGTTTGAGCTAGCTCACGCTGAAGCGTTCTGTGCAGCGTTTTCTATCGAACAAAAAACGGGACGGTATCTAGGCCAACTATACACGGAGGCCACACGTTTCCTTGAGGAGCAGCCTGATCTGGAAGCGGATATCTCCTATGTCCAATCGCAGCTCGAAGCACACCACGCAGCGTATGAATTTTTGTGGCGCACGACACGTGATTGGTGTATTGACGAACTTCGCTCTATTTTTCAGGAGTTGGATGTGCAAGTTGAAAAGATGTATTTTGAATCTGACCTTATTGATCGTGCACAGGAAGTGGTGAATGAGCTGGAGCAGAAAAAGGTGGCCGTTCGTAGTCAGGGAGCGCTGGTGGTTGACTTGGAGCAGGAAAAGCTCGGAGTGATGTTGATTCGAAAGACGGATGGGAATCTTCTTTACGCCTCCAAAGATCTTGCGCTAGCGGAAGAGAAGCTGCGAGATTATCCAGATCTTACTCGCGGTTATGCGGTTGTAGATCAGCGACAAAATCTATATTTTCGTCAGTTGGGTCGGGTGCTGCAGCTTCTTGGGCACAAACAGCTATTTGAAGCTCTGTGCTATGAACTGGTTACGTTGAAGGATGGTGCGATGTCGAGTCGAAAAGGAAATATTGTGACGTACCAGGGGCTACGAGATGGCGTATTAGCGTATGCTGAGGAGGAGATTCGTAAACGTCACGAACATATTCAAGGTACGGAATTAGCAAAACGCGCTTGGGATTTGGCCCTAGGCGGGATCATCTTTGCGATGTTGAAACAAGATCCAGACAGGATTTTCACCTTTGACATGGAGCAGGCTCTCTCGTTCGAAGGTGCCACCGGCCCTTATTGTCAGTATGCTGTGACGCGACTCGCTTCGATTCTGCGAAAAGGGACGGAGGGAAGACGGGTTGAAATGGGAGAGGAAAACGTGGCTATCATCGAGGCAGCACAAAAGGACTTGGTCTTAAAAATTGCACAATTACCTGAGAAAGTCGCCTTAGCCGCAAAAGAGTTGCGACCATCCGTCATGGCACAATGGTGTTTAGAAATGGCTCAAGCGGTGAGCGCGTTTTATCGAGATGTTCCGGTGCTTTCTGCGCAAGGATCGGCGCGCTATGAGCGCCTTGCCTTGGTTCAGACAGCAAAAACGGCGTTATCGAATGGACTTCGGTTGCTTGGCATCCCGACACCCGAAGAGATGTGATACACTCAAAACTATCCGTCCAGGTGTACGCTCTTTTATTGCACATGTTTTGTGCTGGGCGGTTTTACTATGTTTCAAAAATCTACCAATACCTCTTCTCAGCCAACGATGATTGCTCGTGGGGTGACGCTTGAAGGGAATTTTCAAGGACAGGGCGACTGTGTGGTTGAAGGCCACGTGAAAGGCTCGTTCACGACAACGGGCGCTCTTACCGTTGGTCCAGAGGCGGTGATTGAGGCAGATGTTCATGCGGCGGAAGCCGCCATTGCAGGAGTGGTTCAAGGAAACATGACGATCAAGAATCGCTGTGAGATTCGAGCCACGGCCAAAGTCACGGGAGATGTCACCGCACAGGTGATCTCGATTGAGGCGGGGGCGTTGTTTCAAGGACGCTTAATGGCGGGGGTTCCATCCGTCGAACGACAGCCGGTAAGTGTGCCAGCGCGAGCCGTGGCTAGAGTTGGTGCGTAAGGCGTTTTGTGTATGAACACAGCGTTTGCTTATGTGTATGACGAGATGTTGATGGATGCGCGATGGCAGCGCGATCTAGGGCAGATGGAGAACGAACTCGCGAGACGAGGCATTGAGTCAACGATCATGCGAGCGTCTACGCTCTCTGAACCAAAAAAGATCGTGGCACAGTTTGAAAAACAGGGGATTAAAAACATCATCGTGGTCGGTTCCGATCGTCTCTTGCAACACCTCACCCCTTTGTTTCCAGAGCTCGAAGCGACGATGGGTTTTTTACCTATAGGTCCTTCCGTTATCGGAGCATTGCTGGGTATCCCATCCGGTCCAAAGGCGGTAGATGTGATCGCGGCGCGGTTGATTGAGTCTCTTGATATCGGAGAGATTAACGATCGGCCTTTTCTGTTCGATGTGACGGCTCCAGATACGACGGCGAGCATTGATGTGGGAGGGGCATATCGTTTGCGTCCATCCGTTCGAGGAGCGATTGCCATTCGGAATCTTGCCAGCGGAGGAACGGGTGGTTTGATCTCGAATCCATTAGATGGAAAGCTTGAAGTGGTTCTGCAGGCGCAAGCAGAAGAAAAAGGAGGGTGGGGATGGAAAAAAAAGACGCTCACAGAAACCAAAGTATTTTTAGAGGCGGGAACGATGCAGTCTGACACGCCGTTTCAGGTCTTTATTGATGGACAGGGGTACACGGGGACCTTGTTTACATTTTCCATCCTTCCAAAAAAGCTGAAGCTTATTACGGGCAAGCGCTTGTCAGATTAAATCGATCTTGGTATTCTCGGCGCGATCTGTTCAGGTGATGGGCGAGTGGCGAAATTGGTAGACGCACTACCTTGAGGTGGTAAGGCCCGTAAGGG
>OBEQ011456291.1_pt1 | contig 16914 bp, 12 predicted proteins | sample 1670901 | NCBI WGS metagenome assembly OBEQ01 (sample SAMEA104232315, study PRJEB22302) | groundwater metagenome | biome: forest; feature: aquifer; material: groundwater | place: USA | collected 2011-08-07 | depth 5.4 m
CGGCGCCGCCGAGCCGGCCGTCCTTCAACGCCTCCACCACGGCCCCATCGTCGATCAACTTGCCGCGAGCGATGTTGATGAGCAGAGCGCCTCGCGGCATGCGGTCGATCTCGGTGCGGCCGATGATCTGTTTCGTCTCGGGCGTGTGCGGCACCGCCAGCACCGCAACGTCGCTCTTGCTCAGCAGATCCAGCAGTCCTTCCGGTGACAGCACTTCGTCGACGCCGGCCGGTGGCGGATTCTGGGCACGGCGCCGGATCGCCGAGACGCGGATACCGAACGGCGCCGCGAGCTTCACGATCTCCATCCCGATCGATCCGAGGCCGACGATGGCCATGCGCAGGCCGTTGAGGGAGCGGACGCCGGAGGCAGGGCCCTCGAGCTCGTCCTGCGCCCAGCGGTGGTCGATCTGCGCACGGACCGCACGAGGCAGCCCCCGAGCGAGCGCGATGGTGACGCCGATCACATGCTCCGCGATCGATCGCGCGCGGATCCCTCGCGCGCTGGTGACGACAACGTCGCTGGCCAGCAGTTCGGGAAACATCAGGCTGCCGACGCCGACCGCTGGGCTCTGGACCCACCGCAGGCGCGAGGCCGACGCGAAGACGTCGCGGTCGACGAACGGGGTGAACGCGACGTCGGCCTGCGGCAGCAAACGCCGCAGCGTGTCGCGATCCCAGGCGTCGAGAAACGTGTGCTGTGGAAAATCGCGACGAAGCTGCTCGACGAAGGACCGTGGCATCACCCAGGCAGCCGCGGGGCTGATGACTGCGACGACGACGTTCATTTGGGAATCGGCACGCGCGCCTTGAGCTCGGTCGTCCAGTCCTGGACTATGACGATGCTCGTGCTCTGCGTTTCTTCAGGTTTCAACATCAGGAACCGCTGGCCGTCGGGGCTCACGTCGTACCAGGCGTCGGCGTTTGGGGCCGAGGCGAAGCGACCCTCGAAGAGGAGCTTCGGTGTCCCCGCTTCGAGCGCGTCGCCTTTGGCCTCGACCGCCACCGCCATCATCTTGTCGCCGTTCCTGAAAAACAGCTCCCGTCCGTTCTTCGCCCACATCGGCTCGCCGCCGCCCTCGCTCGAAATCTGATACTTGCCTCCAGGTACGGGAAACGCCTGGACGGAGATCTCGGAGCGGTTCGTGTCGTTGGACGCGTATGCGAGCCACCGGCCGTCGGGCGAGATCGCCGGCGCGCGTATCTGGAACGGCGTCTTGACGAGCGGGCGCAGCGTCCGCTTGTCGGTCATCGGCAGGATCCAGATGCTGCCGGCATCGAGGCCAGACGTGGCCACAGAGATGAGCGCGTCGCCGCGAGGCGACCATCCTCCGAGGTGCAAATGGCGATCGTTGCCCGCGAGCAACTCCTCGCCGGCACTATTGTCGGCCGGCTTCCACAGGACTTGCCGCGGTGGATTGTCTCGCGTCACCGAGTACGCCACGCGCTTGCCGTCCGGCGTCCAGACTGGCGATTCCGCATTATTCTTTTCGAACGTCAAGCGCGAGAGCGTGCCGCGCGCGAAGTGATAGAGCCAGATATCAAGCTGCGTGCCGGTGCCGCCGCTGGCGATCTGCACGGCCAGCCGTTGTCCGTCAGGCGACAGGCGCGGAAACCCGTACTCCTGCCGCGGTGCGGCGACCGGCTGTACCACGCCGCGACGATCGACCCAGACCAGCGTGATGCCCAGTACCTGACGCCCTGAGACGTACGCGATCGATCCCGATTGCGACACACCCAGCTGCGCAAATCCGGCTGCTCCTCCGGTCGTTATCACCCCTTCGATCACCGCAACAGGAGCGCCCTTGACCTGGAGCGACCGCACATCGAAAGGTACGGCCAGGACGCTGCCGGCCTGCAGGAAGACGAGGTGACCGCTGGGAAGATAGTGGGGATGGGTGCCCCCTTCCACCAACGCGCGGCGCTCTCCGGTGTCGAGTCGCAGCAACCCGATGGCTGCGCTACCATTGTGCCGCCCGATCGTGAACAGAAGAGCTTTTCCGCCGGGCAGGATCTCGGGCCAGCGATGCGCCAGTTCGGTCTGGCTGTCCAGTTTCGTCAGTTCCGCCGGCGTGCCACCGGCCGCGGCGACACGCCAAAGATGCGGCGCACCCGCTCCCTTGTTGAAGATGATCGAATCATCCGGCGTCCACGTCGCGCCTCTGACAACGGGTGCGTCGCAGATCGTGAGCGCCGCGCCTCCGCCGGCCGGTACTTTCTTGAGCTTGCCGTCGGCGCTGAAGCCAATCCACTGTCCATCCGGTGAGAAGAACGGATAGCTTCCGTTCTCCGTGCCTCGGATCGGTAAGAAGTCGAGCTGATCGTTCGTTCGCGCGTATAACTGCTGGCCCGCGGGACCCCGGCTCTCAAAGACGAGGCGGAGGCCGTCTGGCGAAAGCGCGATATTCGGCTGAGTAGCACCACCACCCACATTGGTGTTCGGCGGCACCGCGATCGTAAAGCGCGTCACCGGATGTGGCAGCTGCGTCGGCGCAGGACGGACCGCCAGCCACGCCGCAGCCGCGACGGCGGCCGCCGCGACAGAGCTCATCACTACGAGCGCAACAGGACGACGCTGGCTGGTCTGCGCCGCGAGCGTCGTGCCGGTTGTCGCAAAGGCCGATGGATCGTTCAACAGAAACTGCGCGACGGCGATGTCGGCGATCCGCTGCCGGCGATCTTTTTCGAGGCACCGCGCGAGCAGCGTGCGGATGTGCGCGGGAACGTCGGACGGCAGCGCGGTCCAGTCGGGGTCGCTTTTCAGGACGTTGGCGAGCGTGTCCGCCACGTCCTCGCCGCCGAACGCGCGCGTGCCGGTGAGCATCTCGTAGAGCACGCAGCCGAACGCCCACACGTCGCTGCGCTTGTCGGCCGGACGTCCCTTGGCCTGCTCGGGCGCCATGTAGGCCGCGGTGCCGAGGATCATCCCGACGCCGGTCATCATCGCGGGCGTCGTGATCGTCGGCGAGTTCTCGAACCCACCAGCCGCGCCTGCCGCACCTGCCCCGCCTGACCTACCCGCCCCACCAGGCCCACCGGCGCCACCCGACTCGAGCATTTTCGCCAGACCAAAGTCGAGCACCTTTACCGTGCCGTCGGGCGTGACCTTGATGTTGGCCGGCTTGAGATCCCGATGAATGACGCCTTTCTCGTGAGCCGCCTCGAGCGCGTCGGCGATTTGTCGCGCGATCGCCAGGGCTTCGGCTACGTGTAGGGGCGAACCGGTGTGTTCGCCCCGAGGGCCGACACGCAGGTCGGCCCCTACGTGATGGAGCTTCTCCGCCAGCGTCTCGCCCTCAACCAGTTCGAGAACGATCGCCTGCACCGCCGGCCCTGAGCCTGTCGAAGGGGCGGCCTGTTCGAGGCCGTAGACGGCAGCGATGTTCGGATGGTTGAGCGTCGCGAGGAGCTCCGCTTCGCGTTGGAAGCGTGCAAGTCGATCGGGATCAGCCGCGAACGCCTCGGGCAGCACCTTGAGCGCGACCTCGCGTTTCAGTCGAGTATCCCGCGCGCGATACACCTCCCCCATCCCGCCGGCGCCGAGCGCGCCGAGGATCTCGTACGAACCGAGGCGAGCGCCTGGGAGGAGGCTCATAGGAATCTTAGGAAGTGAGGATCTAAGGAGTTGAGGATATATCTGAAGAGCTGCACTCAGCGGATCAAATTCTCAGATCAGATCCTCAGATCCATACATCCTCAAATCCTTAGATTCTCCTGTACGTCCCCGATCGTCCTCCGCTCTTCAACATCACCCGTATCTCCCCAATCACCATCGTTTTGTCGACCGCTTTGACCATGTCGTAGATCGTCAAGGCGGCGACGGCGACGGCGGTGAGCGCTTCCATCTCGACGCCGGTCTGCGACGTGGTGCGGACACGGGCTTCGATGTCGTAGCCGCGCGCTCGTGGCGTGAGCTCGATGTTCACGCTCGAGAGCGGCAGCTGGTGGCACAGGGGGATGAGCGACGAGGTCTGCTTCGCGGCGAGAATGCCGGCCAGCCGCGCGGTCTGCAGCGGGTCGCCTTTCTTGACGGCGCCGGTCCGGATCAGCCGCAGCGCGTCGCGCGACATCGTAATCGTCCCGCGCGCCACGGCCTCGCGGTTGGTGATCGGCTTGTCGCCGACATCGACCATCTTCACGCGCCCGCGCGCATCGACGTGCGACAGCCGCGCGGCCCTTCCGGCCCTTCCGGCCTTCCTGCCGTGCTGCCCTCCTGCCATGCTACCTCTCGCCATCCGCTTGTTCCTGGGCGAGAAAGAACGAAAGACTTTCAAGCGACACGGTCAGGTCGACGCCCTTCAGCTTCACGTCCGGTGGCACCTGCAGCGTACCGGGCGAGAAGTTCAACACGGCTTTGATGCCGGCGGCGACGACGAGGTCGAGGACGTGCTGGGCGGAGGGAGCGGGCACGGCAATGACCGCGATGCGGATGCCTTCGCGCCTGGTCACCTTCTTCAAGTCGTGGACGTCGTAAATCGGGACGCCAGTGCGCGACTGCTGGCCGATCTTGTCCTCGAGCGTGTCGAACAGCGCGGAGATCTCGAAGCCCTCCTGCCGGAATCCGGGATAGCCGGCGAGCGCCAGTCCCAGATTGCCGGCGCCGATGATCGCGACGCGCAGCTTGCGGTCGAGGCCGAGGATCTGCCGCAGGTGGCGCTTCAGGTCGCGCACGTAGTACCCGACGCCGCGGACGCCGAACTCGCCGAAATACGCCAGGTCCTTGCGGATCTGCGCGGCGTTCAGGTGGAACTGCTCGGCGAGCGACTGGGACGAGATGGCGCGGACGCCCGCCTCCTCCAGCACGTTCAGGCAGCGGAGGTAGACGGACAGCCGGTTGGTGGTGAGCTCCGACACCTGATCCGCGCTCTGTCTGCCAGGTGGAGGCTTCGACATTCCTTTGTTCGTGGTTTTCACAAGGCAGCGGCCGATTGTAACAAAAACCGCGTGCTAATATCCCGGCCCATGGCCACCAACGCACCGTCGACGATGTCGGCCGGGTTCCAGCCCTACGTGCCCGCGAACCAATCGCCCGCGGAATTCACCGCGAAGGCGATCGTGATCGGCGTGCTCTTCGGCCTCCTCTTCGGCGCCTCCACGGTGTACCTCGGCTTGCGTGCCGGCCTCACCGTCAGCGCGTCGATTCCGATCGCGGTCCTCGCGATCTCGGTGCTGAAGAAGCTGGGCGGCTCGACGATTCTCGAGAACAACATCGTCCAGACGATCGGATCGGCCGGTGAGTCGGTCGCCGGCGGTGTGGTGTTTACGATCCCCGCGCTCATCTTCCTGACGCCGGACGGCCCCGCCTACTTCAACTACTACCAGATTGCCATGCTGGCCTTCGCCGGCGGCATCCTCGGCGTCCTCATGATGGTGCCGCTCCGCCGCGCGCTGATCGTCAAGGAGCATGGCGTGCTGCCGTATCCGGAAGGCGCCGCGTGCGCGGACGTCCTGATCGCGGGTGAACGCGGCGGCAAGCTCGCGTCGATGGTCTTTGCCGGCGTCGGCGTCGGCGCGCTGTGGAAGGCGTTGTCGTGGGTCTTCAACCTCTTCCTGACCGAGCTCGACTATTCGACGCCGCGCGGCAGCCAGTTTCCGAACGCCACGCTGAACGTGGACATCTCGCCCGAATACATGGGCGTCGGCTACGTCATCGGCCCGCGGATCGCCGGGACCATGTTCGCCGGCGGTGTGCTGTCGTGGCTCGTGCTGCTGCCGCTGCTGACGATCCTCGGCGCGTATATGCCGGTGCCATTCCCGCCCATCCATCCGAAGTACGCGCTGAATGCGGCGACCGGCCTGCCGTTCACGATTGCGCAGATGGGCCCGGGCGATCTCTGGCTCGCCTACATCCGGTACATCGGCGCGGGCGCGGTGCTGGCAGCCGGCCTCATTACGCTCGGTCGCACGCTCCCAACGATCATCGCGTCGGCACGGGAGGGGCTGAAGGGCTTCGGAGCCGGCGCCGGCGAAGCTGTCATCCGCACGGAGCGCGACCTCCCGACCAGCGTCGTGCTTGCCGGATCGCTCCTGCTGGCGATCTTCCTCTCGGTCGCGCCGAAGCTGCCGACGCAGGGTAATGTCCTGGCGGCGATCCTCGTCATCATCTTTGGCTTTCTGTTCGTCACCGTGTCGTCGCGCATCACCGGCCTGATCGGCACTTCGTCGAACCCGATCTCGGGGATGACGATCGCGACACTGATCCTCACCTGCCTGATGTTCGTCGCCCTCGGCTGGACCGGCAACGCGTACGGGCCGATCGCGCTGTGCGTCGGCGCGGTGGTCTGCATCGCGGCCGCGAACGCGGGCGGCACCTCGCAAGACCTGAAGACCGGCTATCTGGTCGGCGCCACGCCGTACTACCAGCAGATCGGGCTGATCATCGGCGTCGTCACGTCCGCGGGGGTCATTGGCGCGACAACGCTCTACCTTCACCACGTGTTCGGCATCGGCACCGCCGCGGTCCCCGCGCCGCAGGCGACGCTCATGGCGACGATCATCAGGGGGCTGCTCAACCAGAACCTGCCGTGGGGGCTCGTGCTGGTCGGCGTGTTCATCTCGGTCACGCTCGAGCTGTGCGGCATCCGGTCGCTGTCATTCGCCGTCGGCTCGTATCTGCCGATCGCGACGACGGCCCCGATCTTCGCCGGGGGCCTGGTGCGGGCGTTCGTCGAACGGAAAATGGGGCCGGCGGCGGATTCGGAAGTCGGCGCCGGCACACTGTTCAGCTCGGGCCTGATCGCGGGCGGATCGCTGTGCGGCATTCTGTACGCCGTCCTCGTCGGCACGGGCAAGATTGGCATGCCGCAGGCGATCGGCAACGTGCTGCCGTTCCTGCACGAGGGGACGAGCGGCTACATCGCGGGCGCATTGCTCTTCATCGCGCTCGGGGTCGTCCTCGCGAGAGCGGCGCAGAAGAAGGTGATGTGACTATGGGAACGCAAAGCTCGCGAAGCCCGCTAAGAAACATCTTTCTCTTTGCGGCCTTAGCGGGCTTTGCGTTGTTCGTTGTGGCCGCGGTCGGCGACGCGCAGACGGCGACGCGGCGCGCGACCAATCTGGCCACGCTGCTCGCTTATCCAGGCTTCTTTCACGGCCGCCCGATCGTGATTGTCGGCACGGTCGGTATCGACAGCGACCAGTTGAAAGTCTCCGACGACAACGGATCGATCCATCTCATCTTCAAGGGCACCGCGCCGGACGGGCTGGACGAAGTACGCGGCGAGTTCTGGGATCTCGGGCGGATGAAATCGGACGACATCCGGCTCAGCACGTACGATCTGCGGCAGACGTTCAAGGTCTCGCCGGAGGGCGCGTGGCCGCGCCCGGGCGAGGTGACCGCGATTATCGCCACCGCTGTCGCCCCGGCGGTGACGCCGGCCCAGCCGTCGATCCGGGCGATCGTGTTGAACCCGTCGCGCTATCTCGATCAGAAAGTCGCGATCACCGGCCAGTTCTCGGGACGCAATCTCCTCGGCGACATGCCGGACGCGCCAGGGAAAAGCCGCTACGACTTCGTGCTCCGCTCCGCCGACGCCGCCATGTGGGTCATCAACATGCGGCCGAAGCTGAGAGACGCGACCGGCAAGGAGTTCGAGCTCAGACTCGACGCGCGCATCGACACCGGACGCTGGCTGACGCTGCGGGGCACCGTGCAGCAGGGACGCGGTCTCCTCTGGCTCGACGCCGAAGCCGGTAGCCTGTCGCTCGCGAAACCGCCGACGGACACGACGACCGAGGAAGAACCGATCCGCGTGGCGGCTGGTCCGCCGCCGGAAGTGATCTTCAGCGCGCCAACGCAGGACGAAACCGACGTCCCGATGGGGACGACCGTGCGGATGCAGTTTTCGCGGGATATCGATCAGGCGACATTGAAGGGGCGCATCAAGCCGCACTACCTCGAGTCGCAGAGCGCCGAACGCGGCGAACCGGTGACGCCAGCGGCCGACTTCACGTTTCAGTATGCCGGCGCCAACCGCGTGCTCGAACTCCGCTTCACGAAGCCGCTCGAACGCTTCCGGACGCTGAGAGTGGATCTCCTCGACGGCATCATGGGCACCGACGGCCAGCCGCTCAAGCTATGGACCCTCAGCTTTTCACTGGGTGGGTCTTGAGGATGGCTAAGGGCTAATGGCTGATAGCTAACGGCTCAGGGTCCATCGACCATAGCCATCAGCCATCAGCCATATCAAGGCACAACGCGAAAGGCCGCGATCATTCTTCGGACTCCGGCGGCCATCTCGACGGCATAGTCCCCGGGTGCGAGCGGCGCCAGCGCGAGCTGCGCCGTCACCCAGCGTGATCCGTCCGCTTCATCCCGCACCGCAGCCGTCACGGGTACGGCGAGCGGTTTGCCCGTGCGATCGAGCAGCCGCGCGGTCGCGGGGTCGGACGAAGCGGTCGGGATCTCGACGCGGATCTGTTCGTTTCTGCGGAACCGCAGGTCCGCGGTCGGGACGTCCTTGTTCCCCGTCGCCGGCCCGCGCCGGATGAAGAGGGCACCGATCGACTCGGGCGCCGCTGGAATCGTCACGCGCGCCGTTTCGCGCGACGGGATCGACGCCGGGCCCGCTCTCGCGCCGACGCGTAGGACGTACTCGCCTGGCGGGAGCAGCTGGGAAGGCGTCACCGGGACGCGGAACGTGCGCACGCCGCGCGGGACACTCGTGCGATCGCTCCCCACCGTCACATCTGCCGGTGTCGTCAGCGTCACCGTCGCGTCGAAGCCGTCGTTCCAGCTGTCGCCGATCATCGCGACGCTGCCGAGTTCCCCGACGACCCACATCGCCGCTGACGCCATGTCGCCAGGCCTCCACCCGGCGGCCATCTGCAGACGCAGCGGCACGTCGCGCGTGTAGCCCGACAGCGGCGCAATCGCCGCTTCGACCGCGTGCGCCGCCGCGGCCTCGGCCGGTTCGAGCTTCGTGGTCGATTCCGCGGTCGCCGATCGCGCCGTCGCTGCGGCGGTCGCAGGCGTCGCCGCGAGATAGCCGCGGCGCGCGCGCACGCGGACGCCCGGTCGCTTCACGCGCACCGAGATCGGGTGGAACTTTCCGTCCAGCTTACCGGTCGAGTAGTAGCCGATCAGGTAGTACGAGCTCAGGTCGGAGACGACGCGCTGCAGGCCGCGCGCGAGATTGTTCGAGTCGACGATCGCGAGACCGTCGGTCGCGTCGGCGAGCGTGCGCAGCGACGTCAGGCGCGAGGTGAGCATCGCACGGTCGACTGGCAGTGGGACCATCGCCGGCGCCGGCCCCGGCACGTCCTGCCGCATGATCGGCGTGTCGAACACGGTCAGGCCGCGCGGATCGATCGGATAGAACGTCGCGTTGGCGCGGTTGGCCTCGTCGAGCAGATCGCGGAACTGGCGATCGTTGTCGAGCTGCGCCAGGCGCATGCGGTCGACGTCGCATTTCGCGCTCGGCGCATAGGCATCCGCGGGCTCTTTCGTCGTGAGCCTGCCGGAGCGCGGATCGATGCCGACCATGGGGCCCGTCGGCACTCCCTTACACTTGAGCGGGCGCGCAAGGTTTTCATTTTGACGAAACAGGAGCCAGCCGTCGCTGATCGCGAGAATCGCCTTGCGCTCCTCGCGCACGCCGCGCAGATACCCCACGAGATCTTCGAGCGCATCGAGCGCCAGCTTTTCGTGACGGCGGTCGATCATCTCCGCCGCGATGCCGTTCTGGTCGGAGCATCCAGAGTCGGCGGACATGTTGGGATAACACGAACCGTACTGCTCATCCACCGGGTCGGCGGGAATCATCCGGCCGCGCTCGCCCCAATGCCAGTAGCGCGTGAGGAAGCCGTCGATGGTCGTCGTCTTGCGCGCGAACGTGATGTCGGGGGCCGACATCTCCGGCGTCATCACGGCGACGAGATCGTCCGGGCCGATCAGCTTGTCGAGCGCATCGACGAGCGGCTTCCGGATGTTGTGCGAGCCGTCGATCTCCACGTGGTAGGTGTCGAGAAACAGCACGATCAGCCGCGCCCGCGAACTCTGGGCCATCGCCAAAGACTCGCGCACGGTGTTCGGCTCCATGCGGATGTCCTGGGGGCCTGCCTGCCGGATCACGACGTGTTCGAACTGCTCGATTTTCTGCGGCGCGCTCCCTTCGAGGATCTCGAAGTCGGCCTGCGTGAGGTCGGTGATCGGCGCGTCGTCTTTTGTGGGGTAGACGTCGACGCGGACGTAGTTCGCCTCGGTGCGGAACGTCGGCGGTTGCGGGGCGGGCGTCTGCGCCAAGGCAACCACAGCGAGGGCCGAGACAGCGAGCGCGACGCCCTGCGCCCTGAGCCCTGAGCCCTTCATGTGCCCTCAGCCCTCAGCCCTAAGCCCTTCATCGTGTCTCCCCTGCTGGCCGCTCAGTCTACCACCGGCCCCTGGGCGAGCAGCTCGGCAATCCGCTCGCGGACGGTGGCGATCAGGGTGTCGCGGTCGGACATCTGCATCCCAACCGTTTCAATCGGTTGGCCGACGCGGATGCTGACGTTCACCGGCCGGATGATCTTGCTCCCGCGCTGCATAGCGTCGCGGCCGCCCGAAATAGCGACCGGCACAATCGGCGCCTGCGCCTTCAGCGCCATCAGGAAACCGCCCTTCTTGAACGGCAGCATCTCCGCGTCCTTGCTGCGTGTGCCTTCCGGAAAGATCAGGAACGAGTTGCCAGCCTGGATCGAGCGCGCGCCGGCCTCGAGCGATCGCATCGCCGCCTCTTTGTTGCGGCGCTCGATCGGCACGAAGCCGCCGTGGCGGAACGCGCGCGCAAGCAGCGGGATCGCGTCGATCTCCGCCTTGTAGACGATGTGCATGCGCGGGTGGAGCGTGGTGAACAGGATCGGCGGATCGACGTTGCTCTGATGGTTGGCGCAGTAGACCGCGGCGTGGTCGAGCGGAATGTCCTCGGTGCCGGCGATTCGCACCGTGATGCCGCAGAGGGCCAGCCCGAGGCGGACGCCGCCGTGGCCGAAGATGTAGAGGACGCCCTTCCAGCGGAACATCATCGCCAGCAGCATGCCGAGCGGCGCCGCGAAGAGGACGTAGACGGCAACGGCGACGTAGGTGGCGACGGAGCGGATGGCCGCGATGATCACGCGCACGGATGATAAACGAAAAAGCCCGCGGGACCTTCCGGTCGCGCGGGCTCTCACATTTCAGACGTCAGACTTCAGACTTCTAGGAGGCTTTCATCGCGCGGCGGGGAGCGGCGGTCGCGACGGGACGCGGGGCCGCTTTCACCACCTTCGCACGAGCGTCGACCCGGGCCTTGGCCGCGAAGCAGCGCTCGAGCGCGCTGTCGACCCGCCCTTCGATGGCGGCCGCGGTCTCACGCATGACCTCGGACACTTCCGAGATGACGAGGAACCTGGCGCGATCGAGCATGCGCTTCTCGCGGAACGAGAGGCTCTTGGACTTGGCGAGGAACGTCAGGCTCTTGAGCACGTCGGCCACTTCGTAGATCGAGCCGCTGCGCATCTTGTCCGAGTTATCCTTGAACCGTCCCTTCCAGTTCTGATGGTTGTCGATCTTGCCGTCGCCGAGCAGGTCGAACAGCCGTTCGACGTCTTCGTCGCTGATCGCGCGGCGCAGGCCGACGCCGTCAACGTTGCTCACGGGCACGAGCACGGTCGTGTCGTTCGCGACGATCCGCAGATGGAAAAACCCGCAAGTGGTTCCGAGGATGGTCTTGTCCTCGATGCGTTCGACAATCCCGAGACCATGATTCGGGTAAATGACCTTGTCGCCGACTTCAAATGTCACGGTTCCCCCTGTTAGGAGCGCTATATGGAAGGCTGAATGTCGTGCCAGCAGTCCTCTGAGTATAGCCGACTCCCGACCGTGATTCAACGAGAAATGGCCGAAAATCGAGGTTTTCTTGCCATTTCGCTGCAGGCTGGCGCGTGCGCAGTACGACCTAAGTACCTCTGTCTCGCAGGGTTGTGAGGGAATTCGTCGGACGACCTCGACCGTCTACGGTTGTGGTGTCCGCCTCCAGCCGGACTTTTGTCTGCTGTCCGGCTGACCTAGCCTATTGCGACGCCGAACTAGTTTCCGATCGCGTGAGCGTGACGTACCAGCTCTCGCAGTCGTCGCGCGACCCGCCGGCCAGCGACACTTCGAGATGTAGCCCGTCCACATCCCACGACTGGCGCGCGGCATTCGCGCGAATCTCGACGATGTAGGGCTTCAGAAGGTTGGCGGACGAGTTGTGATCGCGATGATCCTCCTGAATCCCGCGATAGAGCGCGAACTCGTGATGCGGCCCCATGTGGAGCTCAAAAGGCGGAAGCCCGGCCCATTTGCCGTCGTAGACGCGCTCGGCGTACTGATCGCTGCCCTCGCGGCAAGACTGCCAGTTTCCTTCGAGAAGCGCCTTTCGGTGGTCGGAGAACGGCCGGAACAGCTGCGCTTGCGCAACCGGCGCGATCCCGAGGCAGCCGGCAATCGCCAATCCTGCAATCCACCGCATTTTCGCTCCGCGCCAAGCCATCGGCCTCGACCTCCTGTCGTCCCTTGTGCAAGTACGTCGCCGCTCCAAACCGGGGGCCACGGGCGTTTCGCGGAGGCTGACGGGAGTCCGGCCCGCGTTTGCTATGATGACGTGTTCATGAAACGCACTCTCACGATGCTCGTGGTGGCGTCGCTGGCCCTGTGGTCGATCTCCTGCAAGAAGGCGGACGCGCCGAAGGTGGCGCCCGCGCCTGCAGCGGCCGCAATTGGGGCCTCTGCGCCGCCGGGGGTTCCCGGCGCGGCGCCGGTGATCAAGCCGATGCCGCCGCAGATTCCCGACGTGCTCGCGCGCGTCAACGGCGAAAAGATCGAGCGCTGGGAGTTCGACAACGCGATGAAGCGCATGGAAGCGCGCGCCGGCGGCCCGGTGCCGCCCGACAAGCGCGACGAAGTGCTGCGCGGCGTCCTTGATCAGCTTGTGGCGTACCACCTGCTCGCGCAGGAATCGCGCGCGCGCAAGCTGCCGATCGGCGACACCGACGTGGACGCGCGGCTCGCCGAGATCCGCAAGAGCTTCCCCACCGAGGAGGCGTTCACGCAGGGGATCGCGGCGCAGGGGCTGACGCTGGACCAGCTGAAGGCTCAGGCGAAAACGGGCCTCGAGGTCGCCAAGGTCATCGACGCCGAGGTCAACTCGAAGGTGGCCGTGCAGGACGCCGAGGTGAACACGTACTACCAGCAGAACATCGAGCGCTTCAAGCAGGGCGACAGCGTGCACGCGGGCCACATCCTGATCGGCGTGCCACAGAACGCGACGCCGGAGCAGAAGGCCGAGGCGAAAACGAAAGCGACCGCCGTGCTGAAGCAGATCCGCGGCGGCGCCGACTTCGCGATCACGGCGCGCGCGAACTCACAGGATCCGGGCAGCGCGCAGAACGGCGGCGATTTGGGATTCTTCCCGAAAGGTCAGATGACGCCGGCGTTCGAAGAGGCGGCGTTCAAGCTCAAGCCGGGCACCGTCAGCGCGGTCGTCGAAACGCCGTTTGGGTTTCATATCATCAAGGTGCACGAGAAGCGCGGGCCGCGGACGGCGCCGTTTGCCGAGGTCTCGGGGCAGGTCAAGGATTTCCTGATGCAAGGCCAGCGCGAGCAGAAGCTCGAGATATTCGTCGGGCAGATCAAAGCGAAGGGTAAGATAGAGATTCTCGTCTGAAGTTAGAACTGAGAACTTAGAAGTGAGAACTTGAACTTCAGACTTCCGAGTTCTACGTTCTGAGTTCTACATTCTGAGTTCTAAGTAAGCCGGAGTGGTGAAACTGGCAGACGCGCGGGACTCAAAATCCCGTGACCTTTACAGGTCGTGAGGGTTCGACCCCCTCCTCCGGCACCAGCCTCGTTTCTTCACGTTCCCCACACTCAGGCGCAAGCCTATCTGATCGCCATCTGCGCTTTCTGTCGGTCACACGGCGAGAAAAGTCTGCTCTGGCGAGGCCTATGTCACGCCTGGCGGCACCCGTGGTCCACGAAATTGCGCGGATGTGCTCAGCATTCCTCCAGCCCGCGCATCGTCGCGCCTTGGCACTCGCGTTGCCCCGCCTTCATCATCGAACACGCGGTCACCGGGAGGCGCCATGGGTCCACTACGGGAACTGCTCGCGACCGACCACCGGCACGTATTGGAGTTCTTCCTCGTGGGCCTTCGGGACGTTTCCGAGCCCACCGTCGATCGAGACGAGCTGTTGTACAACGCGAGTGTGCTCGCGCACTATGCTCAGGTCTCCACACAGGCCGACTCCGAGTGGCCAACCCCTGCGAATCTCAGCACGGTCTTCGACCATTTTGTGTCGGACACCACCCTGCTGCACGACAGCCTCATGATGGAAGTGGCAGGCACGCAGTGCCTCTTGTTGGCGGGGTTCTTCGAGGATCAGATGCGCCGGCGGCACAACATCCGCTGGTACGCGGAGTTGGGCACGGGTTTCTTCACCCGGGCGGCCGCCCACGAACCGTCCCCGCGCAAAGCCAAGCTTCTCGACGCAATCGGCCGGAACTTCGAACCCTGGCGCCAGCGGCACGCGCAGCTCAGCCGCGAGTTGCGCGACCACCAGCATCTGCTGACCCCGTCGAAACCGCTCACGCTCATGTAGACCGTCGACACCTTCCCCTGACTGACGGCCGCATTCTGGTTAGGCCTTCGGTGAACGGCTCTGGCGGAGGTAATGCGGACTGTACGGCAATCCATAGGCGGTCGTCAGTTTGAGCGCGGCTTTCTCGCGCGAGAATGTCTCCGCGGATGCAGTAATCGCCTGGACTTCTTCCTCGGTGCAATCGCGCACGCTGATCTCTTCGCGCGGAAGGAAGAACACTTGTCCGATTGGCATGTGGTGCGTCGCGGAGATTCCCTCGCCCGGTTGCACGACATAGCGGAACTCGGTTTCATGGGCGTACCAGTCAGTCTCAACCCGCACGATCAGCGCCGGTGCGGCGGGTCGCTCGATCATGTTGAGCACCGACGTATACACCGTGTCCCAGCCGGCCGGCGTCTGGAAGTTCGTCGCGCCGCGCAGGGAGAGCGCGCCCGGGGGAGTGCCGAGGTCCTCCGGAACGATGAACGTTCTCGCGACACGCATGGCTTCCTCGCTGGAGATCGGCGGGTCCGGGGTCATGAATGCAACCTCTTCCTTGATCATGCCCATGCTGCCGAGCGGAAGCGCCACGGTGAGCGAGAAGAGTGGCTCCCACTTCCCTCCTGGCGTGCTCAAGAAATACGTGAACTGATACCGCCCGTCCCCCAGGAATTCGAGGTGAAACGATTCATGCGGCTCGAGCGGCGGATAGACCAGAAACCCCAGCGCGCTCCCCGCCTCCAAAACCGGGCAATGACGTGCGTGCTGGGGGAGCATGGGTCGTTGGCTTTCGCGCCGTGGTTTCAAGCCGACCCCGGGACGCCTCGAGTTTGGGAATAACCGCACTTCCATTCCCGTATGTTAAGTCAAAGCCAACGAGCGGTTTCCTCGTATGCTACGTGGCATGATGAACCCACGACGCATCGCTCGCGTCCTCGCGGTCTGTATCGCCCTTGGTGTCGTCGCAACCCCGGTTGGTCCGCAGTCGATTGATGCACAAACGGCGGCGGCGCCGTCGCGACCGTGGAGCTGCTGGATGATGGCGGGCACGACAGCGCCGATTTTTCCCAATGCGGTGACGGACCCGGCCTGCCTGTTTTTTCCGGCCGCTTCTTCGACGATGCGTGTCGGGTTCGGGCCGAGTTCCCGCGTCGCGCCGCCAGTGGTGTTGCCCAGTGTACCGACAGGTCTGTCCGCATCAATGGCCGGCCGGACCGCGAGCTTCTCATGGGCAGCCCCCGCGGGAGACTCGCCGACCTCCTATGTCCTCGAAGTGGGCTCGGCGAGCGGCCGGAGCGATCTCGCGTCGGCCGATACCGGAAGCTCGACGCCGTTCCTGGTCGCGACCGATGTCCCGGCCGGCACGTACTTCATTCGCGTGCGGGCGCGGACCCCGAGCGGCACCAGCGGATCGTCGAATGAGACGGCCGTGTCGGTTCCTGCCACGTGCGCCACCGCGCCGGGAGCGCCGACCGGGTTGACGGTCGCCGTGAGCGGCTCGTCGGTCACGCTCGCCTGGCAGGCTCCCACGGGAGGCTGCGATGCTTCGTCGTACATCCTCGAGGCTGGCTCCGGCCCCGGGTTGACCAACCTTGCGACAATTCCCACAGGAAGTTCGTCGACGACGTTTTCGGCGATCGGAGTGGGCGCGGGTACCTATTACGTTCGCGTGCGATCAGCCAACGCTGGTGGCACCAGCGGCACGTCCAATGAGATCTCGCTCACGGTCGGCGCCACTCCCTGCACGAGCGTGCCTGGAGCACCGACGAGCCTTGCAGGCGTGGTCAGCGGGACGACCGTGACGCTGACGTGGCTCGCTCCGGCGGGCTGTGCGCCAACCTCGTACTTTCTCGAAGCCGGCTCCGCGACCGGGCTCATCGATCTGGCCGCGTCGTCCACCGGCAGCGCCACGCCGTCGTATTCGGCCACGGCCGTTCCAAACGGCAACTACTACGTGCGGGTACGATCGGTCAATGCGAGCGGGCGAAGCGGGACCTCAAACGAAGTGCTGGTGACGGTGGGAACGACGTCGTCCTCATGGGTGGCGGAAGGCGTCCGTCTGACGAATGCCACCGCTGGTTTTTCAGGAGTCATCGCGGACACGTCCACGCTGCTCTTGACTGACGGCCACTGGCGGATGTTCCTGTTCACTGGCGGCGTCTATCGCAGCGCTATCTCGCCGGACGGTCTGGCCTTCACGATGGAGTCCGGGACCAGACTTCCGGAAGGGGCCGGACACGCCCGCGTCATTCGGCTGGACGATGGGCGTGTCAGGATTTTCTATATTTCCCACAACGGCATTTCGAGCTCGATCAGCAGCGATGAAGGCGTGACGTTCACG
>OBEQ011065922.1_pt1 | contig 16911 bp, 16 predicted proteins | sample 1670901 | NCBI WGS metagenome assembly OBEQ01 (sample SAMEA104232315, study PRJEB22302) | groundwater metagenome | biome: forest; feature: aquifer; material: groundwater | place: USA | collected 2011-08-07 | depth 5.4 m
CCCCGCCCGCCACTTCTTCGTGGGCGGCATCGGCCAGCCGGTGCTCGCGATCCGCGATGCGCTGCGCGCTGCGGGCTACGTCCGCCGCGCGGTGCAGGCGAACTTTCGGCAGATGGAAGAAGCGGTGAACCAATCTGTAGCCGAGTAGTCCATGAGCAGAGAGGGGGTGAGCGGGCACATGAGGAAGGGGAGTCGGAGAGGACAGGGGATGTTGGAGTACATCATCATCGTCGGGGCGGTCATGGTGGTGGTGATTGCATTCGCCTCCGCGCGGATGGCGCCGACGACGCGCGACATGCTGAACAAGCTGTCGACCAACGTCAGTGATGCGACCAATAAGATCACACCGATCGTTCCGTAAGCGAAGCGGAGAGAAAGGAGGGGAGCCAACTCCCATGACACGCATTATGCGAAGCAAGACAGGACAGAGCACAGCGGAGTACGCGATCATCATTGCCCTCGTGCTGGGCGCGGTGGTGGGCATGCAGACATACGTGCGGCGTGCCCTGAATGCACGGATCGCGGATGCAACGGATAACGTCCTTCCTGACACAGTGCAGACGGGTTCGGGCGAGACGCGGAACAAGCAGTTCGAGCCCAACTACAGCGAGTCCAATTTCGCGACCGACTCGCAGGTCGGCAGTGCGAACGACGTGAACACGCCGGCGAACGTCGTGCTTTCGGATGCGGACACCGATGGCATCAGCGAAGTGAAGGCTGACTACGGCAGCCGGACGTCCCGCAGCGGGACCCAAACGGAGCACGGGGTGCAGTAATCAGGAATGCTTTCAGCAGAAACCAGCAGAACGCGTGCACGGTTTCGGAGGGAGGGAGACACAGGATGCGAAGGATGCAACGGCGAGGTCAGAGCACGCTTGAGCTGTGCATCATGCTCGGCGTGGTCATTCTTGCAATCGTCGGTCTGCAGCTCTACGTCAAGTACGCGGCGGCCGGGCGTTTGAAGTCCAGTGCGGACAGCCTCAGCCAAACGCTCTTCAACCCGCACCAGGGCAATACGAACCTGGCGATCGACCGGACGTCGACCGATGTCACGACCGGCACCCCGGCCAATAACCTGGGTATCGGAGCCGGCCAGACAGTTTCCACGACGAAGGATGGCAGCGATGTCAGCCTGCGCAAGGACACCGTCCTGCAGGAGGACTGCCTTGGAGGCGGCGCGTGCTAAGCCATACGGCGAATCTGGAGGTGATGGACTCATGAAACTGAACCGAAGAGGGCAAGGGATGCTGGAATACATCGTCATCCTGGCGGCTGTGCTCGCGGCGGTGATCGCATTTGCGGGCGGGGACCTCAGGACGACGATGCGGGACAAGGTTCTCGAAACATCTGCGAATACGCTCGGCAAGGCCATCGGCCATATCAACCTGAGCGGGAACTGATGCGCTCGATGATGAGGAAAGGAGGGAACGACACGATGAGGATATTGCGGAAACGGCGAGGACAGAGCACTGCTGAATACGCGATTGTCATTGCGTTGGTGCTCGGAGCCGTGATCGGCATGCAGACCTATGTCCGCCGCGGCCTGCAGGGACGCGTGCAGGATGCGTCAAACAGTCATCTTCCCAATACGAAGAGCGGAGCCAGCGGTCTGGGGACGGGTCTCGGAACCCCGATCGCGACGTTTGGAGATCAGTACTCACAGTTCAAGCGTGGGCAGTTTGAGCCCTACTACGCGTCTTCGACCTCGGAGAGCACGTCGTCGGTTCGGACGCTGGACGCAAGCCTGGCGGTTGGGGATCTCCAGGTCCGAGGGAAAGTCGGGGATGCCAGCTCGGTCAAGGGTGGGTTCAAGTCGACGACGGACCGAAGCGGCAGTTCGGCTGAAGCCGGTTCGACGAACTGGGATAGTGGAACCCTCAACCAGTAAGCGTCCAGCGAACCTGGGCGCGGCGGCGTGACCGGGGGCGCGGCAGCACGTCGGTTGGCGTCGCCCAGCACCCGTCATAAAGATCGAAAAGGAGGGAGACGATAGATGCAAACGATGTCCAGGAAAGGACAGAGCACGCTGGAATTCGCCATCCTCATCGGCGTCGTCGTGCTGTGCTTTGTCGCGTTGAGCAACTATGTCAAGTACGCAGCGGCCGGACGCGTCAAATCGAGCGCGGACAGCCTCAGCCAGACGCTCTTTAACCCCAAGGCCGGGTCGAGCACGCTGCTCATTAAGCGTGAGTCGATCGATACGACCAAGACGACGGGGGAGACGACTTCGGACACCGGGGCGTTCGATCATACCGAACGGGTGGATACCCTGCCGTAAGACGGGTTCCGAGGACACAGGGGCGATTCGGCGCGGGTCTTCGCAACCTGGAGGAGTGCAACGAGACCGATGGGTGTGAGGGGATCTGCATCGAGACGCCATCGTCGAGAGCGTCAGGGGATGAAGGATGACGCAGCGACGCCGCACTGGAGGGTCAGCACCCGCCGTGCGGCGGACGCTGCGTCAGTCCGCTCTCAAGGAGGACATGGGGTGTCACGGGCAGGGCAGAGCGTCCTGGAGTACACGATCCTGCTCATTGTCGTGGTCACGGCGCTGGGCGGGATGCACACCTACGTGCGGCGCGGCCTGCAGGGGCGGATGAAGAACGCCGCCACCGAGGAGGTCGTACCAGTCTGCGGACCTGGGGGCTGCGTTGGATGTCCACCGCCGGGGTGTTTTGCGGTGCCGCAGTACGACCCGTATTACGCCATCGGGACCGGCGGGTTTCGCTCGACGATCACGGCAAACTACAAATTTTCTCCTGGTGGAGATGTGACTGAGGTTGATCCCGACGCGACGATCGGCGGCACCGGCGGGACGCGCTTTATTCTGGATGCCAATTGTAGGAGCAGTAAGGGATGCCCAAGCCAACGGACCCAGGCGCCGCCGTAGGGCACCGGGGGGGACGCAACGCACTCCGCGCAACTGCGCTCAGTCGGGGGCAGAGCGCGGCCGAAGTGTGTTTGCTGCTCGGCATGACGATCCTCGCAATCGTGGCGCTGTCACGGTACCTGTTTTTCGCGGCTACGGGCCGAGCGAAGGAGGGGATCGATCAACTGGGGGGCGGGTCGCTGCTCAACGCGGACAGCAGCCAGCTGGCCTTTAAGAACTGTCAGGAAAACTGGACCGAGCCGGTGTCGGGCGGGATCGTGTTTATCAACAACGCGAAGAGCGTGACGAGCTCGGAGGACACGGCGTTGCAACGGACGACGCTCAACGGACCGACGCCGGCGATGCCAGACTGCACATGGAAGATTCAATGAAGGCGGTCCTGCGGCGGGGACAAAGCGTGAGCGACTACGTGATTGCCGTCGGCTTGGTGGGGGCGACGATGGCGACCATGCAGGTGTTCATCCAGCGCTACGTTCAGGCCAAGATCAAGGACGGCACCGACAGCATGATGGCGATCTCAACGCAGGATGCGTCAAAGCCGCAGCCCTGGGCGGCCTCAGTGGCGATCGCGGATGAGCGGGGCATGGCGACCCAGCGATTAGGCAATGACTTCCGGCTTCCCAGCTCCGGATTCAACGATAAGCCCGACGTCGTCGCGGAGGCCACGAGCACGCAGATTCGGAACATGCATGAACAGGGGGATGGGACCCGGCGGGTGATCGATACCGCCGATCACTCTGCTCTGGTCACGAATGCCCGCTCGCGTTTCAAAGGACAGGGGCCGGCGCCCACGCAGCTCGGGGTCCAGCCGGATACCCAGAAGCATCCCTGGTTCCGGACGGACGCGCGCAAGAAGAAGGATTGGGAGCGGTGGCAGGCCAAACAGGCGCATGACCGTGAGGTCAAAGCCCGGAAGAAGTACGAGGCGGAACGGCGTGCCGTAGCCTGGGACTACGCGAAACAGCAGGCCCGCGCCTGCTATGCCAACAACGAAAAGGACTGCGCGATCTATGTCACCGCGCCCCACGGCAAGAAGATCTACCTCACGCGGGCCACGATGGAGAACCCGGAGCAGTGGGCGAAATTCGTGAAGGCGTGGAACAAGGGGCGCAACAGTAAGACAGACCCTCTCTATTTGGATCCGAACGATCCCTCGGCAGCTTGGGAAAAAATCTACGGGGTCAAGTATGGGGATGCCGGCACCAACTGCGAGGGGCCAGAATACGCGGCGCCCCCAACCTCGTGGCTGGATAAGAGAGGCTTCACCGACACCACCAAGCTGCCGTACGTCGCGCTGTTAGGCTATTTCGGCTATGCCCTGCCAACCGCACCGACAACGCCCGGGCCGGGGAGTTCCTCCGGGGCGGCGGGAGGCCGCTAACCATGGGTGCGTCGCCGGGCGGTCGTCTGGGGCAGAGCGCGGTGGAGTATGTCCTGTTGTTGGTGGCGGCGATAATGGCGGCGGTGGGGCTTCGGACGTACTTGCAGCTCACCGTCCAGGGCCGGCTCAACGACGCGCGGTGGTCGATCATCGGCGACAGCGTGCCCGTCGACACGCAGAGCGGCAGCGGGATGCCCTACACATGGACCTATGCCTTTGATTCCACCGAGGTGACGACGGGGAAGCTGACCGCGCGGACGAACAGCGTGGTCGGGCGGCAGCGGATCCTCGGAGTGCAAGTTGACGGAAACTTCACCGAGTGTACGAGAGAGGGGTGGGGGGCGGCGAATGTTACCTGCCCGTAGCACGCGCTGGCATCGGGGCCAATCGGCGTCGGAGCTGGGCATCTTCGGGTCCATCATGCTCGTCGCCGTGGCCGGGATGCTGCGGTTCGGGCTGCGATACATCTACCAACAGCAGGTGGAGCAGGAGGCGGTGCGGGAAACACTCTGGCGCGCCAATGAGAGTGTCGGCTACCGGCAGTATCTCGACGACCAGAACTATCTTGGCGTCGATAACCGGCGCAATCCCGCGGGCCAGGCGTCCGTCTCGATCATCCGCGACCACTACATTCCCGATCCCAGCCGACCCCTCGCCATCGGCCAGCGCATGTCCTTCTCGGGTGCGGCCAATGTCTCGTGGGGCAACCGATCGCAGCTGGCGGTCGCGGATTGGCCGGCTGAATTCTCTGACGTGATCTTTCGGATCAGCGGTGCGGACGGCGACCACGTGGAGGCGTTTAGCCCCGGCAAGTGGATCGCCTACGTGGCCCCGGCGACCAAGTTCCAATGGTACGCACGGATCTTCTGCGACCCCCATTATGACGATAGTGATGACGGCGACAAAGCACGGTGCCACCACATGCTCCATTGGGCCTCCCGCAGCGGGGATTTAGAGCAGCTCTTTGTGCCGACCGCCAATGGGACGTGGACGGTTCCGGTCGTGGGTCCGAATTCCGTGGTGTCTGAGTCTCCGTGGAGCAGCCCGCGCAAGACCATCATGGTCATGGACCCGTGCGCAGGGCACTTGGTGAGCGATGCCTCCCACTGCATGCAGGAGTGCAACAAGTTTTTCCACCGGCATTTGCCGGTCCCACCGTATTGCACGCCGGCCTATCATCAGTGCAGCGAACCCGGGAACCCGCCGCCAAATTGCGGCGATGACGTGGCGCTCGACCTGACACCGGACAAACCATGGCACAGAAAGAGATGGCGGTGGTTCAGGCTCTGGGGTGATCAAGGCGATTTCCCGACGCACGGGCCGGACCTGAACAACCAGATCCGCGCCTCACACATCGGGGCCAAGATCACGACCCAGTCCGGCAGCCCGACGGTTCAGCAGATCCGACGGTTTGAGTCTGAGCACGTCACCGGACGCGGCTTCAAGGTCCAGGATGCCGGCCCGCCGGACCGGTTCGGCACCTATACCCAGCGAACGATCCCGTTTGAATCGCTCTCGTCGATGGGGAGCGCTGTCCCTGCGACGCTGGCCCCCCCCATGAGCGATATTAACCTCAACTGGGAGACGACGGAACAGGATGCGCACAAACAGCGCACCCTGCCTCCGTAGGGTCCCCGATGCAGCGGCGCAGACGAACACGAGGTCAGGCAACGGTCGAAATGGCGCTGGCAACGGTCATGGGAGTGCTGGTGGCGGTCATGAGCTTCAAGGTGTGGGTCTGGCTGACCAGGGCCATCGTTGAGGAGAGCCAGTGCTATCAGAAAACACGCTGGGAGGCGGCGCGCGCGCGCCCCAGGTCGCCAAATGTTAACGCAGGGCTGGGCTCTGAGCCCGTGTTGACGTATGACGATCCGGGGGCGCCATCCCTGGTGGTGTCGGGACAAAGCCCTGCACTTGACGGGAGCGTGTTTTCGCACGGGAACCCATTTTGGAATCAGCCACCGCAGCTGCGGATCTTCAACGACGACTACCAAATAGGCAATCGATGTCGATGACGAAGCTGGCTCAAGCACTCCGCGAGCACCGCTCGCCCAAGGGGCAGGTGGCCACCTACCTGGTGCTCTGGACCGCGGTCCTGATGCTGCTGGCGGCGGTGACGATGAACATCGGGCAAGTCGCGCTCGTCCGGACGAACACGGCCAACGCGGCGGACTCCGCCGCGTTGGAGCTGGCATCGGAGCTGGGCGCCATCGCGCGGTACGAATGCAAGCAGGTGTTGGACGATGTCAACGACTGTCACCACGTGTGCGGCGATCTCTGGGAAGCCATCGGCAACCTCCTCCTTGATTTCGTCATCTCGCTTTTTGTGCCGCTGTACATGTTCAAATTCTTCGCCAACGTCCTCCGGGCGACCACCATCGCGCAGTATCAGGTGAATTCGCTGGTCGAGAAGATCCAGCGGGCGAACATCAGCGTCCGCCAACGGATCCGCGAACAGGCGATGCTGACCGCGTTCAGCCAGGTCGTCGACGATCCAGCCCAGGTGGTGGATGATAGGGATTTCGACGATGACGGGGATACCCAGGAGATGATCTCCGCGTTCGCCAACTGGTTCAATAACCGCATTGATCGCATTGATAATCCCAACGGCGAGCGCCGGCGGGAGCTGCGGGACATGATTGAGGAGCTGGCCGGGAAGCGGGACTGGGCCAACACCAGAGATCTGGACGCCGACGGCTTGCCAAAACTGCTCGACTCACCATCAGAGGAAGCCAACTGGGGGTTCCTGCAGTACTCACGGCACTTCCGCCACTTCCTGGGCAACGCCTTTGAGGCGTTTCTCGGCTGGCAGCGCAACATTGACCCGGTGAGCTTCTGGATAGCCGGGGGGCCGCAGCTGCCACCGCCGCCGAGCGGCCGGACCACCGAGCCGCCATCATGCGATCCGGACATTCCGCCCGGCTGTACACCGGCCGGGCAGTACGCCGGGCTGGTCATCGCGCTGCAGGGCTACGACCAGGTGGATTGGCTGAAGACCGAGGACCGTTCGGGCACGCTGGGCTCGTTCGACGCCTGGATTGTCGATCTGGCGAAGAAATGGGCGTTCCATCGGGGACGGATTATCAGACACGCGCACCGGTGGCAGGGCGTCCTGCAGGGGTTCTGGGAGGAGCAGCTCAGTGTGTGGGAGCTGATGCTGCAAGGTTGGATTGACGAGCTCCGCCAAAAGCAGTCACCGTGCTATCCGTCTAATCCGCCTGCCTGCAGCATCCCGCCCATCTCCGGATTCGATATTACCGGGTATGCCAATCCGACCGAGTGGGCGACGGCCAGGCTCTCGGAATTCAAGAGCCGCATGGAGACGCTGAAGACGGACATCGCCGGGCTGCAAGCCGAGATGCCGTCCGCCTGGCATGACGTCTATTCGTGGATTGATGCGCGCGGCTACTGGCACCACGTCAAGGTCTCTGTGGTGCCGTTTCAGGTGCCGCAGGCCGACTACTGGCATGACTTCCTCGTGACGTGCGTGCGGATCAAGTACCGGTGGACCGGGGAAGACGGCCAGCCGCCCGCAGAGGTGCACGTATGGCGCTATGACCAGGACCGCGAGGTCAACCGGCCGTGGCTGTTTCGCGTGCGGGATAATCCGGAACGGTGCGTGCCGGGTAATCCCGCGAGTCCACCCAGCGACTGCCTGGACCCAAGCGCGGACGGCACCGCAGACCAGTACGGCATCCATAGCTTCGCCAGGGCGCATTACACCTTCCACTTGAACGACGTGTGGCTGAGTAAGGCGAGGTAGGCGGCTGATATGCGCGGACGGCATGGGCAGTCGACGATTGAGCTGGCCCTCATCCTGTGCGCCGCCATCGCGGCGTTCGTCGCGATGTGGCCGCTGTTGCGGGACGCGGTCGAAGGGCGTTTGAAGCAGACCGGCGATGCGTTCAGTCAAGGCGGGCAATTTGAAGGGATTTCGGGGGTCCGGGTGACGAGGACGCAAGCGTGCGCAGCGGTTGATCCGGTCACCAAAGAGTGCACGTCGTGGGTTCCGTAGGGTGAGCGGGGAAGGAGATCCGCCATGCTCCTGCTGATTTACGGTTTGACGTTGAGCTCGGTAGGGTTGCTGTCGCTCGGATTGGTGCCGGAAGCACAGCAGCGCGTCGAAGCGTACGTCGCGTCGGTGAAGCGCTCGAAAGATGAGCTGGAAGACCTGTTCATCATGCTGCCGCGCCAACGGCTCATGGCCTTTTATATTGCGGCGCCAGTGGGATTGACCATTGTGGGCTGGATTCTGTGGCCGAATCCGCTGGTCCTGCCGATCGGCCTCGTCGTCGGGCTCCTGCTGCCGCGGCTGTTCGTCCGATTCGTGGAGATCAAGCGGCGCCAGCGGTTCCAGGCGCAGCTCGTGGACGCGCTCATGGTCCTGTCCGGGTCGCTCAAGGCCGGCATGAGCATTCTCCAGTCACTGGAGGTGCTGGCGGAGGAGTCGGCGGCGCCGATGTCGGAGGAGATCGGACTCGCCCTGAAAGAAGTCCGCATGGGGCTCTCGATGGATGAGTCGCTCCATCGGTTGCAGAAGCGGATTCCTATTGAGGAGCTCAACCTGATTGTGACAGCGATCCTGGTCGCGCGGGAGACCGGGGGCGACATCACCAGCGTATTTTCGAAGCTGATCGAGACCATTCGGGAGCGGCAGAAGCTCAAAGAGCGCGTGAAGACGCTCACCGTCATCCCGCGGCTGCAGGGCTGGATCATGGCCTGCATCCCCATCGTGTTTGGCATGTTCGTCACCGGAATGAATAAGCAGTACTTTGACCGATTCTTCAACGATCCGCTGGGGCAGGTGATCGCTGGGATCGCGGTCGGCGCATGGCTACTGAGTCTGGTGCTGATTATGTGGTTCAGCCGCTCACCGCTCTAGCGAGCGACAAGGAGACCGGGCGATGCTGATTGTCTTGGGGTTCTGCGTGACGGCCAGCGTCATCTTGATGACGTGCCAGTTCAGCATTGATCCCCAGCTGAGGGCGATCCGGGACCGGCTGCGCAGCGAGATGGCCGAAGGGGCGGACCGCCCGCGCAGTCCACTCGTCAGGGCGCTGGAGCCGTTGGTCAAGCTCAACGCCAAAATCCGACTGTACCGGCCGAAAACACTCATCGGGGAGACACTGGTCGCTGGGAAGATTACGCTGACGGCGGCGGAATTCTTCGCGGTGAAAGAACTGGTGACCATCGGGGCGGTCATGTTCTACCTATCGCTCAACGGGTTTAAGCGGATTGATCCGCCCTGGCTCATGGGCAGCATCGTGGTTGGCTTCTTCCTGCCGGATGTCTGGCTCAAACAACGGACGACCTCACGGCATAAGACCATCGCCCGGGATCTGCCCGAGGTGGTCGATCTGCTGGCGCTGTGCGTGGACGCGGGGGCGGAGTTTATGAACGCGGTCCAGCGGGTCGTGCGGGAGTACCGCTCCTGCCCGATGCGGGATGAGCTCTCGGTGGTCCTGCAGGAGATCCGGATTGGCAAGCGGCGGCGGGAGGCGTTCCGGTCGATGGCCCAGCGCGTCCGGATGCCGGACGTCAACGCGTTTGCGCGCGCCATCGTGCATGCGGACCGGATGGGGACGGGGATGGCGCAGGCGCTGCGGATTATGTCGGAGGACACGCGGCTGCGCCGCTACCACGCGGCAGAGCGCTTTGCGCAGCAGGCACCGCTCAAGATGTTGATTCCGCTGGTCCTCATCATGATGACGGCATTGATCATGGTGGCCGGACCGGTCCTGTTGGAATTCACTAGGGGGCAACTGTTTCCAAAATTCTAATCATGACGGCCTATTGCTGCGTGCTTGAAGCTTTCGGTGGGAGCCGAAAGCGGAAGGCGCGTGTGGGGTGGAGGTCTGTCCACGTACGTCCGTTGGCGAGGATGACGGGTCATGCGAATTGATCAGTGGCTGGACTTGAAGCGGACCAAGGCCTTCTGTCTGGGCCTTGCGGTGCTCTTCACCGCTGAGCAGGCGGTGTGGGGGGCCGATCCGTCCGCCATGGCCGCCATGGCGGCGTCGACCGACCAGGCCAAGGCGGCGCAAGCCACGCTGACGGCGGCGGTCTACACGCTTTACCAGGACATGTACAGCCGTGAGCCGACCACCCAGGAGCTCCAAGAGGCGCTGGTCTTCGTGAAGCAGCATCCGCAGCTCTCCTATCTGATTGAGCGGCTCAGCGACTCCCCCGAATACCGCTGGCGGCTCCGGCAGCTGAATCCCGACCGCATCAAGCAGCGGACCGAAGCGGCGGGTCGGATCGCCACCTCAGTCTCCCGAACGGTCGGCCACTTCCTGCGGGATCTCGCGCAGACGCCATCGGTGACGCGCCGCGACTCCAAAGCGTTGGCTTCACCAAAGAACGTCGGCTCAGATACGGCTCAGGTGAACACGCCGTCCGCCCAGCCGGTTGCTCGCTCTGTGGTGAGCCGGCAGACACCAAGAGCCAAGCAGACCAGCGCCCACAGCCTCTTCAGTTGGTTGCATCGCAAACGGACGACAGCTGCTCCAGGCGACGACACGTCCCAAGCTGGGCAGGCGGCTCAGGCAGCTGCTGAGGCGGTTCTTCCGTCGGCGCAGCCCGCTCAGACTAGTGTCTCCGCTCAGCCGACCGGTCCGGCGCCCATTACGATCAGACCCGGCCTGACGGTCATGCCGGTTTCGCCCGGGCTCACGCGGCTCAACGAGGGGGAGCTCTCTGCGCTGGAGACGTGGCTGCGGACCCCTGAAACCTTGTGTGCCAACTGTGCGCCCAATGCCCTCGCCCCGCTCTTGGGGATGGTGGGTATGGACGTCTCCCGCGAAGCGCTGACCACGCAGGCCTTCCTCTATGATTACCTGAGCGGCAACCTCCAGCTGCACCCGGCCGAAGAGCAGGCAACCGCAGCCGGCACCACCCGGGCGCCGTTTTCCGGTCCGCTCTACCTCTCTATGGAGGCGGTCCAACGCGTCGCCCAGGCCTACGGCATGACGTTGAACGCGGTCGAGCTGACATCTGACGAGCTGCTCGCCTTGCGTTACCCGGCGATCGTGGCGCTGGATCTGAAGCAGCACGGTCAGGCCGACCACTATGTGGTCGTCACGAGCGCAGACGATGCGCGGGTGGAGTATCTGGAGTCGGACGGGACCCGGGAACGGCTGCCGACGTACGAATTCCTCCGACTGTTCACGCACTATGCGCTCGTCGCTTCCGCGGACTCCTACGGCCGTTTGCTCACGCGGGCTGAAGCGTTCAAGGTCCATGGCGGCGAGACATCGCTCTTTGACCGTCGGAAGGTCATCAACCCGGATGACCTCATTCCAGTGAAGAATCCCTTCGGGAGCGAGCGCATCAAGGACACGACGCTCAGCATCCTCAACCCGATCAGCAACCTCAGCGAGCACTCCGCCGTTCTCACCTATGCGATCACGCACAGCGAGCAGGACGCCAAGAACGCGGCCTTAGCCACCACGATTGCGATTATTATCGCGACCATCGTCGTCGCCGCGTTCGCAGCAGGGGCCGCCGCGACCAGTGCGAGCACCAGCAGCACGGCGGCCAGTTCGACTGCTAGTGCCGCTGCGGCCAGCGGGCCCGCCACCGCGGCAGCAGCAGCAGCGCCTACAGTGGCCACCACGGTCGGGGAGATAGCCGCGACAGCCGGTCCAGCAGCTGCCCCAGCGGCAACGGGCATTCTGTCTTCGATCGGCAGTGCGCTTTCTTCCGTCGGCCAAAGCATTGGGAGCGCCGTCCAATACGTGGGCAGCCTCGGGGGGACGTTGAACGGGATCTCCGCGACCGGGGCCGTGACGCCGGGATCTTCGGCGGCGATTGGAATCGCCATCACCAAGGGCCTGCTCAGTTACGGGCTCAGCATGGCGACGACGGAAGTTCTCAAGAGCCAGACGAATCTTCCGCCGGAGGCGATCTCGGCAATCGGAAGCGTGGTAGGCATGGCCGCTTCGATGGGGTTGGATACCGCCGCGCCTGTTGGCAACGCGTGCGGATTTGCCTGCGCCAGTTCCACATCGGGCTCAACCACGACCCCGGACATCCCCTGGTCGCAGCGGCCGTGGTTCAGCGAGGGCACGCTCACCGGCGCGATCAAGACCTGGTGGAACGCCCCAATGGGGAGCGAGGGGACGCTGACCGGCTTCATGAAGACCTGGTGGAACACCCCGATGGGGGAGCCGGGAACAATTTCTGGCGCGATCAAGACGTGGTGGAACCAGCCCTGGGGCGGCGAAGGGACCTTGACGGGAGTGCTCAAGGACCATTTCATGCCGAAGCTTCCAACGGGGACAGGGCCAGGAACCTCCGTTTCAGGGGTCCCGACAACGCCGTGGCTTTCGTATCACAACCCATACGACATTTCCGGCGGTGCCACGGTGATCAACGGTCCGATGGGCCTGTTCGGGGCGCTTGTTCTGAAGCCTGCCATCGAGTGGGGGGTTTCGACCGGATTTAACCACGCGTTCGGGAGAGAGGGCGGGGCGCTGGCGAACACACTGTTTAGCAAAGTGGGAGGCGAGAGCCTGTTCAGCTTCCTACCAGGGCTGGGAGTCGGGAATGTCGGCCACATCGACTCAAGTCAGCATGGGCAGAGCGTAATTAGGATTACGTCGCCAGACGGAAGCACGAAAGACATTCCGGTTTTGAGTGTGGGAGGCGGACTCTCCAGCGGATTTCCGTCCACCGGTCAGGAATGGGCGAAGATGACGTGGCGTGACTACTACGGGATGGTGATCAGCGGCCCGCCGCTTCCCTCAATCGGCGATATGATCGGGTCGGTCAGCAAGACGGGCGAGCGGGGACTGTTTGGCAAGCTCATTTGGGGCGATCCGAATTTCTCGAGCCAATCGCCAGAGAACACCCCGTGGGCGTTCCGGCCGTGGGGCGCGCCGGGCACGCTCTCCGGAGCGCTGCTTGGGGCTGTTTCTCCGGGAGCGGCCTCTTCACTCGCCGACTGGAGCAAGAAGGGCTACTTCGAGCAGGGGACACTGACCGGTAACTTGTTGTGGGTCACGCCAAAGGCCCCGTCCGTTTCCATCAGCAACCTGCCGGGGGGCCAACTGCCCGGGTCCCAGCTTCCTGGAAGTCAGCTGCCCGGTGCCGGTGGCCCGACGCCCGGCTTACCGGCGTGGACGGTCGGCGATCTCTCGCAGTACCACATGGTCCAGGAGCATGCGACCGTCTACTCGGACCAGGGTCATATGACCGGGAAGCTCTACGACACGGGTCATGGTTTTATCCTGGAGAGCGATTCGAAAGAACTCACCATCTACCGGCTGGATGAGAATCTCAAGATCACCGATGCGTTCAAACACGTTCCGCAAGAACAGGCGAACGACATCATCGGCCGGATCGTCCTGAACTCCAAGGAGTCTGGCCTGAACGTCAACGTGCCCGCCGCTGGACCCGAAGGTGCCTTTCTGTCCAAGAGTACGGAGAAGGGACGGCAGCTCGTCATCCCCGGCCCCAATGATACGAAGACGGTCGTCGATTTGAAATCGAACCCGGCGCTCGCCCCGCCCCCTGCGGAGCGCACGCCGCTTGAGCAGCTCCTGAACCGTCCGACCGGCTTCGGCCGCCTCCAGCCCATCGCCTTTGAGGTGCCGGCCACTGCAGCTCAGTCGCCCTTTGCCAGTCTGGTGGCCGCCCAGTTGAGCACGACGGACCAGAAGGCCACCGTGGTGGCCGCGTTGGCGACCGCGGCCGGCGGGGGCGGCGGTGCGCCAGTGCCACCCAGCGTGGGCGGCGGCAGTACGTCCGGCGGCTTCCTGCAGGGGCTCTACGACTTCTTCACGGGCGGGCCGTCCAGTCTCATGCCCATCGAAAGCATCCGATTTGCGCAACAGCAGCAATTTCTGGTGGATCGGCGGACCAACACCCTGTACGTGAACCCGCAGTTCAACTCAACACTCATCCCTGAAAACAGCGTGCCGGAGATCCCCAAGGGCGGCTTCCTCGATTCGATGGGCAAGCCGGTATCTTATGAGCAGCTGGGGATTGACATGGCAAAGCCCTTCTCCGTCGTCTCGGGGACCGGGTTCAGCAGCGCCACACCCATGGGTCTGCCCGGGATAACGCGCCTGACCGAATTTTCCCAGAAGATGCCGGAAATCGGCGGTGGCGCCGGCGGTCCGAGTCCGTTCGTTGGTGGTGCATTGCCGCATCTGTTCAGCAAGGAAAAGGACCTGGATAGGGGCTTTATCGTGGCACAGACCCCGGACGGCCGCACGTTTCGTGAGCCCATCGCACCGGTTGGGTTCGGCACGAAGGAAACGGTCTCGGCCACGATGGAAGCCGGCAGGCTGGCTCCTGTCTACTCGCTCACCGGGTTCGGCGATGCGGCGCGGATAACGGATAAGCTGTACGCCTTGCCCGGGACGACGCTCTTTCAGTCAAAGGATGCGTTTACGCCACTGCTCAACGGCGGCGGGTTCTGGGCTGATGTGGGCCATCAGCAGAGCCCGGTGACCCAGGTCATGGAGCCCATGACGACCCGCTATTTCCAGAGCGCCAACAACCCCCAGGTGCTGGAGGGCGGGCGGCTCGGACACCTCATGCCCGGCGGCGCGCTGGTCCCGTTCAAGGACACCGCACATCCCACGACCGGGGATCAGATCCTCTCCATGAGGACGGATCCGAACCAGACAGCCGTCACGCTACGCGATCAGGCCGGGCAACCCGTCCTGGAAGCCAGCAATATCAAGCCCGGCGAGCAGATGCAGGTCCGCCAGTTCCTCCGTGGAATGGAGCTTGGTGGCGGGATGCGGGCGGAGTTCAAGTCACCCGCGCCGATTGACCTCACCTACCAGCTGGGGCCCAACGGCCCGACCCCGATCGGCGGCCCGACGCAGACCTTCCTGGCCGACGGCACCGGGAAGTACAACATGGTCATCAAGGACGCGGGCGGCAACCTCATCAAGGATGTCCATGGCAACCCGATGGAACTGGTCCCGTATTTTGATTCCATCGGCCTGGACAAGCATGGGAACGTGACGGGGGTATTCACTGCTGCGCCGGCGTCCGTGGTCGGCAAGGCCCCGCGGATCGAAGCCAGCGGGTTCCTGAGCCCGAACACCCCGGCCGGGAAGAGCGGGGCCACGCCGGAGGCGATCCCCCGCAGCGTGACCGTCCTCGGCCACGGCCCCGGGGATACGCTCCGGGTCAAGGGCGACCTCGTCATCCAGGGCCAGATGGGTGCGAACCTGGCGCTTCAGGGCCAGCTGCGTCCCCTCGGTCTGCCCGGAGATCAGATCACGCTGCTGCCTGGAGGGGCGTCGCTCCAATTGGGCGGGACTTCGCTGCACGCCAGGAACGGAGCGCCGGCGACGTTCGAGATCGGAGCCAAGGGTGCTATCAGCGCCGTGAAGGAAGGGCAGCTTGGGTTCGAACAGACGCAGCGGGGGCTCACCTATGGAGGGACCGTCACGCCGAACGGGAAGCTGGTGACGGAGACGATCCGGTCAGGCACGCGGGGTTTCGAGGACAAGAGCATCAAGATGGGTCCGAACACTACCGCCTTTATGGATAAGTCCGGCGACATCACGCGCTCGACCGGCGGCAACGTCTATCTGAAGAGCGGCGGCGTACTCCTCTCCGATGAGATGATCGCGCGGTTCAAGAAGGAGGGGGCCAACCTGCCCGCCATCGTCATCCCGGGCAGTCCAAAGGGGAAGCAGGGGCCGACGGCGATCCTGAACCCCTTCCTCGGGCCAACCGAGTTCAGCGGACCCGGCCAAGCGCCCTACGCGATCCTGGACAAGCTGGACGGGAAGCGGATCGACTTCCCGAAGGGCACCCAAGTCTATACGCCGATGATGAACCCGGCGACCCACGAGACGAGCCCGCGCTTCTTCAGCAGTATCCCTGTGGGTGGCTCCAAGGATGGGTCACAGCGATTTGCTGAGGGTGCCCGGCCTGAGTTGTCAGGCGCTCCAGGGCGTGAATGGCTCTCCGGCATGCGGGTGCACACGGATGTGGGCGATGTGCTCGTGCCCTCGTTTGGCCTCAACCGCGGTGAGAGTGTGCAAATCCTTCGCGCCGGGCCCAAGGGCCCCGCACTGGTCGGGCAGATGGGGCGGGGGTCGGACGCCGAGGGGGCCTTCAGTGTGACCACCCACAATCCCCTGGGCAATCTGACGGTTACCGGTGCGATGGGCGGAACCCAAGCCAGTGTCGAGATTCCGTATTTCAACAAGGCGGGCCGCCTGCAGGGATTCGAAGTACAGTCGTTCGCCACCTACGAGCACGCCCTAGTGGGCAGCCAGTGGAGCAAGCAGTCGTTTTACGGGCCGCAGCGGCAATTCATTGCCGCCAACCTTCCCGGCGCGCAGGTGGAGTATCCGCGCGCGGCGATGAAGGGCACGCCGATGGAGAGCCTCGTGGCGAAGCTGCCCACCGATGTCCAGACGGTGGTCCTCGGCCCAGAGAACACCTTGAGCTATGACCGGCAACTTGTCGTCAAGCAGAACGGGAGAGACCAGCTCGTGGGGATGGAGCGCTCGGTCTTCTCGACCAGCCCGGGGGCGCTCAAGGCCGGCGCCGGCCCCATCCAGAAGGACACCTTCGGGGCGGACGGGAACCTCCTCCTGCGCGAGGTCCGCGATCTGGGGACGAACGCGAGCATCCACTACTTCCCGCGCTCGATGTACGC